>VFQN01006647.1_pt1 | contig 13013 bp, 21 predicted proteins | sample 3512371 | NCBI WGS metagenome assembly VFQN01 (sample SAMN10412370, study PRJNA504923) | tailings metagenome | isolation source: Replicate 2 from Balatoc abandoned mine | place: Philippines: Itogon, Benguet | collected 2017-08-28
ACTTGGAATCGAACCAAGATCTCCGGCTCCAAAGGGAGTAAAGGCCACTCCGACAGTGTGAAGGCAGAAGGACAACAGCCCCACGGTTCCCCACGCACGCCCGCCTCACCGCGCGGCGTGCGTCCCATGATGCGTCCCATGGGGCAGGACGTTCCGGCGTATGCCAAGGCGGGCAAGCCGCCGAGGAAGCGCCGCATTGATTGGGCCCGCGCCGGTGGGTTGCTGGCGCATGTGGCCGCGTGGTGTGTAATCGGGTTGGGCGCACACTGCACCGTGCGGGCGTGGCATGGCTGAGTCCCGCAACATCCGGGTCACGATCCGTCACCACTCCGAAGAGACGGTCGGCGGGGCCGTCTCCGATCCGCTCTCGGACGTGCACCGCCTGGGCTGCGCCAATGGGTCGGCCTGCTTTGATCATCCCCGACGCGGTCAGGCCGCCCGCGCGACCTACTACTGCCGCGTAGAGAAGGCCGCGACCAAGACCGAAGCCGCGAGCATCCGCGCGTTTCATCTCTGCGGCTATTGCGTGCAGCCCTTTGCCCGGCGCTACGGCATCGAGCTCGATGCCGAGACGGGAGGCACGCGGTGAACGGCCCTCTTCCCAGCCCGCACATGCGACCCGGTTTCTCAAGCAAGCGCGGCGCGGCGGCCTTGGCCCTTATGGGCATGGCCTCGACGATCGATCGCCATGTGTTCGCGCATGCGTCGGAGGACGAGCTGCAGGCGGAGATCCACCGGCTGCTCACCGAGCAGGGCTATGCGTGCGAGCGCGAACGGGTGGCCGTTGGGGCGAACGGCGGCGCGCACCGCTTTGATGTACTGGTGTCCGGCGGGTTGGTCGTCGAGTGCAAGATCGGCGGCTCCATGGCGTCGGCCGTCGACCAGTGCCACCGCTACCTGCAGCTGCAGGAGGTCCAAGGGCTGCTGCTGTGTGGCCCGTCGTTCTGGCGACTCGCGTCCCAAGCGCTGGCCCGTCTCCAGGAGGCGTGCGGCAAGCCCGCCGTGTTTGCGCCCATTCGCCGGGCGGCCTTCTGATGCGCACCTACGGTCGTATTCGCCTCAGCCCGCCCACGAAGCGCGGGTATCGGATGCTCGGGGTCACCTGCGAGCCATCGGTCCGCGCCCGGTTCCGTCGCTGTTTCCCGCGCGTGTCTATGCACGCGACGGAGACGCTCAATCTCAAGGCCACGGACGAGGTGTGCCGCGATCTGCTGTGGTTCGCCGAGCGATTCCCGCTCGAGATGGACGACGACGTGCGGGCGGCCCTGCAGACCGGCTGCGCGCGCCACGTCGACCGGGAGTCGGCGGTGCAACGCCTCATGCAGCAGCGCCAGCCGGCCCTGCCCTTCGAACTGGCGCTGCCGCCGCGTGAGTATCAGCGGCAGGCGGCCGAGATGCTGCTGACCAGTCGCGGCCTGCTGGTGGCGGATGATGTGGGACTCGGCAAAACGTGCACGGCCATCTGCGCAATGACGCAGGCCGATGCCCTGCCAGCGCTGGTCGTGTGCCCCACGCATCTGCCCCGGCAGTGGGCCGCGCAGATCGCACTGTTCGCGCCGCACCTCACGACGCACGTGGCCACCAAGGGCGCGCCCTACCCGATCCGCCATGTGATGCGTGGCGGGAACCGAGAGCGCCGCGAGGGCATGCCAGACGTGTTGATCCTCAACTACCACAAGCTGCGCGGATGGAGCGAGGAGCTCGCCGGCGCGGTGCGCTATGTCGTGTTCGACGAGGCGCAGCAGCTGCGCAGCTACCAGTCGCAGATCTGGTCAGCCGCCAAGCATGTCGCGGAAGCAGCCACCTACCGGCTCGGCCTCAGCGCCACGCCGATCTACAACTACGGCATGGAGTTTCACTCGGTGTTCGATGTGCTGGCGCCTGACGCTTTGGGCACTCGTGAGGAGTTCGGCCGCGAGTGGTGCGGCGGTGATGGCGACGGCAAGGCGAAGGTGCGCGATGCGGCGGTGTTTGGCGTGTACCTGCGCGACTCGGGCCTGATGGTGCGTCGCACGCGCCGTGAGGTCGGCCGTGAGCTGCCCGCGCTCAGCAAGGTCGTGCACGAGATCGACGCGGATGTCGCGCCGATCGCCAACGCGCAGCAAGGGGCGCTGGCGCTGGCCCGCATCATCCTGCAGGCCAATGAGTCATATCGCGGCCAGAAGATGCAGGCGGCCGCGGAGTTCGACAGCCTGATGCGCCAGGCAACCGGTATCGCGAAGGCGCCACATGTCGCGGCCTTCGTGCGACTGCTGCTGGAGAGTGAGCAGAAGGTCATCCTGTTCGGATGGCATCGAGCTGTCTACAGCGTGTGGCTCGAGCAGCTCGCTGAATTCAATCCGGTGCTCTACACCGGCAGCGAATCCGACCTGCAGAAGCGTCAGGCACTGGAGCGGTTCCTCGATCCAGCGGGCACCTGCCGCGTCTTCATCATGTCCCTGCGCTCGGGCGCCGGTGTCGATGGCCTGCAGCACGTGTGCCGCACCGCCGTCCTTGGTGAGCTCGATTGGTCGCCAGGCGTGCATGAGCAGTGCGTCGGCCGCCTGCACCGTGATGGGCAGACCGAACCCGTGGTGGCCTACTTCCTCGCCGCTGAGGAGGGCGCCGATCCGATCATGGTCGAAGTCCTCGGCATCAAGCGGGCGCAGAGTGAACCGGTTCGCAATCCCGGTGCGCCGTTGGCGGAAGTACTCGATCGCGGGGCGGACAGCATTCGCCGACTGGCCGAGGACGCCCTGCGTCGCGCAGGTGAGCCTATACCTCAAGAGCCCGTGCTGGCGCTCACCACTGCAGGAGCTGACGCATGAAGGCCCTCGACCGCGACGAACTGTCGTTCCAATACATCCCCTGGTACGTGCGGGACTACCTCGAGGACCTCGACATCATGGTGTTGTCGTGTGCTGCCGAGGGATGCCGCGCGCGCCTGCTCTGCCTGCAGTGGCTGAAGGGCTCGTTACCGGCCTCACCGGATGCGCTGCGCGCGTTGACCAGGGCGACGGCTGAGGAGTGGCCACAGGTGTGGGCGCAGCTCGAGTCGCACTTCCCGCTCATCGATGGCGCGCGACGCAACCCGGGGCTGCATGAGCTGCGACAGCAGCGTGAGTCGTACATCGAGCAGCAGCGGCAGCGCGGCAAGCTCGGAGGGCGGCCACGCAGGGGCGACGAGCCCACAGGAGAAAAGCCACCGGTAAACCCAAGGGTTAAGCCATCGGTTAACCGAGGGGATAAGCCAGCGGATAACCAACCGCTAAACCCAGTGGTAAAGCCACCGGTTAACCAAGGGGATAAGCCAAGGGATAACCAACCGCCTAACCACTTGGGTAACCAAAAGGGTAAGCCAACCGAAACCTTAGATGTTGTAGTTGGAGATATACCCCTATCTCCCCCACCTAGCGGTGGGGGATCTTCCCCCGCCCCCCGGGAAGCCAGGGCTTCACGCAGCGAGTTCGAAGCGGCACTTGACGAGGCCGTGACGCTGCTCGAGCCCGGACCAGCACGAGACGCCGTGCGTCGCCTGCTCGACGAAGAGCGCGTGCCCATCGCCGCACTCGGCGACTGGGTAGCGAAAATCTCAGGCTGGACGCAGGGCATTGGCACGACCGGCATGCGGGCGGTGTCGCCAGAGGCCATCGCCCAGGGGCTGTCAGACCTGCGGCTTGCGCAGCTCTCTGCCGGCGCGGACCGCAAGCGTGTCACGCCGAAGGTGGCGCTGATTTTCGCTGAGGACGCACAGCGCACGATGCAGGGCGCATCTCCGTCGGCCGCTGAGATCGGCCGCACTGCGCGCGCCGGTCGCACGCTGACGCTGACGGACCGCAAGGCTGACGCCGTGGCCTTCGCACGCAACGGGGATCCTGAGGCGCAGGCGTGGTGCCGTGCGCACGACGTGGACTACACCCAGGAGGTGGCGTGATGGCGTACGTGGCATTCCCGCTGTACAACGCGACCAAAGAGGCCCTGAACAAGTTCCGGCAGTTCCTTCCGGCCGGCGCCATTCCCGACGAGCCGGCGGACAGCGAGGCAGCGCGAGCCTTCGTGAACGAGTGGGCGCAAGGGCTCACCGGGGTGAAGCTCGAGGCGATTCTTGACGCCGTGAGCCGGTGGCTGCGGGACCCGGAGCTAGTGGACCGATACGGCCGCACGCGCATCCCGAGTATTGCCTCGTTCGCGATGTACGCCCGCCGCGTGGACGTTGAGCACCACACCCCGCAGATCGTGACGTCGCCTGCGAAGCCGACGCTGGCGGACACCATTGGCCGTCATGAGCAGTTGCTCGCGCGCGCCTACGCGGCTCTAGGGAGCAAGGAGGCGGCCGCGCGGGTCATCCCGCTGATGCTGGAGTTCGCCGAGAGCGCCGAGGAGCGCATGAACATCCGCGCCGGCTACATCGCGCTGGAGCGATTCGACGAGGCGGTGGGCATGGTACGCCAGCAGATCGAACGGGATAACGCGGCCGCCGAGGCTTCTGCACGGGTGGCCGCATGTTGACGCGTAGCTATCGAGACGCCGGCAGCCCGTTCGAACAAGCGGCCGCAGGACGCAGCACGCGTGCAGAACCCTTGGGCCCTAAGTACGCCACGCTCGACGTCGGCGAGACCGTGCGCCTCACGTTCCCTGAACCGCCCACGTTCAACGCGATGATCAAGTGGGCGCAACGTCGCACGCGCACCGGGCCCAAGGGTGAGTATCTCAAGAAGACCGTGCCAGAGTACTGGGTGCAGCAGCAGCGCTACAAGGCACTGGCCAGCGCCCAACTCGACGCGCAGGGATGGCGACGGGCGCAGGTCACGTGGCGGCGGATCACCATCGTCAAAACCGAGTTCCGCGTACACCAGCTTCGCGACAAGGTGGAACTGTTCGCCGGCCTCAAGTGGCCGGTCGATCTGCTGGTGGATCAGGGGTTTCTCGTTGACGACGCGCCGGCCTATCTCGATATCGAGGAGAAGCCTGAGCAAATCGTCGATCGCACCACCCGCTGCGTGCACCTCTGGATCCGGAGGGATGCGTGATCCGTGCTTCAGTCGATGTGCGCGCGGTGCTGCGCGACGTCACGAACTTCGAGAAGCAGCATGTGTTCGCGATGGAGCTGGCGATCAACCGCACGCAGGAAGAGCGCCAGGTCACGATGCAGGACCGGGCCCAGCGTGTGCTCACGATCCGGCAGCCGAGTACTCGCCGACTGCTGCGCCGCGCCATTCGCTATGCGCGCGAAGATCGGGCCGATCGCAAGGCCGGTCGCCTGTTTGGCACCATTCGCATCATTGGTGGCTCCGTTGCACCGACGACCGATGTGATGGGGCGCATGGGCGGAATCCTGCTGCGTCACGAGGACGGCGGGACGCAGTCGTCCAACGCCCTGTATCGCACGCAAGATGCGCAGTTCACCATGGGCGGCTTCGTCATTCCCGCCCCTGGTCTGCGCACCGAGAGCAAGGGCGTGCCACGCAATCTGTATCCGGCGGCGATCGGTCTGTCGGCGCGCTCCCTCAAGTACGAGGACAGCGACGACCCACAGCGCCAGTACAAGGGCGGCCGCATGAGGCCAACCAAGAAGGGCAAGGTGCGCGGATTCAAGAAGGGCACGCGCTTCTACTTCGTGAAGGAGGGCGTGGGCATCTTCGTCCGCGAGCAGCTCGGCAAGAGCAGCGAGTACGACGCCGTGTGGTTCTTCCGCCGCACCGTGCGCTTGGAGCCCTCGCTGCAACTGGCGTCCACCTACGAAACCGGCCTTGAGGCGCACTTCCAAGCGAACCTCGCCGGCTTCCTCGACTTCGCATTGAGGACGGCAAAGTGACCGTACGCCTCAACAGACCAGAGGGTGCACCGCAGGCGCGTCGGATGTCGCCCGCTGCGCGCGCCGAGCAGATCCTCGCCGCCATTGATGCCGGTTTGGACACGATACCTGCTGTCGCCGATCACATCGGCCTGTGCCGCAACGCGGTGCATCACGTCGTGCGTCAGTTCCCGGGGCTCATCGCTGTACATGGAATCCCGTCCTTCGGTCGTGCGGGTGCCCCGCCCCTTCGCCTGACCAGAGCCGGCGCGTCGGCCCCGGTACCCAACGAAACCGAGCTGATGGACCAGCTCGAGGCTCATGTGCGCGCGGAGCCACGACTCAGCCTCACAGCACTGCACCGCCGCGCGCGCCCACTCTCGCTGCTGACGGTTCGCACCTTGCTCGATCGCCTGGTGGATGAGGGGCGCGTGGTGCGCGTGAAGCGCCCCGATGTCTCGCACCACTGCTACGTCACCCCTGACCTCGTGAAAGCGATGACCGATGAACTTGATGATGACGGATGGAGGCCCGGAGTGTGGGTGCATCCGTACCGCCGACAGGCGACGGAGCGTGCGTCGTGAGCGCCACCCTGCAGGACGCCAAAGCAGCAATCCGCTCAGAGTTGTTGGCCGCTGGCCTCACTGAAGAACAGATCTCGAAAGCCTCACCGGCAATCGCTCGGTTTGTGGCGGCCGCTGTTCGCCATGATCGTGAGCAGCGCGCCAAGCGCGACGACGTGAGGGATGCCATTGAACGGCTTCGCGAAACGATGGCACACATTGGAAAGAGGAGCGAGGTGCGTCGATGAGCGCGCAAAGAACCCTGACAGTTGAGCAGTTCCACTTAGAGGGGCGTCAACGCTTTGGTGACAACCCCAGGAAGTGGCGGTTCGTGTGCCCGTCGTGTGGCCACGTCGCCTCGGCGCAGGACTGGATAGATGCCGGAGCGCCCCAGGGTGCGGTGGCGTTCTCCTGTGTCGGCCGTTGGCTCGGCGAGGATGGAGAGAACACGTTCCGCAAGAATGGCGGGCCGTGCAACTACGCCGGGGGTGGGCTGTTCGGCCTGAACCCGTGGACCGTCGAGCCTCCTGATGCGCCGCCGTACCGGGTGTTTGCGTTTGCCGAGAACGTGGAGGCCATCAATGCCTGACATCCTGCGCGCCTCCGCCGGGGAGCCGGTGGTGTGGCTGCTCACTCTGACGACGCCCCTTGGCAGTGTAGAGCGTGTCACGTTCACCAACGAAAAGCTGGCCAACGCGCAGCGCGACTTCCTGCTTCATCACGGCGTTGGTAGCGTCACTGTCGAACGCCTCCCCCTCGCGACGCCAGAGCTTCTCGCTGACAAAGAGCGGCTGGACTGGATGGAGCGCGACCACAACGCAGTGGCGCACCCTGTCTTTCGTAGCACTGGCCACGATGCCGCATTCGGCGTGACCGTCAAGCACGAAGAGGGTAGCGGGTTCAGCCCCAACGGCAAGCTGCGCGAAGCCATTGACGCCGCCCGCGCGGCCCGGCCGGAGGTACTACGGTGAACTACTACGATCCAGGTGAGGTGGACATGCCCGTCCAGCGCAGCGCCAAGGGTGAGCCGGTCGCGCCGCACCCGCTACGCGACATGGTGCACGTCATGCGCGAGATGGAGCAGCGCAACGCGGACCGCCCGGAGGCCTACGTCGTGCGCTTTACCGCGATCAATCTGTGTATGGCTGGCACGCACTACGAAGACGAAGCTGAGCGCATTCTTGCCGAGCTTGAAGCGCTCGGCTATGTCGAGCAGATCCCGGAGCACGATCCGGGCTCATTCCGCACGACGGCATCTGGTCGCGTGTGGCTTGACGAGCAGCTCGCCTTGGTCGGCATCCCCGCGTACGACTCTGCTGAGTATCGCGAGGCCGGTGAACGGTTACGGCAAGCGGCCCGGCCGGAGGGGCAGAACGATGCACACACTTAACGGCATCCCTGTGGCAGTGAGTGCATTCCTGCCCGACAACCACGTGGTGCATGTCCCTCCGCGCAACCGCCGCGAACAGCGAAAGCGCCACGTGATCGCGCGTCGGCGGAAGCGCGCGGGATTGCCAGTTCCCACGCACACGAAGAGCGGGGGGCCATACCTGCTCATGATCAACGGCACGCTCTACGGCTCGCCGCAAACCATACGTTCCCTGATCGCCGCAACCAAGAACAGCACGGCAGGCCCGGAGGTTGGCGCGTGAAGAAGTCACCACCGATGCCAGCCTTCACTGTCGAAATCAGCGTTGGCGGCTGCGACTGGCAAACCGTCTTGCGCCGGATCGAAGAGACCGTGTCACACGTGCGAGAGCACGGGCCCGAGTGTCGATCAGTTTGGGGTGGCGCTGGTACGCACGGGCACGTGCACATCGTGCAGCGCAGTGTCACACGCGAACAGTACGAGGCCGAGTTGAGCCAGTGGCTTCAGGAGCAGAAGACCACTCAGGAAGGGGGCGCGCATGCGTGAGCGCCCTATCCTGTTCAGCGGCCCCATGGTCCGCGCGATTCTCGACGGCACGAAGACGCAGACGCGGCGGGTGGTGAAGCTGCCGCACGAGAACCCACTCGGCACGTGGGAACCCACGCGCATTGGTGGTGCGGGTGGCGGAAAGCTCGCGAACGGCTCTGAGATCAAGGAGCAGGGTGCGATCTGGCATACCAGAACCGGTGAGATTCTTGCCTGCCCACACGGTGAGCCTGGTGACCGGCTGTGGGTGCGCGAGGCATGGCAGTTTGCGGACTGGACCGAGGACGGCCAGCCATACGTGCGCTATGCCGCTGACGGTGAGGTCCGATTCTGCGAAGGCGCCGGCGAGGGGGGAGAGCTGGTCGATGTGTGGGCACACCTAAGCCGCCCCGAGAATTACGAGATCGACAACAAGGCGGCGGACCGTCGGTGGCGTCCGTCCATCCACACGCCCCGCTGGGCCTCGCGCATCACGCTCGCAGTCACCAGCGTGCGAGTAGAGAGATTGCAGGACATCAGCGAGACGGATGCCATCGCGGAAGGGTGCCATGATTCAGACGGAGCCCCCACGCAGGAACTGAGCGGCACGGCGCGCGGCGCGTATGCGCTGCTGTGGGATGATCTCAACGCTGATCGTAGTTTCGGCTGGGACGTCAACCCTTGGGTGTGGGTGGTGGAGTTTCGGAGGGTGGCCAATGTCTGACATCAGCTATCAGACCGTCCTCACCGACCACGGCCTCCGCGCACACGCCGCCACGGACGAAGAGAAGTCGCTCGCCACCGAAGTCGCGCAACTCCGCGCCTTGCTGGCCGATGGCGACTGCGCTCACGATATGCGCACACTGCGCAACGTGCAGGAACAGCGGCGCCGCGTGGTCGCGAGGGCTATGGCGGTCGTGGATCGGCCGCACGACGCCGAGGCAGCAGCCGCGATGGTCAGCGCGGTTCGCGAGCTCAGACGCATCGCCGGCCGGTGTGCATGAGCCAGCATCCCATCACCCGCAATGGCGTGCGGTGGTATGAGATCCCGCCCGATGCGAAGGGCTCGAGCTGTCGTGACTGCGGTGTGCTGATCTACTGGATCACCTCGAACGGCAAGCGTCTGCCGATCGATCCTAACGTGGACGGCGGCTACTCGGCCAAGCCAACGGCCGATGGGAAGTACACGCGCCCAGGCTTCGGCGCACTGCATCTGCAGGTCTGCAGCAAGCGCTTCAAGCGCTGAAGGTCCCGTGGTTTCCCTTCCCACCAACCAGGAGTGATCATGCCATCTCGTCCGTCCCGTGGTCCGCTGCGTCGTGCCGGCACGCTGAGTCCTGCGGCGCTGCGTCGGCGCGTCGCGCAGCAGTCGCAGTGGTGTGTCGTCGATCGTGAGACCGGCGATGTGCTCAAGGCCGTAGGTTCACGCAGCGAGGCGCGCGGCTGGCGCGACAAGCACGCGCGTTCACGCGCGACGCGAGTGCTGCTCGTCGGGCTTCGCGTGTCGGGCGAGCGCGCGTGACGCGGGTTCCGCGCGCCATGAAGCGTGCCACGCCCGACCGGCAACCCCTGCCGGGTCGCGGGTCCTCCCAAAGGCGCATGCACGGCGGGCAGCCGCAGACCCTTGTCCGTGTCTATGTGACCGTCGCTGAAGTATCACGTTTTTGTTTAGATCCGCGCCCGCATGGCTGATGGGCATCACCTGTCACGAACGCAGCTGGCCGCCATCCTCGGCGTCACGGTGCCCACCATCGGCACCGCGATCGACGAGGGGGCGCCCGGCGTGCTCGTGGCAGGATCGCGCGGAAAGTCCGGCAAGATCGACGCGACGCAGTTCGTGCCCTGGTACATCGAGCGCGAGAAGCGCCGCGCCCGCGAGAAGGGCGACGGGCAGTCGCAGGCCGCGATCGAGCGAGAGCTCGACATTGAGATCAAGCGAGAGAAGCTGCTGAAAGACCGGCGCGAGAACATGCCTCGCGTAGTTCTGGTAAACACCATGCGCGACGTGGCCGCGCGGCTGCGCGTGACCATCGATCAAATGCCCGACCGCGAGGCCGATGCCGTGATCGGTATCAAGGACCGTGCGTCGGCTGTCGCCGCGCTGCAAATGATCGCGGACGGCATGAAGGGCGCGCTGCGTTCGCCCGAAACGTGGATGCCGCCCGAGGTCCCCCAACTCGATTTGTCCGCCTGATGCTGCTCTCACCGCAGCGCCTCGAGGAGGCGACACTCGCCGCCTATCAGGACGTGGCCCGTATCATGAGCGAGGCCTTCGCCGAGCGGCAGAAGTTGGGGCTCGTGAAGTGGGCCGAGGAGTACTTCCCGCTCCCGCCGGACAGCGCTGTGCAGGGCATGTTCCGCTTCCTGCGCTCGCCCTATCTGCGCGAGCCGGCCGAGATGCTGCAGGATTCGCGTGTGCGCCAGGTGGTGGTGGCGAAGGGCTCGCAGCTCTTCTTCACCACGCTCGCAGAAATGTGGATGGGGTGGAGCATGGACGAGGACCCGGCCTCGTTCATGGCCGTGTGGCCGTCCGATGGGTTGCTCAAGCGCCATGTACTGACGCGCATCAACCCGATGATCGAGACGGCCGAGCCCCTCAAGCGGCTGTTCTCGCGCAGTGGGCTTCGGGACTCCGACGACTCGATCCGCTACAAAGGCTTCCCGGGTGGCGGCATCTCCTTCGTCACAGGTCGATCGAGCGCTCAGCTCAAGTCGATGACCGCGCAGCGCATGCACGTGTCAGAGCTCGACGAGCTCGAGCCCGACATCAAGGGCCAAGGTGACCCGCTCGATCAGGCACGTCGTGCGCTGCGTACACATCCGCGCAGCACCGAGTACTTGGAGTGCACGCCAACGACCGCCGGCCGCTCACGCGTGTGGCGAGAGCTGCAGCTTTCTTCGTGGCGCGAGTACTACCTGCAGTGCCCGCACTGCAATTGGTCGCAGGTCCTGTTCTGGCGCGAAGGAATGGAGAATGGCGACAACCAGGGTGCTGGTCGATTCCACTTCACCTGGGAGCTCGATAGCGCCGGCCGCGTGGTTCCTGGCTCGACTGCCTACCACTGCGTGAAGTGCAAGCAGCGGATCGAGCACTCGTGGAAACGCGCCATGGTGACCGAGGGCGAGTGGCGGCCGCGCTACCCGGACCGCATCGCTTACCAGGGCTATCACCTCAGCGCGCTCTACTCACTGGCCGAGGGCTACGACTGGGATCTGTGTGCGCAGAGCTGGGTCAACGGCATCGTAGATCAGGCGAAGCGCAAGGTGTGCATGAACACCATTCTGGCCGTGCCCTATCAGGAAGTGGAGATCAAGGGCAACGCACGCGGCCTGCAAGCCCGTGCCGAGGAGTACGGCTGCGAGGTGCCGGAAGGGGTGGTCATCCTCGTCATCTCCGTCGACGTGCAGAAGGATCGCGTTGAATACCAAGTGATGGGGTTCGGGGCGGGCCTCGAATGGTGGCTGATCGAGTGGGGCCGCGTGGAGGGCGACCCGGGGCAGGATCAGGTCTGGATCGACCTCGAGGACGTGCTCAACCGCGATTGGGTGGATGCGGACGGCGTGTGCTACGGCGCCGCGGCTATCACGATCGACGCCGGCTTCCAGTCGACGAAGGTCAAGAAGTTCTGCGCGCGGTTCACGACGAAGGATGGCGTACGGCCCATTCACACCATCGGTAAGGCGGGCCGTGAGCGGCCGCTGCTCGAGAAGCCAACGGCAGACAAGCGCCGGCGCCGTCGGAGCAAGCGGCCAAGCTGGATCATCGGTACCGACTCGATGAACGATCTGCTGCATGCCCGCTTTCGGATCGAGACCCCCGGCCCTGAGTTCCTGCACACCCCCAGTGATCGTGACCTCGATCAGACGTGGTATGACCAGCTCATGGCCGAAGAGCTGCGAGAGGAAGTGGTGCGCGGCCTGCGGGTGATGAAGTGGAAGCTCGTGCACCCTGATGCCGCCAACGAAGCGCTCGACCTGACGCGCGGCTGCTATGCCGCGCTGCTCTCGCTAGGGCGGCGGGTGATGCTGCGGCTCGAACGCATGCAGCGCCGGAGCGCGACCGCCGCCGTCACGAAGCCCAAGGCGCCGATAGCTGAGTCAGAGCCCTCACACCTGGCGATCGTGCCTACAGCGGTCACGCCAGGCGCCGCAGTGGCCGATCCTGCAGCACCCGCAGCCGAGGAGGTACCGGTGCGCCGCGCGGCCCGGGTGGTGAAGCGCCGCGGCCGTCAGCGGAGCGGCACCGTCTCCGAGTTTCTCGACTGATGGATCCGCTGCCCGTGTTCCGCGAGATCCGCACCGATCTGCAGGTCAGCGCCCGAGAGCAAGTTGTGTTCTGGGCCGCCGTCGAGTTGCTCGACGTGCTGCGGCCTCGTCGCATGTCCATCACGGAGCTCGAGGCCGAGCTGCTGCGGCAGCTGCCGGCCGACAGCAAGCCGGTGCCCCGCTCCACCGTGTGGACGGCCCTCAGCGGGTTGATCGATCGCGGCTATGTAGAGCGCAGCGAGGGCGACGACGGCGAGCCACGGTACCGCATCCCGGTATCCCGTGCTCGGCCTGCGAGCCATACGACGGCATCACCGGTGGTGAGCAGCACGGTCGTGCGTCGACCACCGCGGCGGGTCTCCGGCACGGTCTCTGAAGTGCTCGACTGACCCGCGCGACAACCTTTCGTGTTTGCGTTCCACGTGCAACGGGAAGGCGAAAGGTGTGAAACAACGCGAAAGCTTCAAAGAAATTCGCACGAGCTGTTCAACCGGTTGAACACCTCGGCATCAATAGA
>VFQN01006649.1_pt1 | contig 13006 bp, 7 predicted proteins | sample 3512371 | NCBI WGS metagenome assembly VFQN01 (sample SAMN10412370, study PRJNA504923) | tailings metagenome | isolation source: Replicate 2 from Balatoc abandoned mine | place: Philippines: Itogon, Benguet | collected 2017-08-28
GCGGCCTGTTTCTCGACCTCCTTGTCCGACATCGGCAGCGTGAATTCGCGGAAATGCCGGATGCGGTCGGAGGCCGGCTGGTACTTGTGCACCTGCCGGTCGATCTCAAGAAAGCCAGTTACCTTGCCCATAGTCACTCTCGTGCGTCGTCTTGGGGTGGGTTGTCCCAAGGTGCCGTCAGCGCGGCCGGTTTGCAATCCGGGCGTGCCCAGCACGCTTCGGGTGTTTCACGAAGAAGAGAAGTCTGCGGCGGTTTACTCCGCCGCGACCCCCATGCGCGAGCGCTCCATCTCGATCAGCGCGCGGCGGTACTCGACCGGCATGACCTTCCGGAATTTCGGCCGGAACTCCGCCCAGTTGTCGAGAATGTGCTTGGCGCGGGTCGAGCCCGTATAATGTAGATGGTTGGAGATGAGCTGGTAGAGACGCTCGTCGTCGTGCCGCGTCATGTCCCCGGTCACGTCGACGCGCCCCATATGGGCAATGTCGCCACCGTGGTGATGCAGCTTCTCGAGCAATTCGTCCTCTTCCGGCACCGGCTCCAGGTCCACCATCGCCATGTTGCACCGTTCGGCGAAGTCACCCGCCTCGTCGAGCACATAGGCGATGCCGCCCGACATGCCGGCCGCGAAGTTGCGGCCGGTCTTGCCGATCACCACCACCACGCCACCGGTCATGTATTCGCAACCGTGGTCGCCCACGCCTTCGACCACCGTGATGGCGCCAGAATTGCGCACCGCGAAACGCTCGCCGGCGACGCCGCGGAAGTAGGCCTCGCCCTCGGTCGCGCCGTAGAGCACGGTGTTGCCGACGATGATGGAGTCCTCCGCCACGATCCGGGCATCGTCCGCCGGACGGATGACAATGCGACCGCCCGACAGGCCCTTGCCGACATAGTCGTTGCCGTCGCCCACCAGCTCGAACGAGATGCCACGCGCCAGGAAAGCGGCGAAAGACTGCCCGGCGGTGCCGGTCAGCTTGACATTGATCGTGTCGGGACGAAGCCCCTTGTGGCCGAAACGCTTGGCGACCTCACCCGACAGCATCGCGCCGGCCGAGCGGTCGACGTTGCGGATGGTCGTCTCGATCGTCACCGGCTGCCGGGCAACGAGCGCCGGCTCGGCCTCTGCGATCAGCTTGCGGTCGAGAACGTCGTCGATCGGATGCTTCTGGGTCTGCGTCCAGTAGGTCTCTTCCTTCGGCGCGTCCGGCTTGAAGAACACGCGTGTGAAATCGAGGCCCTTCGCCTTCCAGTGGTCGATCACGTCCCGCTTCTCGAGCAGGTCCGACTGACCGATGATCTGGTCGAGATGCGTGTAGCCCATCTCCGCCAGCAGCTCGCGCACCTCGTCCGCGACGTAGAAGAAGAAGTTGATCACGTCCTCGGGCGTGCCCTTGAAGCGCTTGCGCAGCACGGGATCCTGCGTCGCCACGCCCACCGGGCAGGTGTTGAGGTGGCACTTGCGCATCATGATACAGCCCGCCGCGATCAGCGGCGCCGTCGAGAAGCCGAACTCGTCGGCCCCCAGCAGAGCGCCAACGATGACGTCGCGGCCGGTACGAAGCCCGCCGTCGACCTGAAGAGCCACACGGCTGCGCAGGCCGTTCAACACCAGGGTCTGATGCGTCTCGGCGAGACCCATTTCCCAGGGCGAACCGGCATGCTTGAGCGAGGTCAGCGGCGAGGCGCCGGTACCACCGTCATAGCCCGAGACCGTGATGTGGTCCGCGCGCGCCTTGGCGACGCCGGCAGCGACCGTGCCGACGCCGACTTCCGAGACGAGCTTGACCGACACGCCGGCGGCCGGATTGACGTTCTTCAGGTCGAAGATCAGCTGCGCCAGATCCTCGATCGAATAGATGTCGTGATGCGGCGGCGGCGAGATCAGACCGACGCCCGGCGTCGAATGCCGGGTCTTGGCGATGGTCGCGTCGACCTTGTGGCCGGGCAGCTGGCCGCCCTCGCCGGGCTTGGCGCCCTGCGCCATCTTGATCTGGATGTCGTCGGCATTGACCAGGTATTCGGCGGTGACGCCGAAGCGGCCCGACGCGACCTGCTTGATGGCCGAGCGCATCGAATCGCCGTTGGGCAGCGGCTTGAAGCGGTCCGCCTCCTCGCCGCCCTCGCCGGTGTTCGACTTGCCGCCGATCCGGTTCATGGCGATCGCGAGCGTCGTGTGCGCCTCGCGGCTGATCGAGCCGAAGCTCATCGCGCCGGTGGCGAAGCGCTTCACGATGCTGGCCGCGGGCTCGACCTCCTTGACCGGGATCGGCTGGTCCGCCCACTTGAGCTGCATCAGGCCGCGGATCGTGAGCAGCCGCTCGCTCTGCTCGTTGATCGAGGTGGCGAAGGCCTTGTAGTCGTCCGATGAGTTGCCGCGAACCGCGTGCTGCAGGCGCGACACGCTCTCCGGCGTCCAGGCATGCTCCTCGCCGCGCAGGCGGAAGGCATAATCGCCTCCGACATCGAGCATGGTGCGATAGACCGGGTTGTCGCCATAGGCGTTGCGGTGACGGCGCACCGTCTCCTCGGCGATCTCCTGCCATCCCGCGCCCTCGATCGTGGTGGCGGTGCCGGTGAAGTACTTCTCGACGAAGCCCGAGTGGAGACCGACCGCGTCGAAGATCTGGGCGCCGCAATAGGACTGGTAGGTCGAGATGCCCATCTTGGACATGACCTTGAGCAGGCCCTTGCCGATCGCCTTGATGAAGTTCTTCTGGACCTCGTAGGGCTTGAGCGGCAGGCCGTTCTGGACGCGCAGCGTCTCCAGCGTCTCGAAGGCGAGGTAGGGATTTACCGCCTCGGCGCCGTAGCCGGCCAGGCAGCAGAAGTGATGAACCTCGCGCGCCTCACCGGTCTCGACCACGAGGCCCGTCTGGGTGCGCAGGCCGCGCCGGATCAGGCTGTGGTGCACGGCGGCGGTGGCCAGCAGGGCCGGGATCGGTATGCGTTCGGGCGATACCGCGCGATCCGACAGGATCAGGATGTTGCGGTCGGCCAGCACGTGGTCGGTCGCTTCGGCGCAAACCCGGTCCAGCGCCTCTTCCAGGCCGGCCGCGCCCTCGGAGGCCGGCCAGGTCGTGTCGATGGTGGCGGTGCGGAACGAGCCGTCGAGCAGGTCCTCGATCGAGCGGATCTTCTCCAGTTCGGCGTTGGTCAACACAGGCTGGGAGACTTCGAGCCGCTTGTGCATGCCGGCATGTCGGCCGAGCAGGTTCGGCCGCGGGCCGATCATCGAGACCAGCGACATCACCAGTTCCTCGCGGATCGGATCGATCGGCGGGTTGGTGACCTGCGCGAAGTTCTGCTTGAAGTAGTTGTAGAGCAGCTTCGGCTTCTTCGAGAGCACGGCGATGGGCGTGTCGGTGCCCATCGAGCCGATCGGATCGTCGGCGACGCTGGCCATCGGCTCGAGGAAGAACTGTATGTCCTCCTGCGTGTAGCCGAAGGCCTGCTGGCGATCGAGCAGGGTCGAGGGATCGTTCGACGCCACCGGCGAAGGCGCGTCCGGGATCTCCGACAGCTCCTCGAGCTTGTGCTGCGTCTCCCGCAGCCACTCCTCGTAGGGTTCGGCCTCGGCCAGGGTCCGCTTCAGCTCCTCGTCCTCGACGATGCGGCCCTGCTCGAGGTCGATCAGCAGCATCTTGCCGGGCTGCAGGCGCCACTTGCGCACGATCTTCTCGTCGGGGATCGGCAGGACGCCGGACTCCGACGACATCACCACGAGGTCGTCCTCGGTGATCAGGAAGCGCGCCGGCCTGAGGCCGTTACGGTCGAGCGTGGCGCCGATCTGGCGGCCGTCGGTGAAGGCGATCGAGGCCGGGCCGTCCCACGGCTCCATCAGCGCCGCGTGATACTCGTAGAAGGCCTTGCGGCTGCCATCCATCAGCGGATTGCCGGCCCAGGCCTCTGGAATCAGCATCATCATGGCGTGGCTCAGCGAATAGCCGCCGGCCACCAGCAGTTCGAGCGCATTGTCGAGACAGGCCGTGTCCGACTGACCGTGCGGGATGATCGGCCACATCTTGTCGAGATCGGCGCCGATCAGGTCGGATTCCATCGTGCGGCGGCGGGCGTACATCCAGTTGACGTTGCCGCGCACCGTGTTGATCTCGCCGTTATGGGCGATGAACCGGTAGGGATGGGCCAGCTTCCAAGACGGAAACGTGTTCGTGGAGAATCTCTGATGGACGAGACAAAGCGCTGATTCACATAGAGGATTCCTAAGATCCTCATAAAAGCTCTCAACCTGGTGTGCGAGCAGAAGGCCCTTGTAGACCACGGTGCGCGAGGAGAAGGACGGCATGTAGAGTTGCGACAGGCCCGGCAGCTTGTGCTTCTTCTCGAGATCCGACAGCGGGTTCTGCGTCTGCTTGCGGATCGCAAGCACCTTGCGTTCGAACGCGTCCTGGTCGGCAACCTTGGCGCCCCGGCCGACGATCGCCATGCGGATCACGGGCATCGATTCGATGACCGCCTTGCCGAGGCCCGTCAAGTCGGTCGGCACGTCGCGCCACCCCACCAGCTTCTGCTTTTCCACTTTAATGAAATGCTCGAAGCGCTTGATTGCAAACGTTCTTGCCTTTTTATCCGGTGGCAGGAAGCACATCGCCACGGCGTAGTGACCGGGCTCCGGCAGGTCGACGCCTTCCTTGCGCGCCCAGTCCCGCAGCAGCGCGTCCGGAATCTGGATCATGGCGCCGGCGCCATCGCCCATCAGCGGATCGGCGCCGACGGCGCCGCGATGGTCGAGATTGACCAGGATCTGCAGGCCCTGGCGCACGATGGCGTGCGTCTTCCGGCCCTGGATGTCGGCCACGAAGCCGACGCCGCAGGAATCGTGTTCGTTGCGTGGGTCGTACAGTCCTTGCTTCTCAGGCAATGCCATAATTCTACCCTGCTGGCGCGCTAGCTGGCCCAGCATCCCCCCGGATGCAAATCGCTTATCGCGGCATTATTAGCCCGGCCTGCCCTGCAAACGAAAGCCCTCGTTGCATCGCGAGAGCCGGGCTGAGAAGGCGACGCTATCGGCTTGAATTCCATCGAGTTTGGGCGCGGCATTCCGCGATGCATTGAAGAGGCCGCGCCCATGGCCTAATTTGCCGGCCGGACAGGGGCGGCGTTCATTGCCCCGGGGGAGAGACTGAGCTGATGCCGGAACGTTCGATCGGTCGCTGGACGACCCTGCTCGCGACTCCCCTGCTGGCCGCTGCCCTGGCCACGGCCGTGGGGGCCTGCAACGGTCCGGGTGCCACCCAGGCCTGGACCGGTCCCGGCTGGTACCTGGAAAAGTCCTACATCATCGTCGGCGGCGGTCCCAAGGTCTTCGGCGGCCCCTACACGTACGAGAAGTGCGAGGAAGAACGGATCAAGATGGGGCCGATCACGTCGCCGGAAATGCTCTGCGTGAACCATCCCGGCAGGCCGAAGCAATACGGCGGTTACTAGCCGGCGGCCGGCGCCGGCCCTTCGGCGCACGAGACTGTCATGGAAGTCGGCTACGCCATGGCGAGAGCTGTGGGGGAGCGACGGTCGCGTGGCGACGATTTCCATCGACAGGGTCCGGAAGAGTTTCGGGGCTGTTGAGGTCCTGAAGGACATTTCACTCGAGATCGCCGACGGCGAATTCCTGACGCTCCTCGGTCCGTCGGGCTGCGGCAAGTCGACCCTCCTGCGCATCGTGGCAGGGCTCGAGCGCAACGACGCGGGGGCCATCGCCATCGGCAGCCGGCGGGTCGACGAACTGCCAGCGCGCGATCGCGACATCGCCATGGTGTTCCAGAGCTACGCGCTCTATCCGCACATGACCGTCGCCGAGAACATCGGCCTGCCGCTTTCCATGCGTCGGATGAACGTCTGGCAGCGCCTGCCGTGGATCGGACCGCTGTTGCCCGGCGCCTCCGCGGCCCGCAAGACCATCGCGCGCGACGTGGCGGAGGCGGCCCAGGCGCTGGACATCGGCCCTTTGCTGGGCCGCAAGCCAGGCCAACTTTCGGGCGGCCAGAAGCAGAGGGTCGCGCTTGGCCGCGCCCTCGTCCGCCATCCTGCCGCCTTCCTGCTCGACGAACCGCTGTCCAATCTCGACGCCAAGCTGCGCGTCCAGATGCGTTCCGAATTGACCGACCTGCAGCGCCGGCTGGGCGCTACCATGATCTATGTGACGCACGACCAGGCCGAGGCGATGACCATGTCGGACCGCGTCGCGGTGATGCTCTCGGGCCGGCTCGAACAAGTGGCGCCGCCGCGGCAACTCTATGATGACCCCGAGACCCTGGCCGTCGCCGAGTTCGTCGGCAGCCCGAAGATCAACGTCCTCCCGGTCGAGGGCGGCTTCCACGGCGTGCGGCCGGAATCGATGCAACTTGTGCCGCCCTGTGAGACCGGCGCGCTCGCGGGCACTGTCCGGCTGGTCGAGCATATGGGATCGGAGAGCCTCGTCCATGTCGGGGTGAACGGCCATCCGACGCCGCTGATCGCCCGCATCGACGCTCACTCCGAACGCGATCCGCAGCGTGGCGAGGCCGTCGGCCTGAAGCCGATGCCCCATCGGGTTCTCAGGTTCGACGCCCAGGGACGGCGCGTCCGATGAGGACGCAAGCGGTTACGGACGCCACTCCCGCCGAGCGTCATGCAGCACTGGCGCTGGCGCTGCCGGCGTGGCTGACGTTCGTCGTGCTGCTGGCGGGCCCGACGCTCGCGGTGTTCGTGCTGTCGCTCACCGACTGGCAGCTCGGCGCGCCGACCCTGAACTTCATAGGCCTCGGCAACTACGAGCAGCTGTTCACCGATCGCGTCTTCTGGAAGTCCTTCGCCAACACGGCCGTCTACTGTCTCGTGGTCGTGCCCGGCTCGGTGTTCCTGGGACTAGGCCTGGCCCTGCTGATCGAGGGCGCCACCTTCGGACGCGCCTTCTATCGCGCTGCCTACTTCCTGCCGGTGACCTCGACGCTGATCGCCATGGCCGTGGTCTGGGAATTCCTGCTGCATCCCAGCGTCGGATTGATCAACGTCCTGCTCGAGCAGGTCGGCATCCAGGGCGGCGACTGGCTCAAGAACCCGAGCCGCGCCCTGTTCACCCTGGCGGGCATCGGCATCTGGCAGTCGGCCGGCCTCAACATGGTGCTGTTCATGGCCGGGCTGAAGTCCATCCCGGCGGACCTCTACGAGGCCGCCGAGATCGACGGCGTCTCTTCGGCCTGGGAGCGATTCCGCCGCGTCACCTGGCCGATGCTGGGGCCTGCGACCCTGTTCGTCACCGTCGTGTCGGGCATCCGCTCGTTCCAGGTCTTCGACACCGTCGAGGTGCTGACCAAGGGCGGGCCGAACAAGTCGACCGAGGTGCTGCTCTATACGATGTACACCGAAGCCTTCAATTTCTTCCGCACCGGCTATGGCGCGGCCATCACGGTGGTGTTCCTCGTCGTCGTGCTGGCGCTCACGCTGCTGCAGGTGAAGGCCGGCGAGAAGAGGACCCACTACTCATGAGGCGCCTGCGATGCAACCGGGCGGTTCGGTCCTGGGCCACGTGCTGCGTCATTTCCTGCTGATGGCCGGGCTGGTGATCATACTGGCGCCCTTCGTCTGGATGGTCTCGACCTCTCTGAAGCCGCCCAACGAGATTTTCTCGACCAAGCTCAGCCTGCTGCCCAACAACTGGGCCGCGGCGGAAAACTACGGCAAGGCGTTCACCAAGGTCCCGCTGCTGCGCTACCTGCTGAACGGGGTGATCGTGACCGGCGGCATCTTCCTGCTGCAGCTCCTGGTCTCGTTGCCCGCCGCCTACGCGCTGGCCAAACTGCGCTTCAGAGGCCGCGACATCCTGTTCACCATGGTCCTGATCGGCCTCATGATTCCGGCTCAGGCGCCCGCCATCCCCCGCTACGTCATGCTCTACGAGGCCGGCCTGCTCGACAGCTACGCGGCCCTCATCCTGCCCTTCGTCTTCTCGGCCTTCGGCATCTTCCTGATGCGGCAGTTCTTCAAGACCGTGCCCGACGATCTCATCGACGCCGCCCGGATCGATGGGCTCGGCGAGTTCGAAATCCTGTGGCGCATCATGCTGCCGCTCGCGATGCCGGCCATGCTGGCCTTCGGCGTGATCTCCATCGTCTCCCACTGGAACGATTTCTTCTGGCCGCTGATCGTCATCCAGACCGGCGACCTCGCCACGCCACCGCTCGGTACCCTGTTTTTCCGCAACGAGGAGGCCGGCAGCGACTTCGGCCCCCTCATGGCCGGCACGGTGGTGATCACGGCGCCCCTGATCCTGCTTTTCCTCGCCGCCCAGCGACGCTTCATCGAGGGAGTTACACTCAGCGGCATGAAAGGCTGAAAGAAAACGGCAACGCCTGCGTGTGACTTAGGGGGTCCCAGGGAAGGGAGACGATCATGCGCAAATTCTTGAGCCTGGCGGCACTCGCCGCCGCCTTCGCCGCGAGTCCAGCGGTTGCACAGACAGAAATCACCGTCCAGTACGCGATCCCCGACATCTTCAAGGATGTGCACGAGGAGGTCGCTAAGCAATTCATGACGGCGCATCCGGACATCAAGGTCAAGTTCGTCCAGCCGACGAAGGAATACGAGGACGCCACCCAGCAGGTGCTGCGCAACGCCGTCACCGGACAGCTGCCGGACGTGACGTTCCAGGGCCTCAATCGCCAGCGCATCCTCGCCGATCGCGGCATCGCCCAGCCGCTCGACGCCATGATCGCGGCCGAGAAGGATTGGGCCAAGGCCGGCTATGACGGCGCGCTGCTGACGCTCGGCCAGGTGAAGGGCAAGCAATACGGAATGGGCTTCTCGCTCTCGACGCCGATCATCTATTTCAACGCCGACCTCGTTAAGAAGGCCGGCGGCGATCCCGACAACTTCCCCAAGACCTGGGAAGGCATCTTCGCTCTGGCCAAGAAGATCAATGATCCGGCCAACAAGATCGCCGGATTCCACTTCGACTGGGACATCACCGGCAACTGGATGTGGCAGGCCCTCGTCTTCTCCAACGGCGGCACGATGCTGACGGCGGACGAGAAGAACGTGGCCTTCGACCAGCCGCCGGGCCAGAAGGCGATCGAAACGCTGCGTCTCATGATCACCGACGGCACGATGCGCGACGTGAGCCAGGCGACCGCGTTGCAGGATTTCGTCTCGGGCCGCCTCGGCATCTGGGCGCACTCGACCTCCCGGCTGGGAGGTGTCACCAAGCAGGCGCAGGGCGTGTTCGCGCTCCGCACCGCGACCTTCCCACTGGGCGCCGGCGCCGAGTCGCGTCTCCCGGCCGGCGGCAACGTCGCCATGATGCTGTCGAAGGACCCGGCCAAACAGAAGGCCGCCTGGGAATACATCAAGTTCGCCACCGGCCCGGTCGGCGCCACGATCATGGTCAAGGGCACCGGCTATTTCCCGGCGAATGCCCTGCCGGCCAAGGACCCGGCGATGCTGGGCGACTTCTACGTCCAGAACCCGAACCATCGGGTCGCCATCAGCCAGCTCCCCAGCATGACCGCCTGGTACGCCTTTCCCGGCGAGAACGGCCTGAAGATCACCGACGTGATCAAGGACCACCTGCAGACCGTGGTGAACGGCAGCGCCAAGCCCGACGCGGCTCTGAAGAAGATGACCTCGGACACGCAGGCGCTTCTGCCGAAGTGACGGGCTGACGCAACCGTGACTTCCCGGGCGGAGCAGGCATGCCTTGCTCCGCCTTTTCATGTCAGAGTGACGCCGTGCATAAGTTCATCCACATCACCGACACTCATTTCGTGCCGCCGGGCAACCTGCTCTACGGCCTCGATCCCATCGACCGGCTGGCGCTCTGCGTCGCGGACGTGAACCGCAACCACCCGGACGCGGCCTTCGCCATCGTCACCGGCGATCTTGCCCACAAGGGCGAGAGGGAGGCCTATGCCGCTCTGAAGCGCGAGCTCGACAGGCTGGCGATCCCATACCACCTGCTCGTCGGCAATCACGACGACCGCGAGAATTTCCGCGCCACCTTCCCGCAGGCACGGTTCGACGAAAACGGCTTCGTCCAGTTCACGTTCGACATGGGCGAAGGCGTGACGGCCGTCTGTCTCGACACCAACGAGCCCGGCAAGCCGTGGGGCACTTTCTGCGAGAAGCGCGGCGCCTGGCTGGCGTCGACGCTCAACGGCCTGGGCGACAGGCCGGTCATGATCTTCATCCATCACCCGCCCTTCAAGGTGCGGCTGAAGCGCATGGACGACATCTCGCTGCTCGATCCGCAGTACTTCATCGGGGCGATCGAGGGCCGGACGAACCTCCGTCATATGTTCTTCGGCCACCTCCATCGGCCGATCGCCGGCGCGTGGCGTGGCATTCCCGTCTCGACGCTTCGAGCGACCAGCCACCAGGTGGCGCTCGACTTCGTCATCGAAGGCCGCATCGCCGGCAGCCATGAGCCACCGGCCTATGGTGTCTGCCTGCTCGAGGAAGACCAGATGATCGTGCACATGCACGACTTCCTCGATCGCACCAACACGTTCCTGCTCTAGCCGATCGCCATCAGGGCGGCATTGCCGCCCGCCGCGGCGGTGTTGACGCTGAGCGACACCTCGTCGAACAGGAGCGCGCGCGGATAGGGCGCGACGTGGACCGGTACGATGCGGCCCGGCCGTTCGGCCATGCGACGGGTGAGATCGAGAAGGTCCGCTTCGCCGCCCGAGAACAGGACGGCCGCGATGTCGCCGGCTTCGCCCGAGGCGACGCTGTTGCCGGTCGACCGGACGAGTTCCTGCTGCGTGCGCAGCTCCCCCGGATCGGATGCCACGCAGAGGATCGCACCCTTGAGGCGAAGCGCGTAGACGTTGCGCTCGCCGACCGGACCGGCGAGCTCGCCCGTCACCACTTCGGTTATCGGCGCGGCGGAGAGCAGGCGCTGCACATAGAGCGGCCCGCCGGCCTTCGGTCCCGTGCCCGACAGGCCATGCCCGCCGAACGGCTGAATGCCGACGACGGCGCCGATCATGTTGCGGTTGACGTACTGGTTGCCGGCGGCGCTGGCGACCGTGGCGCGGTCGATCGTCTCGTCGATGCGGCTGTGCACGCCGAAGGTCAGCCCGAAGCCGGTCTCGTTCACCGCCCGGATGACCTCCTCCATGTCCTCGCGGGCATAGCGCAGGACGTGGAGCACCGGCCCGAAGACCTCGCCCGGCAGGTCCGTCATGGAACCGATCTCGATCAGGGTTGGCGGCACGAAGGTCCCCCGCGCCGCTTCGTCCGGAAGGACGGCCTGGTGCACGCGATGGCCGGCCGCGCGCATGTGGTCGACATGGTCGACCAGCCGCTTCCGGGCCTCGACGGAAATGACGGGGCCGACATCGACCGAAAGCCGCTCCGGATTGCCGATTTCCAGTTCCGCCATTGCCCCTTCGAGCATGGGCACGACCTTGTCCGCGATGTCGTCCTGCAGGCACAGCACGCGCAACGCCGAGCAGCGCTGGCCGGCCGAGTCGAAGGCCGATGTGATCGCGTCGAGCACCAGCTGTTCGGGCAGCGCCGAGGAATCCGCCACCAGCGCGTTCTGGCCACCGGTCTCGGCGATCAGCGGTACCGGGCGCCGGTCGGTGCCGAGACGACGCGCCAGCGTACGGTTGATGGATTGCGCGGCCTCGATCGAGCCGGTGAAGACGACGCCCGCCACGGCGGCGTTGGCGACCAGTCGCTTGCCGATCTCGCCATCGCCCGGCAGGAACTGCAGCGCGCCGGGTGGAACGCCGGCCTCGTGCAGAAGCTCGACGGCGAGGGCCGCGATCAGCGGCGTTTCCTCGGCAGGCTTGGCGATCACCCCATTGCCGGCCGCCAGCGCGCCCGCGACCTGGCCCGTGAAGATCGAGAGCGGAAAGTTCCACGGGCTGATGCAGGCGACGACGCCCAGCGGCCGATGAATCTGGTTGTCGAAACCCTCGATGCAGGTCGCGTAGTAGCGCAGGAAATCGACCGCCTCGCGTACTTCGCCCACGGCGTTGCCCAGCGTCTTGCCGGCCTCGCGCACGATCGGGCCCAAGAGCTTTTCCATGCGGGCCTCCATGAGATCCGCCGCCCGCCGGAGGATTGTCGCGCGCTCGGCGGGCGTCGCTTTCCATGGCTCGGAGCTGCCGCACGCTTCGTCGACAAGATCCCTTGTTGCTTCGACGACGCGGCCGACCGGATCGTCCCCGTCGGCAGGGTTGCGGATGTCTCGCGAGGCGCCGTCGCGCGAACCATCGGCCAGCACCGGCGTCGCCAGCAGCGTCGTGGAAGCGCCGGTCACCAGCGTGCGCGCCAGCTCGGCGAGTACGCTCTCGTTGACCAGATCGAGGCCGCGCGAATTCGCCCGCAGCGGTGCGAACAGCTCGCGCGGCAATTTGATGAGGGGATGCGGCGCGCCGACCGGAGAGAGGCTGCGGGCGCGGTCGACCGGATCGGCCAGCAGGCTGTCCAGCGCCACGTCGGGATCGGCGACCTGGTTCACGAAGGACGTATTCGCGCCGTTCTCGAGCAGGCGGCGCACGAGATACGCCAGCAGGGTCTCGTGCGTGCCCACGGGCGCATAGATCCGACAGGGCCGGTTGAGCTTGTCGCGGCCGACGACTTCCTCGTAGAGCGGCTCGCCCATGCCGTGCAGGCACTGGAACTCGTACTGGCCGGCGTAGAAGTTCTCGCCCGCCATCGCGTGGATCGACGCCATGGTCAGCGCGTTGTGCGTTGCGAATTGCGGGAACGCCGCATCGGGTGCGGCCAGCAGCTTGCGCGCGCAGGCGAGGTATGAAACGTCGGTGTGGATCTTGCGCGTGAAGACCGGGAAATCCTCCAGCCCGTCGACTTGCGCGCGCTTGATCTCGCTGTCCCAGTAGGCGCCCTTGACCAGCCGGATCATCAGCCGGTGGCGGCTGCGGCGGCCGAGGTCGAACAGATGGTCGATCACGAAGGCGGCGCGCTTCTGATAGGCCTGCACGACGAAGCCGATGCCGTTCCAGCCCGCGAGCGCCGGATCGAAGCAGAGCCGCT
>VFQN01006650.1_pt1 | contig 13004 bp, 8 predicted proteins | sample 3512371 | NCBI WGS metagenome assembly VFQN01 (sample SAMN10412370, study PRJNA504923) | tailings metagenome | isolation source: Replicate 2 from Balatoc abandoned mine | place: Philippines: Itogon, Benguet | collected 2017-08-28
GTACCTGCCCCAGCTGTCGCACGCAGGTCCACAACGCCATTAGAGACCGACTTGCTCGGAGCCTCCCAAGGTCCGCGCCAGAACAGGTGCTCTCAGTATCGGTATGCAACCTGATAAAGCACACGCTCGACAGCAAGGCAGGCATCGGGCTTACAGACCCTGCAGCGTTGGGCCCCTCACTGAAAGACTGGTGACCAGGCAAACAGTGCATTATGGATTGATCTAAGAAGCTGCGCAGCAGAAAGTGCGAGGTTCGGTGGGTGGTGGTGGTCCAGGACAGTCATACACCAAAACCCTTTTTATACAGCCTGCTCTCTTGCTTTGCCTTGCCACACCCTGTCCCTAATCCTGTATGCCTGTCACTGTATCGCGATCATACTGCCTGCATCCCGCACAGCATCCGCTATACCGGTATGCACACAGGTGCAACCGATACAGCTGGCTTGCTTTTTCAGCTAAATACCCCAGCAGCTACGCAAAGCGATCTATGCCACCGACATGCCACCTGTCTGCTTCGCCTTGTCGCACCCTGCGTCCAACTCCGCTTGCTTATGCCTGTCTCACGCTGATTAAGCCTACATCCTGCACCGCATTCACAACACACAGGTGCAACTGGCCTCACAACGCATCTGGCTTAGGCACCGCAAGGCATCACCACCTCTGCCGTACCTGCAAGGCGCCTAATCAACAGCAGTAAAGAATTGACCACAAGCATTCATGCAGCTGCAAGGATGGGTGGCCAATCGCCTGTGAGTAAGACTCGGCCACACCCTACGAGAACGCCTTGCACCGGAGACCGAACACATCAGCCCACACTGTGTCAGTACGGAGGACCCAGCCCGCCGCTAGCTTTCAACAAAGGTAGACCGTTCGAGCCCTCCACAATCTGCGCACCGCGGGTCTCCTTCCTGTCACCCGCCGCGTTCCGAGACACCTCCCAGCCCTCCACAACCCTAATCCTCGACCCCGCGCCCTCGGCGCTCTTCCCGTCCACGTGCAGGCCGTAACTTGCGTTTGCCCGCACCACCCCACCGCCCGGCCCCAGCCTCAGCACCCCGCCCTCCTTGGCCATGCACCCCGACCCCATGTTACCGACAACCATCGAGCCTGTTCCCCCAATGCAGGCCACGCTGCCCTCACCCTCGCAGCACACGCCGTCGCCATCGTTCCCCCTTGACACCAGGCCCCCAGCCTCGGCATCCAGGTGGCCCCCGCTCGCAACCACTATTCCTTCTGACCCGTTGCCCACAGCGGTAAAGCCTCCCGCCTGAATGACCACCCTTGCTCCCTCAGCCACCACGCCCTCCTTCCCGTTGCCCTCTGCCCGGCCTCCTCCACCAATCGCCAGCTCGCTGCTGCCCTGGGCCACGTACCCCGACTCCCTGTTCTCCAGTGCCACGCAGCGCGCCCCCAGCGTTATCGTGCTGCTAGCTTCCGCGAAGAACCCGAACTTGTTGCGCTCAGCCACGGCCCGGCCATCCACCGTTGTGCGCCCGCCATCGCAGCAGCGGAAGCCCGACTCCACGTTGCCAGATGCTGCTGCATAGCCTCCAAAATCCAGCCTGCTCTCGCCGCCGTAGCAAGCGAACCCGTCCCGCCCGTTGCTGGAAGACCGCGCGCCGCTGCCTGCGGTAAGTTTCCCGCCGTCCCAAGCACAGAACCCGTCCAGCTTGTTCCAGGCCGCCACCACTCCATTTCCGGCCGTCACCTGCCCGCCCTCAGAGGCCCCTATGCCGACCCGCCCGTTGCGCAAGGCCTCTGTGTCTTCCCCTGCCACCAGCACGGAGCCGGCGCCCTTGGCATGCATGCCGCACCCCTGGTTGCCCCATGCCCCACATGGCTCGTCCCAGCGGAGTGCCGCCACCTCAGTCCTGCCACCGGAATAGCTCCCCATCCCATCCCCGCCATTGCCACGTGCCGTGCAGCCGCGCAGCTTCAGATCCGCTCCCGGTCCTGACGCGCTGAAGCCGACCCACGCACAGCCCTCTGCCACCGTACGCGTAGCCACACCGGAGCTGCCGCTGTCCACCACCAGGCCCGATGCTGCGCCTGTCAGCGTCCCGTAGTGCATCTGTACATGCCCACCGCCACGTGCCATGACGCAGGCGAACGTGCACCGGCTCTCGCCTTGCGCCTCCACGGTGCACCACACAAGCTGCGCACCCGCGTTCAACCCATGCACAGTCACCACAGCAGGAACTGTACCGTCACCGGGCAGTGTCCACCCGTGCTCCCCTTCACCCAGCATCCCCGGCTGACCGGCAAAACGCACGTCCTGGAATTGTACGTTCGCCCCCTCCCGCACTAGTACGCAAAGCAGCAGCGTGCCGTTCCTAATGGTGGCCTTCACGCCTGGGGGCACCACCAGCATCTGCCCCTCCCCGCCGCCCAACTGCTGCCCGCACAGGTCCAGAACGTGATGTACCGCTTGGGCGCCCCCGCCTATGTCGCCTCCACCTCCGCTTGCCACTGCCCCGCTGCCGCTCTGCTGCTGCTGCTGCTGCTGCGCTAGGGTGGCCAGCTGTACCAGCCAAGCCTGCAGCTTCGCTAAGCTCCCAATCGGCACCACCAGCGGTCTAGGCTCCGCTGATACCGGGCCCGGCGCCATCCGAGGGCATACCAGGGGTCCCATGAACACCGCTCTGCCTGCGGACGGCCCAGGGCCTGCGTCACCGTCATCCTCTGTCGCCAGCTGCGCCCGCCCTGTTGCCCCGGTGTCTGCCGCGTCCGTCGTCCGACGCATCTTTTGGGGCGCAGCATCACCTGCGCCTGAACGCCGCTTCATCTGCTGGCGACCCGCTGCCCCACTGCCAGCACCCCCGGCCCCTCCCCCGCCCCCTGCATTCCTGCCCCCTGCACCAGCGCCATTGACATTTGGCTGCGCCTCGGGGCCTGTGCCTTGGCCCCGGCCGCCCTGCGGGGCGGGGTGGCTTGCCACGGCTGCGGTCCTGGGTCCTGGGCCCGCCGCCCCAGCCCTTGCTGCGGCCGTGCCATTTGCGCCCGCTGCCGGGCTCCCCAGGGACGGTTCGCCTGCAAACTCGCTTTCCACGCACACCCCAGCTGCGTCGCTTGCGCTGTCTGTCTGGCCACCTGCCGCTGCAGCACCCTGACCGCCCCCGCCCCGAAACCCGAAGCTAATGCTGCCCTCAGGGCCCTCCTCGTCCAGCCCGCCGATGCCGCCTATGACCTCGCCAGCTTGCCCCGACCTGCCTGCGCTCATCTCGGGCTGTACGCTGTGCGCCTGGGGTGGGATGTTCCGACCACCTTGCGCCGCAGCAGCTGGTGCTGTACCGCCGGGGCAGGGCTGCACCGCTGTACGGTTTGCCATGGGTGCGGTCGGAACCGCTGCCGCTTCTGCCCCTGCCGCCGCTGCTGCCGCCGCAGCAGCACGTGTGTCGCTACCACGGCCAGCCCTATGCTGGCGAGGGCTTGGTGCAGCGGCAGCACCGGCGGCGGCGGCCGGACCAGCAGCGGGCGACGCAGGCCATTGGGGGGCGATACCAGCGCCCACCCCCGCGGGGCCTCCCGTTTGGCTGCGCAGCCCGATATCCCCATGTTGCCGGCCTTCGTTGCCAGGGCTGCGACCCATCCTCACCGGGGCCGGGGGCGTGGATGACTGCCGCTGCTGCTGTTGCTGCTGCTGCGGCGGCAGCGGCTGTTGTCGGTGTTGCGGCTGTGGCTCGCTAAGCGTTGCTAACTTCTCAATCGGGACCACCACCTCCGCTGGCACCATGCCAACTGCCGGCCCTGCGCCTGCCGCTGTTCCCACTGACGCCGCTCCGCCTGTGGACGGGCCAGGACCGGCACCACCGTCATCCTCCGCCGCAGGCTGCGCTTGCCCTGTTGCCTCGGTGTTTGCCGCGTCAGCTGTCCGACGCACCTTCTGGGGCGCAGCATCACCTGCGCCTGAATGCCGCTTCATCTGCTGGCGACCCGATGCCCCACTGCCAGCACCTCCTCCCACTCCAACCCCGCCTTTTGCACCCCCGGCCCCTGTACCACTGCCCCCTGCGTCCCCGCCCTCTGCACCACCGACCCCTGCACCAGCGCCCGCTGCACCAGCGCCACTGACGTTTGGCTGCGCCTCTGGGCATGTGCCTTGGCCCCGGCTGCCCTTCCGGGCGGGGTGGCTTGCCACGGCTGCGGTCCTGGGTCCTGGGCCCCCCACCCCAGCCCTTGCTGCGGCCGTGCCATCTGCCCCCGCTGCCGGGCTTCCAAGGGACGATTCGCCAGCGGACTCGCACTTTATGTGCATCCCAACTGCGTCGCTTGCGCTGTGTGTCTGGCCACCTGCCCCTGCAGCACCCTGATCGGTCTCACCCCGGAACCCGACACTAATGCTGCCGTCCGGGCCCTCCTCGCCCAGCCCGCCGATGCCGCCTATGACCCCGCAAGCTTGGCCCGAGCTGCCTGCGCGCTTTTCGGACTGTACACTGTGCGTCTGGCGTGGGCTGTCCGGAACGCCTAGCGCCGCCGCTGCTGGTGCCGCGTCGTGGGGACAGGGCCGCGCCGCCGTACGATTCTCCACGGCTGCGGTTGGAACCGCTGCCGCTTCTGCCCCTGCCGCCGCCGCGTCCGCTGCTGCCGCCGCGGCAGCACGTGTGTCGCTCCCATGGCCAGCGTTATGCTGGCGAGGGCTTCGAGCAGCAGAGGAAGCACCAGCAGCGACGGCCGGACCAGCAGCGGGCGTTGCAGGCCTTCGGGGGGCAACACCAGCGCCCACCCCCGCGGGGCCTCCCCATTAGCTACGCCACCCGAGATCCCCATGTTGCCGACCTCCGTTGCCAGGGCTGTGTTCCATGGTTGTGGCCGGGGGCGTGGGCGACTGCCGCTGCTGCTGCTGCTGTTGCGGTGGCGGCGGCAGCGGCGATGCCTGCTGTTGGTAATGCTGTTGCAGCTGTGGCTCGTGGAGCTGCTCGCCAGGTGCCCCATGCACACCATCAGCCGTTGCGGCTCCTGCTGCACGTGCCGGCAGCTGCTGTGGTGACTGCGGCACCGGAACGTCGGGTGTTGCGGGGGCCGCACTGACATCCGCTCCTACGCCAGGCCCTCCGCCGTCAGTCCCAGCGTGAATGCCACCCTGTGGGTCCTGCAGGTCTTGCTGCAGCTGCTCTTCAAGCTTCCGTTCTAGCACGTGCACGTCAGCCTGCAGGCGCTCGCTCCTGAGCTCAGCCCGCCGTGCCCGGGCCCTCTCCTCCCGCAACTCCCGCTCCAGCTGCTCCACCCTTCGCTGCAACTCACGGCAGCCGGTGCAGCTACGCCCGGTGCACACGCTTGGTCCGGTAGCCGTCCGTCCATCCATTGCGCTCTGCCAAGTGAGGCACTTTGGACGGAGGTGCTGCTGACCACGTCTGCAAAAGGGCACAGTGAAGGCATCAGTGCGTCTTTGACTAGGTAAGGTTGCTGCAGGTGGCGCTCAATCAGTCAGTCAATAGCAGGCCCAGTAAGGTGCGTCCGGAAAGTTACGGGGGCCTCAGGGACGAAACATAGGTTTAGATATCCAGGTGACAAGCGCGCGTGCGAGTTCGGCCATGACGTGACGTTCGTGGAGCGACAAGGCCCCGGGCGAAGTCACCCTCATAAGCGCTACTCATCAGTTTAACCCATTGGACATTTTGCACCGCATGTGACTTGGAAGCCTCCACCTGCCTTCGGCGTGACTTTGACCTGACCGCCGAAGCACTGTTTGTACGCGAGAGCTCTGACGCCAAACGCTATGTAACAAAGTTCAGCGGGCGATACTTGTGTGCAGAAGGCCAGAAGCGTAACGTTCTGTCCCCTCTGAGGTTCGCTTGCACGGAAAGGCCCACCCTTGGTTGCTCAGCAATGTTAATGCATGAGTAATTGTGTGCGGCCAAACAACGTCTCCAACATGGGGCGTCCTGCTTGTCGCCAGATTGCCTATAGCCTTCCGGAAAGGTAGGCCTCCGACGCGTATGCAGCAAAGAAGGCAATGGACTTTTACATGGCGAGAATGGCTGCAGCCTGAGTTCTTGACAAGGGTGCTATGGTCTCCCCTGGCTGCGACTGGTATTTTGTCACAGCACTATGTGGCTGATGTGCCACCTGTGCCATCACAAGAGAGCTTCCCTGGTCCTGCGCAGCCGATGGAGAATTTATGAATATGTGCGGACGGGTGAGGACGTTCGGCACAATACCAGGGGCAGCCAGGGGCGTGCCACATGAGGCAAGGTACACGAATGTCGTGCCCCATGACTGAATCCGTCGGCTCTGCTGCACTGGGCGGATGGTATGCCCCCCAACTGGAGCTGTGGGCGAGTAGGACGGCACAGTGCAGAGGCGTCAAGGATACGTAAGCATGTAGCATTTTTAATAATATATTAGTAACGGGTCTGGGCGCCATGGTGGCGGGGTCTGCCAGGGGGTTGAAGATGAGGGTTTGAGCCAGTGAGCCAGTCCAGACAAGTCCAGACGGGCCGGAGGGGCCTCGGGTCGCACCACAGCCGTCCCGCCCGCAAACCGCAACAACACAGCATCATTATATGTGTCATAGCAACACATTTCGCGCTGACGCTTCTGGATGCGGCGGCAAATAAACCGGTCCGGCTGCACGCACCAAGCACCCATGCCCCCTGACACGTGTCAACAGGGGCCCGCCGGGCCACACCACAGCCGTCCCGTCCGCAAACGGCAACAAAGCAGCATCATTATATTGTGTCAGAGCAACACATTTCGCGCGCTGGCTATGCCCGGTAGCGCCCTCTGCAGCAACGCCATGCTTCTCCGCCCTGCCCCCACCACCAACAGTCGGCTCGCCGCCCGCACTGAGCCACGTACACGGCCTTCTTGCTGTAGTGCGCGGCGCTGTCCTGCCCTACCAACACACTGTCGTGGCAACGCCCTTGATTGCAGACTAGGATATTCGTACACTGCGTTGAAATCATCGCCGGACAGATGCAACAGCACCTTCCCGGCTCCCGCTGCACCAGCAGTCAGTCACAAAATCATGAGTGCACCGGCCCCACGCCACATGCCAGGTGCCGTACAGCCAACTCCCGTCCTCGCTTGCCCCGCATCACCGCGGCTCACGGTTTGGGTACGTGCTGCTGCTAGATAGTGCACTGGCCAGTGGTGTGGCAACGACCGCACACACACGTCAGCTGCAACCTGCCCATACCCTTGTCCGCACCCATGCCCGTGCACCTCAGCCGCCTCACCCAGTGCTGCGCAGCGACCTGTCATGCACCTACCAAGATGCTCGTATACCATCCAAGCGGCCTGTCCAAGTCCTGGCAGCGCTCCTTCAGTTGGCACACCGTACACGCCCAATAAGCCTAGTTACCCCTCGCTCTCACTCCCCTCCCCACTCTTCTCCCCGCTTCCATCCTCCCGGGCCGCTATCCCTGCTCACTCCCCGCCCTCCGCACCTCCCTGCCCAGCCGCGCCTCAAGCCACGCCACACTGTCCTCATATTCCCCTTTCCTCTTCGCTGCACCTGCAACCTTCTCGACCGCCTCCGCGGCCTCCGCGTTCCACGGCGCGCCCCGCTCCACCAGCCACCGCAGCACCGGCAGCGGCACCCTATCCAGCTCCGCCGCGCTCAGCACATCCGAGTACCACTCCACCCCCAGCCGCTGCAGGCTCTCCAGCGTAACTAGGTCACCATTGCGGCCCGCCTTGGGATACGGGTCCGTATCCATTCCTACCCGGCCGACAATTCCCACCAGCCACTCCAGCACTGCCTCGCAGCCGCCCCTTGCCGCCTCCCTCAGGGTGAATAACCCGCAGCGCACCCCGTGCTGCTCGTGCAGGCGGCGCAGCAGCCACGTGTCACCGCGGCGGGCTGGTGCATCCAGGGCGCTCCACACCTCCTTATACTCGGTGTCCAGGGTTAAGCAGCCCGCCTCCTCCAGCGCCTGCACCGCCTGCTGCAGGCCGCGCTGAAGAGCCTGACGCGTTTGGGGGTTGGGTGCGACTTGCAGGTACTGAGTCTGGTCGCGCCGGCCAGCCTCCGAGGCAGGTGGCCAGTAGCCCATGACTAGGCCCAAGGTTTTTGCCTCCCAGGGGCACCCCGCCTCCAGCGCCAGCCATGCGACCATGTCGCCATCGCCTGCCTGCGCGGCCACAACATACGCTATGGGGTCCATGGGGCATCCCGCCTGCAGCAGCCAAGCGGCGGTGGGCACACTGCGCGATCCCGCTGCCTCCACAAACAGCCCCTCCGTCAGTTCTGGGTTGCACACATGCCGCAGGAAGCGTGCGGCATCCAAATGCCCCTTCCTGGCGGCCTGATACAGGGCAAACCCTTCGTAAGCCGGCATCCCACGCCCCAGAAGCCAGCTGAGCGCCTCCACGTGCCCACCCTCCGCCGCCTCCACCCACACGTGTACAAGTGAGCGCTTCGTCTCCTCGCTCGGCAGCGGGCAGCCCGCCTCGTCCACCAGCCAGTCCGCCACCGCCACGTGCCCGCCCCGCAGCGCGGCCGCCAGCACCACGGCCCAGGGCGCGGCGCCTGCGGCCCACAACACCCGGATGCCCCTGGCATCGCTGGCGCGTGTGCTGGGTAGGTCCAGCCCCTGACCCCGCAGCCAGTGCAGCACCGGCACGGACCCAGCCGCCGCCGCGCCCACCGCCGCCGCAGCCAGCAGCTGCGTCCGGTGGCTGTGCAGCAGGGCTGCGGGGACCACAGAGCACAGCCAGGCCAGCTTGGCAGTGGCACGGTCCCCGCCCGACAGCCCTGCCGCCCTGGCCAGCGCACAGTGATGCGCTGCCTCCGCGGCATCATCCTGCACGGCTCTGGAGCTGTACCCCAGCAACTGCCACGCCGCCTGCAGCCCCGCCAGGTCGCAGTGCTGCGCCGCTGCCTCCATCGTCCTGTCTGGGTGCAGCGGGCAGCCGTGGCTTACCAGCCAGGGAAGTACTGCTGCGGCGTGACCAGCCCGCACGGCAGCGGTGCCTGGGTCTAGGCCCTCAATCTTGTCATCGTAGAAAGCAAGTGCACGGTACCCCTGCGGGCGTTTCAGCAGCTCTGGAAACAGGCCGGGCCGCAGCAGGCCCCACGCCAGCTCCAGGTTGGTCTTGCAGCCGCTGGCCGCCGCGGCCGACAGCATGCTGAGCTTGCCACCGAAGGTGAGCTGCTTGCGGGCCTGGTGCAGGTGCGGCCTCCAGGCGGCGTCGCATGCGGCTGGGGGCAGCGGCAGGCGGAACTGGGCCGTGCTGTTGCTGACGAGGCGCATGCAGGCGTCCCTGTTGACCAGGCGGCCAGTCAGCGCCTGCTCGTTGGGCGGGAGGCAGGCGAGGACGGCGGCCTGCAGCTCCGGAAGGAGCTGCATGCTAATCTCTATTCGCGATGGTTGATGCTCTTGCGGGAGTAGGTACTGGTACTTGACGATGAACCAAAAGATGGACTGAACGACAAACGCAAGGCGTGAGTACGCAACGTATCTACCGTGCTGGTTCACTGATTTTTGTTTCTTACATGTATTCTGCGAGGCACGACTGCAGCACTCGGTGCGCGCGGTATGCCCGTACCTCATCCTGCGAGGAACACCGGGCAGAGTACAAGCGTCACATGATTGCATTGCGTGCGTTTCGCGTCACAAGTTATTTACTCGGAACCGCAAGACACTGCATCGCGGCAACCGTTGCGGATGGGGAGTAACATGCGCCTACCTCCGGAGCTGCAGGCCGCCGTCCTCGCCTGCCTCCCGCCCAACGAGCAGGCAATAGCCGGTCGCCTGGTCAGCAGGGACCTTTGCGTGCGCCTCAGCAACCGCACCGCGCAGTTCCGCCTGCCGCTGCCCCCGGCCGCATGCGACGCCGCCTGGCAGCCGCACCTGCACCACGCCCTCAAGCACCTCACCTTCAATGCTAAACTCTGCATGCTGTCGGCCGCGGCGGCCAGTGGCAGCGAGACCAACCTGGAGCTGGCGTGGGGCCTGCTGCGACCCTGCCTGTTTCCAGAGCTGCTGAAACGCTCGCAGGGGTACCGTGCACTTGCTTTCTACGATGACAAGATTGAGGGCCTTGACCCGGGCACCGCTGCTGTGGGGGCTGGTCACGCCGCAGCAGTGCTGCCCTGGCTGGTGCGCCACGGCTGCCCGCTGCACCCGGACAGGACGATGGAGGCTGTTGTGCAGCACTGCGACATGGCTGGGGTGCAGGCGGCGTGGCAGCTGTTGGGGTACAGCAGCCGCCCGCTGGAGCGCGAGGAGTGGGGCCTGGAGCTGTACTGCGCGCTGGCCAGGGCGGCAGGGCTGTCGGGTGGGGACCGTGCCGTCGCCAAGCTAGCGTGGCTGCAGTCCGTGGCACGGGAGTCCACCCTGCGGCACCACCAGCAGGAGCTGCTCATGTGCGCGGCAGCCGGCGCAGCAGAGGCAGGCAGCCTGCCTGTGATGCAGTGGCTGCGGGGCCTGGGTCTGAAGCTGGGCCAAGCAGGCCGGGACTGGGATCACTTCCCCGCCTGCGACGTGAAGGCGTGGGCCGTGGTGCTGGCGGCCGTGCTGCGGGGCGGGCACGTGGCGGTGGCGGACTGGCTGGTGGACGAGGCGGGCTGCCCGCTGCCGAGGAAGGCAACAGAGCTCGAAGAGGTGTGGACGGAGGCGGCGAAGGGCGGCAGTGTGGAGTCGCTGCGGTGGCTGATGGCGCGTGGGGTGCGGGCGCATACGGCCGCCGTCAGGGCCGCTGCGTCGGCGGGGCAGCTGGAGGCCCTGAGGCTGCTGCGTGAGGTGCTCGGCGTGAAGCTGACGGAGGAGCTGTTTGTGGCGGCAGCAGGCTCGCGCAGTGTGCCCACCGTCGCTTGGCTGCTGCAGGCGGGCTGCCCCATGGACCCTAAGGCTTACACCAAGGCCGCACAGGCGGGCGATGGCGAAATGGTGGCATGGCTGGCGCTGGAGGCGGGGTGCCCCTGGGAAAGGGACACAGCGGTCTCCGTTATCAACGTGTGGCCGGGGAAAGCATGCAGCAGGGCCGGCCTTCGCCAGGCAGTGGAGTCGTTGGCGGGGGCCGGTTGCCAAGTAGCTGTTGGCGGTGCGAGCAGCTGTGTGAAGTCAGCAGCCGCCCTCGGGGACCTGTGGCTGCTGCACCACCTGCGTGGGCAGCTGGGGGTGGGCTATGGGCGGGGGACCGTGGCGGAGGCGGCAGGGGCCGGCTGTGAGGCGATGCTGGAGGAGCTGGTGGCGGCAGGCTTGGTGGATGAGCATGCGAAGGGTGGAGATGAGGGAACGGTGGGGCAGGAGGAGGGGGAGGAAGAGGAGGGGGAAGAGGAAGAGGAGGAATCGGAGGAGGAGGACAAGGAGCAATTAGATCCCTACGTGCAAGCGGGGCTCGGCGGCGACCTGGCCACGCTGACCTGCCTGGCCCGCCTGGGGGTCGCGTTGGGGCCACGCGTGGTGAGCCGGGCGGCGCGGGATGGGGTGCGGCTGCCGGTGCTGCGGTGGCTGGTGGAGCAGGGGGCGGCGTGGGACGCGGAGGCGGCGGCGGCGGTGGACAAGGTCCTTTACGGAGTCTGGAATGATGCCGAATACGTTGAGTCCCGGAAGTGGTTTGGGGCGCCGGTTGGCAGGAAGCGGCAGCGGCAGCGGGAAGGAGGTAGGTGGTAGCGGCCTTTCGGGGGAGGGCGGATGGAAGGTGGATGTGAGTGGGATCGACGAGCAGGAAACGAGCGGCAGCGTTTTGGAGGAGGAAAGTGACATAGTGGATGACATACTTTAGACAGACGGCGACCACGAGTGACAGCAGGGGAGCTCCCCTAGAGGACAGGTGGTTGGTGAGGGGAAGCAATGGTTAGGGATGGCGCGCAGCGTTGGGACTAGTGCGGGGCCCGGCACGTGGCAGCGGCAGGCAACCGTATGCACTGACTGCGTTCGCCGCACATGCCTGGCACAATGGCTCTAGATGACATTCACACAATTGTCCTGCTGCGTACGGTAGTGGGTTGAGGCGCGCTCTGTCCTGGTGTAAGCGGCATGCTGCGGGGCCTTGCCTGGCGGTCTCGCTGGGTAAGGCTGTCTCTTGTTAGCTTGGATAACAGGAGGATGGAGTTGTTCTTGGTCATGGCTTCGTGAAGGCCACGTGCATTGCGCGAGGAGCTGCATCTGTTCCCGTTGCACGTGTGACCGGTGTGAGCAGCGTCCAAGCACTTTCGAGCCGCGCTGTGTGCCGTAGCTTACTGACTAGTGCCCCAAGCGTTTCGGACAGAGGTTCCGGAGCACGCTAACGACGAGCCGCGTAAAGACTCAATGAGGCCACCCAAGTGAACCGTTTGTGCCATCTGATCATGTGTTATACGGTAGCTCACTGCGTTATGACTCTGCAACCTGCTCGCGGTTGAGGGCACCGGGCCACCGGCACCGGCATGTGGCACGTGTGCCGGCAGCGCCACGCTGTGCTGCTGACCTGCACAGCCCACCAGCAAGGCCCAACCGTCGTTTGCAGCCCCAAGTCAACGTGTGAAGACGCTGCGCTTGGTTCCCCAGAATTCTGCCTTGCAGCAACTGCCGCGGCAACAGCAATGCCCAGTGGGCCCATCGCCAGTATGTGGTTTGACATGATGCTAACACACAGCTGCAGCGGCACCTTGCAGCGTGCTCTGTTTGCAGTAGTGCGCCCCGGGGGCCCTGCATACGCAACCATGAGACTGTCACAATATGAACATGATACGTGTTTCGTATTACGCTGTGAATCACTTCGTGCAGTACCGAATAAGAGCCTACAACACGGCATCGTTTTTTGTGCGTACTAGGAGCCCTCTGGAGCCTTCCACACCAGCGCACCGTAACAGGGACCCCTGCCACCATGCCCTCCCATGCCTTAGCCACTCTTCCGTCCACCTAACAGGAAAAGTACAAGACCGTAGCACTCACGCCGCTCACCACACTGTGCGTCTAGTCAGCTGTCTTCCTCCGCATTGCCACACACCAGCCAGTCCTCCCCGCCCTCAACCCGTGCCATCGCTTCTGCACCCTCCCCACCCGCCTGCAACCCCGCCCCCGCGTTCCCCGCCACCACCCCACCGCCCGGCCCCAGCCTCAGCACCCCGCCCT
>VFQN01006651.1_pt1 | contig 12995 bp, 24 predicted proteins | sample 3512371 | NCBI WGS metagenome assembly VFQN01 (sample SAMN10412370, study PRJNA504923) | tailings metagenome | isolation source: Replicate 2 from Balatoc abandoned mine | place: Philippines: Itogon, Benguet | collected 2017-08-28
ACCCCAGCTACTTCCCCGACAAGGTCCGCTGCGTGGCCAAGGTGGTGCGCGCCATCGCCATCATGGTGAGCACGGGGTGGCTGGGGTCAACCTGAACGGGAAGCCGTGGCGTTTTTGTGCGGGCCTCGATGGCGAGGGTGTGTTGGGTTGAGAGGGGGCCGCTCGGGGAGCGCCGTGGCCTGGTCTTGAGGCTGGTATGGCCCCTGCAACTGTACTCCACGATTGCCGTCCTAGACATAAGCACCCACCTTCCGTCCACTCCCCCCCCCTCCTGTTTTCTTATCCCGCACGCAGAACCACCCCATCCCCAACACCGACAACGCGCACAGCGTGCAGATCATCCTGCCGCAGAAGCAGATCGGCCGCCGCTCCGACATGTACGTGTTTTGCTGCTCCTACGCGCACAACGTGGCCAGCCAAGGTGGGTAGGAATTGTCCAAGCTGACGCTGGGCAGTCCGGCATTCCATCATCAGTACCAGTCACCTAGTGTACCGAGCATAGTTGGTCGCAATCGGACAACAGCCGGTCACATGGTACGCTCATTTTACCAGCTCGGTTTCAGGTCACGTGCAATGCGTTTGCCACCTCGGGCTTTGCCGGGCGACGCCGCTTGCGCACCGCGGCTCCTGCATTCATTGCGCGCACCGCCCGGCCCACTGCCCCGCAGGAAAGTACCTGGCCTTCGTGAGCACCACCGTGGAGACCGCCAACCCCGAGGTACGCAGGGCGGCACGCCCAGCACGCTCACCTCTGCGGCAGACGGCAGCCTACCTTGCTGTCCCGTGTCCTGCCACCTGTCCCTTGGCGCAACCGCACTCCGGCACACCCCTGGGCCCGAGCGGAGCTGATACCGGTCAGCTTCCATGCAGACTGTAACACTTTCGTGCCGCCCCACCTACTATTCCGATCCCGTGGTGCTCTCATCTCCCTGTCGCCAAGCTCAGTTGGCCTCCGGCACGGGCCACGCGGCATCCCTTGTACAGCAAACGTGCCCTCCCATTCCATTACCGGCACATGCTCCTCACTGATGCCACCCTCTGCCACCCGCTGTCCCCTGCGGCCCCGTGTGCACCCTCTCTTACCCCCCAGGCCGAGCTGGCCCCCGGCCTGGCGCTGCTGGGCCCCGTGGAGGAGAAGTTCATCGAGGTGCGCGACGTGTGCGAGCCCGTCGCCGACGGCACCAGGTGAGCAGCCGCGACGTGCGGCGGACGCAGAGGGCCAGCAGCAGCAGCTGCTTGCGCTGCAGCGGGAGGTTATGGAGATTAATCAGCTGGGTTGTCTGATGCAGCTCCGACTGGCATGCCCAGCCCTACCAGCCCGGCTTACGGCTCGTGCGCTCGGTGAGACCATGGCCTGTACGTAGCGGCCCGTGAGCTCTGCACACCCTAACAGCCGCACGCAGGCCAACTCGTGCTATGGTGCTGGCCCCCGTCTCAAGTTTGCGTTGCACCTGGCCCGGCCCTTACGGCTGGCCCTCCCTCTGTTCTCCCCCCAGCGACAAGGCGTTCATCAGCAAGGGCTACGACGCCACCACGCACTTCGAGACCACGGTGGACGACGTGCTGGACATGTACCGCCGCATCACCGGCAAGGACCTGGACCTGTCCGCGAAGGACCCCAGCGCGGTGGGTACGGGCATGGCGGGGGGAAGGGCGGGGTGCAGGGATTTTCGTGTAGGCGAGCACGGAGGCTGTGCAGTTGAGGGTACCGATGTCATACTCTGGGATTCAAGCTGCATTACGCCCTAGGTCGTCCGCAAAGGACCCCAGCTTAGTGGGTGGGGGGCTTCGTGCTGGTGCAGGGCAGAGCATGCCCGGACCGGGAGTGTAGAGAAAGTCCGGGCCGGGAGTGTAGTGAAAGTCCGGGCCGGGAGTGTAGTGGCATGTCACCACGCTTTGTGCTGTCCTTGTCGCCTGCCTGCCTGGGGCAGACGTTGTGGGCAGGTGCCCAGGCGTGCAGGGACGCACGGCTTGGTGACCTGTTCAGGCGGGACGAATGGCCTGCACAGGCCCGGTTCTGATGCAGCAAGCGACTCTGTTGACATCCACTTCTTATGCCCCCGCAGGTGGAGAACGCGTAAAAGGGCTGCGTAAAAGGACTGCGGGTGGAGATGCCGGTGGGCAGGCTGCACGCGCGGAGGATGCGAGCGGGGCGCGTGCGTGGTTGTGTTGACGGCTGATCGGTGTCATGGATTATGGCATACGGCGCGGAGTGGTGGTTGGTGACGTTCCATGAGATGCAACGGTGCACAGCTGCCGCCTCCTCGCTCGTCAAGGGCGTGTAGCGAACTTCGTAAGAGAGCTCGTGGTGTTTCGTCGATGCTGCAGTGCTGAGCGTTTCAGTGTTGGGGTTGGTGTTTTGAGTGGCAGGCTATCACGCTGCCGTAGGGCATGCTGAGCAAGCTGCCATTTCCGGTAGCGTTGACAAGCACCCGGCGAGGTACCAAAAAGTGTACAGAGCTGTACAGCTTAACTATGCGTCCTGTTCATGGCGCGGGTGTGATGGTGTAACATATGTCCTTGTCATGGTGCCAGCCTGCCAGGTCCCACTCCCTCACTCATATCGCATATGCATGTTTCCCAGTTCCCTGCAGCCAGTGAACGCTTCAGGCCACAATAACGCCACATGCATTGAAGCGCTAGATGCCCTCATTGCCAGCGCCCGGTGTGCCCCCCTAGCCCGCCGCCAGCAGCCGCACCCGTTCCCTCCGCCGCTCGGCGCACCCTTCCTTGGCGCCCTGGTCCACCCCGCACCACTCCACCGTAATACACTGCATGGCAGCAGGTGGCAGCCCTACACACTCGCCCACCTATCCAACTTCCAGCTTCGCTAAATAGACGTGTTCATCGGGCACGAAAATGCTCAACGAAACAGTACTGCTTTTTACATCAGGGGAGCTCCCCCGTCACACACACGGTCACTTCTTCACCGCTGACAGCGGCTTCTTGGGCACGCCCGTGGCCTCCAGCGTGGCTATCTTGGTCAGCAGCGCGTCCTCCCGGGCCTTGTACGCCGCCGCCATGGCCTCGCGCTCCGCCTCCAGCCGCAGCGCCACCATCTGGCTGATGGCGTCGTCCAGCGTGGCAGGCTTCTGAGGGGGGAAAGAGACGGGTACGAGTAACTCAAGAAAATCGTGCAAGGTGTCACGGGAAGGGGAAAGGGGGGCGCGCAGGGAATGGTACGGGAACGAGTGTGGGCCGTGTGTCGTGGTGATACGGGTTGTCTGTGGACGTGGCCTCACAGGCCAGCACGCTTAACTGCGGCTAAGCGACTGAGCCTGACAAGGGCCGGGTGCTTCCGATTGCACAGCTAATCCAGTGCACAGCGCCAGTTGAATGCCATACTGCCACCAGAAGGAGCCACGTTGACGTCCGCTTTCCTGTCACGACCGGGCTGAGGACAACATCCTGTCAACACTGCGGCATAGAAGGTGCGCACACTCGCTAAAGCAACGCGGTCGCGCTCACCCGCGTGAGCTCCACCCTGCGCGCCTCCTCGGCCGCCAGCCGTGCAGCCTCCTCCGCCTGCCGCGCCTCCTCAGCCAGGCGCGCTGCCTCCGCTTCCTCCGCAGCCTGCGTGTCGACAGGAGCCCAGCAAAAAGCGCTGTTTTTTCGCAGTGCGGTCCCAACCGGTGGTGGTAGCAGGACCGCGCAGGTAGCAGACCAGCAGCACCACCTGCGCAAGGGTGACGAGCAAGCATAGCTTGCGGCATGCAGGAGCGTTGCTCTGTGCACGAGTACTTTTACCTTCATTGCTGCCTCCGCTGCCAGGCGCCGCTCCTCCTTGAGCGCGTCCCACTCCGCCTGGCTCAGCGCCGCCTCAAAGGACGGCACCACAGGCGTCTCCACCTGCGCGGCAGGGAAACACACACGTACTGCCGTGGAGCCAGCGCGCCACACCGACATGGTACGACTTGCATCACAGCGGGGCGTGTGCAGGGTGCTCCCGAACACCACCGAAAGACTGCATCCATGAACCTGTCAGCCTTGGCGTTCCTGAGCAACTTGACCATGCCACCCGACAGTCCGCACTGTACTAGGTCGCAGCTGGCCTACGCTCGGATTGCGGCTGGGTGGGTACATGTGCTCCTGTCTTTGTGCCTCCCGGCCGCCTGCGACCCCCGGGTCGGCGGCCGCACCCACCAGCAGGCTGGCCGTGTACTCGGTGTGCGCCTGGTCGTGCGAGAAGACGTACTGGTACAGCCGGAAGTGGCGCAGCAGGCCACGCGCCATGAAGGACGCGGCTGCAGCCACCTGCCAGGCAGGGGCAGGGCATCCAAGGCAGACATGCTCGACATTAATTAAATCGATTTATGCCAGGTTGCGCGCGGAGCCGACGCCATGGGGTTGAGCGTAATACGGAGGCGTTGGCGTCGGGCTGGCGCCCAGTCGCTCACACGCTCCTCCTCCACCAAAACACACTTGCTGATGCACTCGCCACTGGCGTTAAGGTGGTGAAGGGCGCAAACACAGCTGGCACACCAGCCTCGTGGCAGCCAGGACAGCCATCCAGCTACCGCACCTGGTCGGGGCTGAAGTAGGGCGAATCCTGCCCCGGCCGGGGCCGCACCAGCTGCAGCATGAGCCCCTTATAGCACGCCTCGCACTCCATGTACGTGGCGCCGCCTGGGGCGCGGGCGGCACAGCGCGATATGAGCAGACGAGGAGAAGGCGCTATCCTGAGTGCTCTTTACATGGCGCTTTGTGGGGTGAAGGGAAGTCGTGCAGAGGATGGCTCCTGTGCACGGCAGGGCTGTTGGGACTGCGCATGCTGGAGAGCCCAGGAGTTCTGCGGTCGTGTGCCGAAGGCCGGGCATCCGAGGTCCCAACCCGCTGCATGTCCGCCGCTCACCTATGCACGCCTGAAGCACTCGCTGGGCCACATTGTACCAGCTAGCTGTGCGTGTGGGGCCATAGCCCTGGCTGCTCGCAAACCTGCCAAGGGCATGGAAAGCCAGGTTAGCGCCCTGGGGGTCTGGCCACATGCTTGAACCTCGTGCTACCCACACAGCAGCTTCCAGCAGTCAGGACGTCCAAAGGGCCATCCAACGGATGGCGAGATTCCGGGTTTGACGTGCAGAATGTGGGCTTCAGGCCGTACGTACGGTGCTGGTAACGCTCTGCGCTCGTAACAGCAGCAACCCCTGGCAGGCGCGCCAGGCGGACCTGCGCTAGCTAGGTGGCTTAGCCGGTAGCACCCACTCGATGGCGTAGCTGGCGTAGTCCAAAAGAATGGCCTGGCGTGCGTCGAAGCGGTAGTTGTCTAAATGGAGCACTGCTGCCAAGTGCCTGGACAGTCGTAGGGTGTGGCAGGAACGCGTTGGGTGGGTCTGTGGGCCGGGTCCAGCCAGGACTGCAGCTCCACAAACTTAAGCCGTGCTGGGATCTTCCACTCACGCAGCTGCCGCATCCGGGTCTTTGCGCAAGGCGAGGTACTCCAGCAGCTGCTCCTGGCTGAAGTGCACCCACAGGTCCTGCGTCATGGTGCAACACCTGGGGCGGTCCGAACTGCTAACCACACCGTTCCTAGCTATGATGTGCCATTGTATGTAGATGCTTATGGTATGAGGCCGTAAGTACAGAACTTCGCGAGCAGGTCTCTATGCACGGGAATCGGGAACGAAGGAGCTGGCACAGCTGATTGTTGGTGTTATGTATATTTATGCATCTTTGCAATACTATACTGCCATGCAGCCAGCACCGCCATGGAGAAAAATTGTGAAAGTCATTTTTCGACGGTACATCGACCTTGCTTTGCAGGGAGTCGCGAAACAGTCAGGACCACGGCTCCAACGATCTTGTCCGCATGTTACAAAAAGGTAGGCGGTGGTTTCGACATGGCCTCGTCGAAGAATCCGAGAGGGAAGTGCCCGAGCTGCAGCTGCCCCAGCTGGATGAGGACGCCACGGTCTTTCCCATCGTAGCGGGACACGTAGCAGACCTGTGAGAAGGGGAGACATGTGGACGTAATGAGCCGAGCTTCCAGTAAGAGCATGCCTCCTCCAACAGGTGTGCAAGCAGGGCATACACCCTGACTCTCGGTCGGCACGTGTGGCTTACCTGCGTCTTCGAGTTGTACTTGAGGTACACGCCCCCGCGGATGTCCTTCACGTTCGGGCATCCATCAACCTGGTGACACGAGCATGGAAACATGTACATCAGGAGCTGAATTACCGCAAGGAGCAAGGAAACCAGCAAGGAAGCGATGTGCCTTGCAGTTCAAGCCCCCGCTTGGCTGTGCCCTTCCTGCTCACCCTGGAGCTGGGCACCGTCAGCGGCAGCTGCAACCCGTCGCACCAGTCGCGGTACGCCCGCGCCGCGAACTTGATGTCGCTGGCCACCACCCCCAGCAGCACCTCGGCGTCGGGGCTGCCGGCGCCCACCCAGCCAGCCGCCGCGCTGGGGTGCTTGTACACCACCTGCAGGTGCAGACAGCGAGCGAGGCACCAGCACCGCCGCATGGCATCACGTACTGAACCACCAACAGCAATGCCGGTGTCAGCCGTGCGTTGAGAAGTACAGCATGTTTGCTGCCGCACTGCGTACGACAGTCGATTTACAGCTCAGCCACAAGCCAGGCGTGAGGTGCACTGATGGGTCCAGGGTAGCTGACTGCGAAAGCAGCTGTACCTGCAAGGCGTCCCTCAGCCGCTGCCTCTTTGCTGCACTGCTGAGGTGGGGCTCCTGCGCCATTCCCCGAAACTCCTTGAGCGTGAAGTCCTTCAGGAGGTCCCATGCTGCTTGGAGCTCGACCTGTTGCAAGAACGTGGCCCATGAAACGGACACAGAGCGTCAGAGGGTAGTTTGGACGGTGGCTGGCGGCCTTGCCCTGGAGTGACATCATTAGCTCCATAAGCAGCAGCGCTTTGGTTGCCACAGCGAAGTGTGCCATTCCAGGGTCGTGGAGGTGACACGGGTTGTAGCACCACCCACTTGTTGCTGCGGGCTGCTCGTGCTTGCCGCACTAGGGACAGGGGCACTCAAGTTGGGCCGAGCTGGCCGACAGCAGCCCGCGTGCAGCCGCATTGGACACGTAAGCGCAGATGGCCGCTTTTGGAGTCCAGTCGCCGTCCTGCTGCTTAGCGCCATTATGGAACAGGGTGGGGATGTGGCGACGCGAGCACTTTGTTTGTGTTCGTCTACTGCTCTTGGTGGGTGGAACAACGCAAGGCATATGTTTTGATAAGCATCACCGCAAGGTAGCGCGATTCCCGCAAGGCGGGCAAGTGACAGCCCTCATTACTACTGCTGGTTGTACTCGCATGCAATCGTTCCCGAAGAAGCTCTAGTATGCAACGTGGACTCAGTTGAACACCGTCTGCTACTCAATCTCATACTCATACTAAGACGAAGCCCCAAACGTGCCGACGATCGACGCAAGAAGGGCAGAACAGGCGCCTGGCAGTAGTCGAGCCTCAAACCAAAGCACGCAATGATAACCTTGTAACATCTGCCAACAGCACTCGAGGGCAACGGAACTAGGATGGCGCCCACGCCAACGACGCGAGCTGGCGGGGCCAAGCGCTCCTCTTACACAACATTCCTAGTCATCATATGCTTCTCGATCGGCCTCCTCGGTGGTTATATGATGCTGGGAGGTCTACATCCGGTGCGCTTCCTGCTCTGGCACCCCGGTCTACTCGACCTGTTGCATGCCGCGCTGGACCTAAACACATCCCGGCCTTCATGTCGTCTACAATCCAGGCTGATCACCACTTAACGAGTTTGAGGACAGACATCTCAATAGGTGGGAGTGCGGCGCATCCTTTCAAGTGGGGTGTTGCACACAGTCAAGCGCAGGCGTCGTCAGGCGTTTGACGACCCGATGCCGCTATGCGCGCAGGCAGGAGTAGCCAGTCTTCGGGAGGTGCTGGAGTGAAGGTTGGTCAGGGCAGGGGGGAGCGGTAAAGAGGCATTCAAACCATGTCACGGTGTGTCAACTGCCTACGGTACACTGTCGTGGCATTTGCCACGAGTTGCGTGGGTCAGGTGTGAGTTTCCTGTATACCGTACGGTGGTTGACAGTTTGGTGCGAACGCTTGCCCAGGTCTGGCCGAACCGGAGAGAGCTCATCATCAACAAGGATGATGGCACAGCTGCTGGTAGGCCTGGCGGTAACCTGGGTGGGCATGTGCCCCTCACACTGCGGAAGGCCAGCTTAGTACCAAGCAGCTGTTCAAGTGCTCAGATGCAGGGGTTCGCAGAGCGCCTGCAGAGCACAGCTAAGCCCACAAGCTCTTTCTGCAGGTGGTGGCGCTTCCATCAAGGAGCTGCCCCGCAACGTGGCTCTTGGGCATCAGCCCCCTGCCAAGGGGGACGTGTCAAAGGAGGTGGGTAGTGGGTCGTTGAGCTGCGGCAGCCGTGTGCCTGCTGCATCGGTAGCCCGATCAGCCTCGCGCCAAGGTTTTGCCGCCTGGCTGACTGACTGATTGCTGGTGTGATAACACGCCGCCCTCTTCTTGACAGATGGCGGCTGCGCTCAAACAGCAGCAATCTGACACAAGTGAGCGTGCCCCAGCTACGGACGATAAGCAGAAGCAGCAAGAAGCCCTGATCAAGGTACGAGCAGTCTATGCAGATCTGTGCTATTGCAAAGCCAACTCACGCCGAGATGCCGCGGCATGCCGTACCTTCGGCTCCTGTCATGGTAGGATAGCGTGTAGGGCGGTGGGGCATAACACAGGGCATACAGGCGCCAAGGCATCGTATTGATGGCCGCTCTGGTACTGCTCCGTTTTTATACAGGCACAGCAATCAGACACGAGTGAGCAGAAGGTGGATGTACAAAAGGAAAAGGCCCAGGAGCAGCAGGAGGCGCTCATCAAGGTGAGGCCACGACAGGCGCGCAGTGTCCCCCAGCGTACCGTTGGGTCTGATTTAGTGCATGGTATGCACGTACATAGGACGCGTTGGTCTTGACGTTGCAATGGGTGCGACTGCCCTATCCTTGTACTGAGGCCAGCATGTAACACGCCTCTGTTCATTTCACAGGCACAGCAGTCCGACACGAGCGAGACCAAGGCCGACACAACGGTTGCGGACAACAAGGAGCTTGAGTCCAAGCTTGCGGCCGCTGGGGGCGGCAGCACGACGGCGGACGGCGCCGCCAGCACCGCAAACGCCGCGGACTCGGCCACAGCTAGCACCACCAGCAGCACAGCCGGGGGTGCGCCCCCTCGGAACTTTAAGGGCGTGTTCCCAGACGCCAACACGTGGCCCATCACGCCTGTGAAGGAGAAGATGCCCGGCAACACCATCCACACGCTGTTCACCAGCAACGGCTCACCGTACCAGAACATCCAGGCGCGCATCATGGTGGGCACCTACAACCTGGTGCGCAAGATGCCCGGCGGAGAGCGCCTGGTGGCCCTCACGCGCATCATGCACCGCACCAAGGCCGACGAGGTCATGGACGAGGTGCGTTGGCAGCCGTCGGTGGGACATGGCAGATTATGCCGGCGTTCCTCCCCATGCTATCGGCTGACCGAGCACTGCGCTACGCAGGATGCACGCTGTAACACCTCCGCTCTAGTTTGGTAACAGCGCGGCCCAAGCGAGTTATCCTCGCTTTCCTGCACTACATGGCTCTGGGGTTGAGGGCGCGATGCAGCACAACGGTACCCGCACGTGCTTATGGCCAGGCCGCCGTGTTCCCTCCCGCAGATCCCCACCTTCATCGCGCAGCCCCTGCAGCCCGAGTGCGACAAGTGGTGCTGGTTCCCTGTCGCCGACCGCGCCAACGCCGTGCAGCAGTGGATCGACGCCGCGGAGAAGGACCCGTCCATGATCAAGGTACGGCAACACCCTCTGCCACCATACTCCGTTCCCACAGTCCTGCCGACGGGCCCTAAGCTGTTCACCTGCCGTGCCGGCACTCGTAAAGCCTCGAGCGCCTGTCAGCAGCAGCATGCTATCAAGGGCACAGTCGCAGTCCACACGTCGGCGTTGGTTGGTCGGTGTAGCATGTGTGTGGTAGGATGCGGTGCAGGGATGAACAAGCACGTTTAAGGACAAGGGCAAGGTTAGGGAGGCAAGCAGGCGACATCGCTGGCATGTACAAATAGCGAGGTCAGGGAGCGGTGGAGCATGTTTAGACAGCTGCACCAAGGGAGAATTCCTCGGTGTGTTGTGCTGCTCTCGGGCCGCAGGCGCCGTGGCTGCTGCTTCTGGAGACCGACTACGTGTGGGTCAAGCCGCTGCCCGACCCCGGGAACGCCTACGATCGCTCCGTGCCCGGATGGTCCTTCGCGTTCGACTACATCATCCCCAGCATTCCCCGTAAGTGATGATCCCAAGCATACCCCGTAACGCCTCGTGTGGTACTGAAACTCCGCTGTTGGCCCGCGTGTGGGCAAACTTAGCTCTTCGATGCCGTTGTTGCACTGGAGTCCTGGTTGCATGAGGTTGATCGTGCAATCGTGGCCGTGATGCCAATGGCCCCTTGCTTGAATATCTCGTGTGCCCGCCGTGCGCCGCAGTCATCCAGCAGCTGCTCAAGGAGCGCTGCCCCGACTGTGACCCCAAGACCATCCCCAACTCGGGCCCGGCGCCGGTGCTGGCGCGCTTCTCTGACTTCAAGGTCAGGCCGCACGGCGAGGGGCTTGCGTGATCCCTGTAGTGCTCGGCAATGCAGAGATGTTGACACCATCACTGCATACCAATCACGCTCAGTAGCAAGGGTCTGGGGGCATTATTCTGCCTTGTATGAGCCCTGACTGGTCCCCCTTGATTGATCTCTGCGCTGTGCAGGCCGCTACGCCCATTTGGGAGGAGCTGAGCAAGTGGATTGAGACTCACGAGGATGCCAAGAAGCAGCTGGGTAGGTGCATCCACCTGGTCGGCGGACATGTGTCACATACGCAGTACATCCCGTAACCTGCTGCTCGTGAATTCATATCACTACCTCGTTTTCCGACGCACTTGTAGCCGGACCAACGGGCACACCGCAGCGTGGGAAAATGGTGCCCCCTTCCACCTACCCCAACCCACCGGTAACCCATGCCACCCTGCCCGGCCCCACCCTTACCCCTCTCACCCACAGGCTGGGTGCGCGAGATGTACGCGTGGGACATCGCCGTGGCCGCCAACAAGCTCAACATCCTCAACCAGGGCCCCCCTGTGACGCCGCTCATCAGCCAGCCCCCGCACGACCGCGCGCTGGGCAACGCCTCCATGTACCACTACACCTGGGGCAGCATCTACAAGGTGAGCGTGGACTGGCGAACATGAACTACGGGCCCAGGACGTCAACTCTAGGGCCGTGGAGTTTCAGTAGCCGGCCTGCGGTAGCGTGTTAGGCAGGCGGGTGCAAGTACTGGGCGCAGTTTGCAGCGAACACAGTGTTTCCGTACTTGCGTCGCACCGCCCGCTCAGACTTGCGTGCCATCGGCGCTTCGCCAAGTGCATGTTCAACGTATGCTCGTCTGCCATTGTCTGCACTTTTGCATCCACAGAAGCCGGGCGTTGAGAAGGAGATCTGGATGTTTGACAAGCGCACGTACGTCGCCTACGAGGACCAGCTCAAGGTGCGCAGTTATTGTCCAAGTCACACAGTTAAATCCGTCTAGAACAAAGCCGTTCTGGTGTCGGACGGAACTTGGTCTTGGCGGAGTGGTTGACATGTCCGGCTTCGGCTCCAGTAGCAGGGCAAGCAGAGCGCGTTGATGCCGGTGTGACAAGCACAGCAGCAGGGATACATGGCATCAAATGCATATTGGGCACAAGCATGTATCTGACTGCTGTACTGGCTTGGTACCGTGGACATGACCGTGACCCTCGCTTTCGTTCCGCCGCAGCTGCCCCTCATCCCCGAGCCGCCTGCATGGGAGGAGAGCCTCACACTCCAGGTATGCGCTATGTGAAAGTCGACTTTTGTCCCGGACAGCTTTGATACGGTAGTTGCCACGGCTGCTGCTTTTACTCCCGGGGTAAACCCCCTAGTCACCTGTTACCGTACCCATTAACCCCGCTTTGGCTGTCAAAGGGCGTGAGGCAGGGCCTGCTTGTTCGGACTGCAATGAGTAGTGCCTTTAGCAACGGAGGGTCTCAGACTCGCACGGCAGCTGTTGCGGTCTTCAACGGTTCTGACGGGAAACATGCTGAAATGCGCCCCCAGGACCACCTCCCTGTGACCAAGGAGCTCTATGAGACTGTGTTAGACATGATCACCCACATGAACGAAGCCATCAAGACGCTGCCGGACCTCACGGAGAAGATCAATGCGGCGAAGGCGGCCGGGCAAACATTCTAAGCCCTCTCAAGGTCAGGCGCAATTGCCCATGGCACTGACGTAGTTGGCCCGACGGGGAGCGCCCCTGCTGCCAGTGTTGCATTGTGCATGCATCGGGATGTTCACTATAGCCAGCTAAGAAGTGTACGGACCCCAAGCAGGTCAGACGTCGCCAGAACGATCTGCGCTTATGGCTGGCACATATATGATCGTGGTGCGTGTTGCTTCGGGTTGATATGTGGGGTATACGGTACACCAATAAGCGGCCGGACTTCAAGAGGCCGATGGGCCAGCCTGTAACCCTGGCATCTAATGCGTCTTGGCACTACCGGTAAGACAGCAGCCCCTGATAAGCTACTGCCCAGGCCGTCATACAGTAAAGCTTTAAGTCCCTGTGCTCAGCAAATCCAGGTCCAAGCCGTACCGGACCGCAGTCGGCTGCAGCTGGCGCTGCTAACACCGTACGCGCAGCCGCTGGCTGTGCTCTGATAACAGGAGACTGCATGTCTTGATACAGGTGTGGGAGGGTTGCTGTACGCGCTACGGTCCAGTTGAGCCCAGTTGCCACTCCCTGTCACGTTGCAGTGTTCCTGGTCAGCAGACCTGCCGGTATGCGGTGCATTGGGCGTGTGGCCACTGCTGTTAGGTGGTGCATTTGCGGCACGTGGGCGGGCAAGAGAGGGATGTCGATCGTAGCGTGGCCCAGGGCTGGCCTTGTGGTGTCGCGATTTGCAGTGTTGGACGTTTCTCTTTGGTTTGGCGGCTG
>VFQN01006652.1_pt1 | contig 12994 bp, 25 predicted proteins | sample 3512371 | NCBI WGS metagenome assembly VFQN01 (sample SAMN10412370, study PRJNA504923) | tailings metagenome | isolation source: Replicate 2 from Balatoc abandoned mine | place: Philippines: Itogon, Benguet | collected 2017-08-28
AAGAAAACGGGGCTGGACAGGGGTATTTTATTCGGTTTTCGAAATTTCAGGTGCTACACTGCATGGCATAGACCCTTTCATAAAATACTGGGACTTTTGGGCGTTGGATTTTATCAGAACTGATAAAATGCCATGGCGGAAGAAACCAGCCCTGGTGCACCGTGTCCTGAGCCCTGGTCGTGAGGCGCTACCAGGGGGCCTCCCCTGGGCGCACCGTGAGGCTACTCCCAAAGTCCCAATCTCCCATGCCTCCCGTGCCCCCTACGCCTCAGGCAGCACTCTGTCAGCTACCACTTGGCCCTGCCCTGTGGTTGCGCATCACAGGTTTGGTAGGTACCGGTACAGGTCAACCGCTGAACACGGTCTGTCACTTGCAGGGGTTCCCTGCGCCATGCACACAACTGCTCTTTATCCAGTACAGCGAAGCACCAAGCGACTTAGCTGGGATCGTAGACCCCAGCGCCTCAGGTGACTGGGTGCTCCCATGTTCCTTTTGTTCCTCCGCGGATCGCATGGCTAGTCCCAACCGGGAAACAGGGCTGATCCCGGCGATCAGGGACACGGGCTTTCCCACCCCTCTCGCTGTACGGTACGGCACAAACGTACAACGGGGGTGATGCGCATGCAATATTCACCGGCACAGGAGTGCTAATTCACGTTGCTAGGGAAGGGCTTGACGAAGCCATCTATCCGTAATGCATCAAACCCCTCGTGCACACGCGAGGCCAGTGCCAAGGTGCACGTGGTCCAGCGTACGGACACCATGGTTGTCATCTGGTCGTTCATTCGTCCTTGCCGCGTACGGACATGGCCGCCACATCATTCGCAAGGCTAATGCCGCTGGTCCTGCCATGGGAAGGTTTCTCGTTAGTCCATGGCTGCACCACCGGCACACGCGAGCATTCGGTGCTAGGATTCCTGCACGTGCATACCTACCTATGTGCAATTACCGAAGTGCCGAAGTACTCAGCTACCTGACTAGCAACTATTACTGGCCAAGTTCGCAACTGCCTCACTACCACAGATGGCCACAAATTACCACAGTTTACCAGCACTCACAGAGCTACAAGCCGACCATCTCACTCCACCCCCGCCGCCAGCGCCGCGCACTCCGCCCTGTGCCCCTCCCGCCAGTGCGCCCGCTGGCAGTCCGCCCCGCAGTACCGCACCGCCCGGCACCCGCCGCACTGCTTGAGGGGCAGCGCGCCCTCGCTCTCCCCACCAAAATTGCAGCACCGCGGGTTGCCGCACACGCGCAGCCGCGGCAGCGCTCCCGCCCGACTCGGCGGCAGCACCAGCGGCGGCGGCATCACCCCGTCTGGCGCCAACGACTCTGACGGCGGCGGCAGCAGGTTGGCGTTGGCGTCTGCCTCCTGCCGCAAGAGCTCTGCAGGCCGCGTGCCGTCAGGCAGGACCAGCGTGTCCGTAGAGCTGGCAGAGGGGTCCGTGTCGCTGTCCAGCACCAGCGCTGCCATGCCCGCTGCGCCCTGTCTCAACCCCTCCGAGGACCCTTTCCTGACCGGATAGCAGCAGCCCTTAATGCCCGGCGCATCCTGCCCCGCTGGCCCCTGCTCCTGCGCCGCTATCTGCCGCCGCGCCAAGGACACGGGCGCGTGGCACAGGGCCCATGACGCCACGTGCGCAGCAAGGCAACCTGCGCACGGGTCGGCGCGTGTGCTGCTGCTGACAGCGCCCCTTGGTGTTGCTGACGGTGGTGTGAGTGGCGGTGGCGGCAGCGCCAGCCAGCTGTGCACCCGGCTGCTCAGCGCGCCATGCCTTGACAGGCTGACCACCAGGGTGGCGATGCTGGAGCACAGCAGCTTTTTCACTTTCGCTGGCTCGCCGGGCAGCACCGCTGCCAGCGCGCAGGCCGCCGCCACCAGCCGGTGCGGCTGGCACGCCAGCAGGTGCGCGGAGGGCAGCAACAGCGGGGGCTGGCACCACCGCACAGCGTAGTGTAACACGCTCATCACAGCAACGACAGTAGGCATCTGGTCGCCCATCAGCTCACTGGAAGGCCCTTCCGACATTGCCGTGTCCGGTTCCGCCCTGCGGGTGTCCACGGCCAGCCGCCACGCCAGCGCCGCCGCCAGGCCGCACGCCGCCCGTGCCGCCAGGGCCAGCGCCTCGTGCGCCTCGTCCACGCAGCCAGCAGCGTCACACCACCCCGCGGTGTCGCCGTCGCCCTCCGGCCGCGGTCCTGGCCCCGGCTTACAGGCCGCCTCCAGCCTCCGCCCCAACTCTTCTTTCATTCCGTCCACCACCACCACCAGGCCTTCCAGCACCTCCTGTGCACACCGCACCACCACCAGCACCAGCCCCTGGCACTCCGTGGGTCCGTCTCCACGCTCCCACCCCTCCAGCTGCTGGGTCAGTGCGGCTGCGCGCTTGCACAGTGTTAGCAGGAGCCCCAGCTGGTCACCCGCCTCTGCACCGCCCCCACCGCCGTCACCGCCGCCGCCAGGTGCTGCTGCGGGCGGCAGCAGCAGCGCGAGCTTCGTCAGCTGCCAGCCCAACGCCAGCGCGCCCTGCAGGTCGGGGGTGCCGTCGGCGGCCGCCCCCGTGCTGCCCTCCAGCGCGCTGTACGCCAGGCGCAGGGTGCGGTCCAGGCTGGCGGCCAGGCGGCAGCGGTGCAGGCGAAGGCGCACGTCGGCCTGGGCGGCGGCCGAGAGGGTGCGGGGGCCTGCGGGGCGGTGGTGTGGTCGTGGCGGGGCCGCACCACGCAGGGAGCTCCGTCAGCAGCCAGTGGTCGGGCGGCAGGGGGACAGGGTACGTGTGTAGGGCAGTCGCCGGTGTGGCAGTGCATCAACGCGAGCAGACGAACGTGGTGTGTCTACCACGTCCAATACCACCATAATGCCTGGAAAGCAGCGTGACAGCGCACATAAGCCGATAAGAGTAGTACTAGATCATACAATCATACTCGCATCAAATTGGCATGTGCATGCACTCAAGGCACGGCCGCAGCACACTTTCCATAGCTGCACCTACGAGTGCACCAAGTGCCATACATTCACCTTCAGTGTATGTGGCATCAAAGGCAATGTCATCGAGCGCTACGATGACTTCCTGCAGCACCCTGGCCTCGGCCCGCCAGCCGCCCGCATCGCCCTGCGTGTGGACAGGTCGCTGCCAGCGTCAGCGTCAGGCTCAGGGTCAGGGTCAGGCTCAGGGTCAGGGTCAGGGTCGCTGCCCGCGATTGCCGACGTCTCAGACAGATACACTATCGGCAAGGTGTGGGGCCGGAATGGGCGAAAGAGGTCTCCGGGCTTGCTCGCAGCAAGCATCGCGGTGTGGCCCCTGTGCACCTACCTCCTGGATGTCGGCGGCGCGCGGTGTGGCCCCCGCGACTGCGACTGGGGCAGCGGCCGGCGGGCTCCCCGCCGCCGCTGCCGCCGCCGCCTCCGACGCCAGGGCCAGGGCCCACCCGCCCGCCTCCAGCCAGTGCGGCAGGCAGGCCCGGGCGGTGGCGACGGGGAGCGCCGTGGGGTCCTTTGGAGGCAGCAGCTTAACTACAGCTAGCTGCGCGTTTCAGAAAAATGCATCGGGGCAGGCCCGGACGTGAAGGGACTTTGCGGTGTTGCAGTTGTGCTAGAATCTTCTAGACACAAGGAATACCACTGGCTCCTTAAAGCGACACTTTCATGTCTGTCGCAGTGCCAAATGCAAGGCCAGCTCCTGTGCATAGGCGGGCAACCTCGTGCTTTGGACCATGCGCGACTTACACGTGACGCTTCTGCAGGCTAGGCACGGAGGTGGCTCACCTGAGCCCCGTCCCTGTCGGGCCCTGGAGCGTACGCCCCTCCCAGCCCCTGCCCGTGGCATAGCCGCCACAGGGACTCCGCCGCACGCGCTGCCAGCCGCGCCGCCAGCAGCGGAGGCGGTTCGGCCTGCACAGCGCCCGCTGCAGCCTCCACCGCTGCTGCCCTGTCCTGCCCCGCAGAGGCCCACTCGCCCAAGGTGGCGCTCACGATGCTGCTGTGGTAACCCCTGAGCCGCCCCGGGGCCGCCCTGCCGCGCAGCTGCTCCATCCTCCACCCGATGTTGCACCAGCCCTCCGCCCCCAGCACCTGCCCCCGCTCCGCCTCCTCCCTGGCCAACCACCACGCACCGCTGAGGCCCGCCCAGCCGCCACCCGACTCCCGACCACCCCCGCCCTCCTCTGTCCCCTCCTCCTGCCCCAGCCCCGCGCCCATGCCCGCGTGCGCCGCCAGCTGGTCCAGCAGCGCCACCTGCAGCCGCCGCACAGCCACGTGCCGCATGCCACACAGCAGCACGCCCGACAGCCGCACGCCCTCGGGCCCGCCGTAGCACAGCAGCCGGTGCCTCAACGCCGAGAGGTCCCCCAACGCGGCCGCCATGGATCTGGAGGCGCTGTGGACGTCGGCGAGGGCCTTCCTGCGCCCATCCGCCGACAGTGTCGTTGTGGACTGCTGTTTGGAGGTGTCCACGATGACGTGCGCGGCGGCTGCCAGCAGCTCCGACCGCACCACTGCCTCGACCGCTCGGGACACGCCCGGCGGGGCGGCAAAGGGGCCGCACGGGGACCGCTCGCTGCGTCCACTGCTGCTGTTGTTGCTGTTGCTGCTGCTGCTGCTGCTGCTGCTGCTGTTGCCGCCGCCTCCGCTGCCGGCCAGCCCCGCGGCGTCGGCCCTGTGCAGCAGCATATCCGCCAGCAGGGCCACCAGCTGCGCTGCGGCAGCCGCCAAGCCGACCGCCTCGTCCCCACGTGCGGCCCGCAGCGCGTCGGCGGCCGCCTGCATGAGGCGCCCCTGCGCCACGAGCGCTGCAGCACGGTAGCCGGCCTCCTTGTCTGCGGCACTGCTGCTGTACTCAATGACGGCGACTACCATGTTGCACGTGAGGACCAGCAGATCCGTGGCTGCAAATCCGGCAAACATGGCAATCTCAGCCGACTTGCTTTCCAGCCTGTGACGGATGAGCCCGGGGGCGCGGAGAAAGGGTGTAACCCTGAGCTGCGAGTACCGTACATCGTCGTGAGCCACACCAACCAGCAAGCCAGCGCTGTAACCCGCCTCCAGATAGCTGCAGATACAGCACCCCTTCGTTAGGGGGACTGGGAGGCGCCTACCTGCGCGTGGTAACGGACGCCGACGCCCCAAGACGGCCCCCGTCTCGTACCACCACAAGCAGCGACTCGATCTCCGAGCGGATGTCGCCCTTGTTTACTTCAGTATCCAGCCATGCTCTGGCACACGCTGTCTTTTTGTCGCTGTCGGCGTCTGGATTTACTACTCGGCTCTGTATGCGGCTCCACTCCTTTCTCAATTGCCGCTCTGCTGCTGCTAAAAAGTTCCAGGTAGAAGAGTCAAATCCACCCGATGCAAGCTCGTTGATAACATGTTCAGTGCCGCGCCTATAGCGCTTCTGAAGCCGTCTGATGCCGTCTAGGCTCATCGCTCATATAAATGCACACCAATCTGAGGAAATCAATAAGTCGTGGTGTTGCTGGCCCGGCACGGTCGCAGGAGGCAGGACGAGGGAGGTTCAGAGTACGGAGGGAGGCTCAGAGTACGGACGTAGGGGGCTGCAAGGAACACCAATGCCTTGTGAGGCCCGCACAGGTTCCCGTCCGATGGGGACTGATAAACGGGAGTCAAGAGGAGTCCCCGTGGGGAGTCCCCCTGTCCCTGGTCCTGCGCGCGCAGTCCCTGCTCGTGCGACGCAGGTGCTGTACTATGCTGGGCCGCTGTCACCCAGTGCTGCGACCCCCTTGGACCGACTTCCGCCGCCGGTCCTCCGACTTCGCGTCGCAAAGTCAGCATGGTGGGGCTCCTGCTACTACGGCCTCACATAGTGCCGATAGCGTAACAGCGGAAAACCGCTGATGCTTCACGAGGAGGTGGACATCCCCCTGTTACACCACCCTACTGGGCAGCCCAGCCCATCACTCTCCACGTCCAACCCCACCCACGCTGCGGGGCCCCGCACTCTCCGAATGAACCCCAACCGGCCTAGCGCATTGCAGCATGGGGCTTGCGATGGCTGCACACTGCTGCACGCCCGCGCTCTCATAGTGTGCTAGGGACTGGCCGCCGCTATAACGGCAGGGGTCCCTGACCCTAGATCCGATGATCAGTCCTGCACCGTTACAGCAGCATTGTCCCATGCTACGTCCTGCCGTGGGCACCTGATACGGCTCACTATTACGGCGAGGTACGACACAATCATGGAGCTTCTGTTACATGCGCCCGCCTGACGGCCGGCTGAAAGACGTCCAACCAACACACCCCAAAACTGCACACATCCTACTGTGCGTGTGGGTCCCCAACGCTGCCAGCAACACCGGCGGCTCAAACTCCAACCAACGCCGCTGACGCACGTATGCAGCTGGCTGGGACAGCCGCATGAGGGCCGACCTCCGAGCGACAAAACTGGCTGTGGTTTCCCAAGGGCACAGTGCACACGGCACAGAGATTGATGCAAGCCCCGACAAGGTACAATGCGAAAGGAAATAGTGTTGTACAGCAACCCCAGAATAACATCCCGCTCGGTCTCACAGCAAGACCGTGGTCACGACAAAACTGCGTGGCTCACACGGCCGTGCGCTGGGCCTAGACGCCAAAAATCGGCCCACCACACCCCACAGCGGACGCAGGCGCCAGACTACACCCTACCCCGGGCGACGCCCCCGCGCCACCCCTGGGCCCTCTCCCCTCCTGCCTCATGCTCTCACCACCCCGCCGCTCCATCACACCGCTCCTCATCTGCACCCAGCACCACTTGGGCCGCCGGTGCCGGGCCGCGGGCGGCTGCCAGCTGCTGCGCTTACTGCTTCTTGGTGAAGGACTCGAGGTACTCCACCTCCTTCTTGGAGCCGATGTACAGCGGCACGCGCTGGTGCACCGAGGTGGGGTCCACGTCCAGCACGCGCTGGGTGCCGGTGGAGCCAGCGCCGCCGGCCTGGGGGAGGGGGGTGCAGGGAGGTGGATGGGGTTGGTGGGAGTTGACGGGGCGGGGCGGCGGGGTGGCATGCGGGGAGAGCCGCAGGGTAAGGGGCACTGTACCCTGCACCGTGCCTGCCTCCCCGCAGGTGCGGGAAGGTGCCCATTGCGCAGCAATGCAGCCGCTGCCAGTTCCACGGCTCTTGCCATTTGGATCCATTTCCTTGCCCTGCCCTTGCGTCAACGCACCATCCACCCATAGTGCTGCAGTGCGCTCATACATCAAACTGCTATACACATTACAAGACGATGTCCATCCGCCTTTCCCGTTAGGTGTGGTCGGGACCAGTAAGGCCCGTGTGGCCACACCACCTGGATTACACAAGATCTCCAAAAAGTGCCGGCAGGTGCAGCGCCCCGCCCAGCCCCTGCCTCTTATTTCCGCACCCGCTACACACGCACCCTCCCCACCGCCTCCCCACCTGCTCGGCGATGAACGACATGGGCGCGCACTCGTACAGCAGGCGCAGCTTGCCGTTGGCGTTCTTCTTGTCGCCGGGGTAGCCGTAGATGCCTCCGTACAGCAGCGTGCGGTGGAAGTCGCCCACCAGCGAGCCGATGTAGCGGGCCTGAGGGCCGAGGGGAGGAAGTTGGCGGTGGGGCTTAAGCACGGAGGGTGGCAGGGCGTGCGGCGCCGACTGGCCCATGCGCCGACTCGGCACATGGCAAGCCCTCACTGCGATGTGATGCGTGGTGCGGTGCAATCCGAGCGCCCCTGCCCCCCGTACCGCTCGGGCCCAAGGTGTGTGCGCTGCTTCGCCCGGCCCTCTGGCCCGGGTAGGGCCCTGGCCACAAGCTCGCGTGCGGTGTTACCCGCCAGGCGTTGCGCTGGCCAGGCTCCTCTCCAGGCATCCCGTTCCGCCCTCAATCTTGCCTTCCTTACGTCCCTGCGTTACAAACCTAGGAAAATGCTCCGTCCACCCTGCCGCGTCCCTCCCCTGCCTCACCGAGTAGGGCTTGCCGCCCCACTTGGCCGGGTCCTTCAGCGAGTCCATGTAGGCCTTGACGCTGTCGTCCCACAGCCCGTAGTTGCCCTCGTTGAACGAGTAGATCTTGCCAACCTGGGGGAGGGGAGGAAAGCGCAAGAAGTCGGCTCACGAGGAGGGCAGGCGTCGGCGGCTGGGCGCAGCCGGGTACACGTTGCCAGGCCAACCCTCAGCCCTGGCAATGCCCGCGGCCTCGCTCCTGCAGGCAAGCGCCATCGACCGGCCCCGCCAGTGGTGCCAGTCCCTCCAGCTACCCACGTGCCGTTCCGGCTCCCAAGCTTATTGACACACCGATGTCCCGCAATGCCACGAGCCGCAGTAATATACCGTTTGCTTCCCAGCATTTTGACCTAGAGACCCCTCCCGTTGAAACCAGCCACCCCGAGCACCCCCGCCCCTCCAGTCCTACCTCCTTTCACCACCACCTCGCCAGCGCAGCCCCCCGCACCATCCAGGCGGCGCCTCCCCCAGGCCCCTGCGCCCGCCCGTAACACCGGACTTCTCTCACCCCTTCATTCCATGGCTCCCCCCGCTGCCCCCGTTCCTCCTGCCCCCCCTCCTTCCCCCCCTCCCTGCTCCCCACGCCGCCCCTCCGCCCTCACCTCGGGGATGCGCACGTTGGGGTGCGTGAGCACGAACTCGCCCACCAGCGGGTCCAGCGTGAAGCCGAACACGCCGTTGCCGATGGTCAGCACCAGCACCGTGGCGGTGCTGTACAGCACGTAGCCGGCGCACTTGAGGCGGCTGCCGGGCTGGCACACGTTGACCACGCACTGCTCCTGGGGGGCGGAAGGGACGAGGGGGAGGAGAGGGCAAGGGGTCCGGGGTCAGCAGGGCTGTGGCTGGTCGTACCTTGTTTTTGGCACGGCCACGGCTGATGATGCGCCCTATCACTGCATGTCGGACAGGACGTGGGCGGTACGGACCCGCACCGGGCCAACTGTAGCCGGCACAGCGAAGGAGCCCATGGGCGCCACCCCGCCGCACAAGCACGCCCTTGTGCACATTGGAGCCTCCGCTGCCGCCAGCAGCTTTCCGAGACACAGCTCTCTCCACATTACAACCGCTGATCTGCCGCCACAGTGCCCTTCCCCTCTGCGAACCCCTTTCCAGATGGGCCCATACGCACGCAAGGGCCAGTGCATCAGCTAAGTGCGACCTATGCAGAAGCGCCTCCAGTCCCGCCCTGAACCCTTCCGCGCAGTTTCTCTGACCGACACCCCTGTCACCCCCCTACCTCTCCCGTAACCGAATTCTGCCCCTCGACTCCTTCCCCCTGCCCCTTCCCGGCCCCACCATCATCTTCTGGGGGTCGTCCATGGCGTCGATGGGGCACTCGTCGCTGGGCTCGTAGATGCCGAAGATGGAGCCCACCGAGATGCCGGCGTCGATGTTGGAGGAGCCGTCCAGCGGGTCGAACACCACAATGTAGTTGCCTGGGGGAGGGGGCAGCCGGGGGATGGGGTGCGTGAACAGGCACACATCCTTGCTGCAAAGTGCACGCCGTTGGTTTGCTTTCAGTGACAAGGCCGGGAGCTGAGCGGCACGGAGGCTGCAAGGCGGTGGTCCCCCATCGGGCCCCGCTCAGTGGGACCCCCGCCCCTCCCCCCGCCCCGCCCACTGCAGTGCGTGCACAGGGCCCAGGCCAATCGCGCCGCACACTGTCCCTCCGCCCGCCAGCGCCGCTGCAAGGTCGACTGCGCCCCCACACACACGTCGGGCCATGGAACGGCTGGGGCCGATATCGCTTACCCCGCCTGCCCCGCCGCTTCGCTGTGTGCGTGGCACGGCGGTTGACTGCTGGCCACGGCAGCGGGGCAGCGCCTGGCCCCCGCCCGCCACGCTCGCCCCAACCCCAGGTCGATACCCCCAGCGCTGCATCTGCCGCAGCTTGCGCAGCTCCGGAGCACAAACGGCACCGGGGCAATGCAGCGCCCATTCCTTCAGCCACGCCAGAGGTCCCTCCTCGACACTGCCTTGATCAGCAGGGCATCGCCGTGCTGTCCACACGGCCTCCCAGCGTCCATCCCGGTTGCCCGCAACCCACCTCCGCCGTCCCCTGCCCAGCCCCCTGCCCCACCCACCCACCCGAGTAGGTCTCCTCCACCGCCACAGGCTGGTCCTCCTCCTCGGAGGCGATCACGCCCTGGGGGCCCAGGCGGGGGGCAGAGCAAGCGGGGGCCGGGGGGCGGTGAGGCAGGCAGGAGGGTTGGTTGCACGACACACAGCCAGGACACGCACCTGTGCTATCCGGAAAGTTGACTGCCTTATGCGCGAATGATTGCGTGGAAGTGCACAAGGCAGTTTCCTGTGGGCCGCCGGAGGCCACCGTCGCAGTCGCTCGCGTCAACTCCTTTCACCCGAGGAACCCCGATCCAGGGGGCCAACCCGTTGGACCCAACCGTGCACCCCACCCCGCGCCACCGTGCGGCCGGTGGACGCCAGGCAGTTCTTGAACACCTCGTTGGACACCACGTCCAGCTTCTTCTGGTCCTCGCCCTGGGAGTGGAAAAGGATGTGGAGTTGCCAGCTGTTCGTTTGCAACGTGTCAGCTGGTGTGGTGAGACCCAAAAGACTTGCATGCAGGTGTGCTGCTTGTGACCAGGCTGGAGAGGGGTCGGGGGCACCAACTGCAGCAACAGTCTGGCCAACTACCCGGCTCAGACGACCTTGCTCCCCAGCGGCCTGACGACCAGGGCGAGTCCCTCACCTGCACGTTCTGGTTGCCGGCCACGCCAGTCAGGTTGGAGATACCGGCGCGGTTCACCAGGGAGGCGATCTGCTTGCACGCCAGGGACACCGACGAGATGACGGTCGCCAGCTCGCCGTCAATGGTGCCGTTCATCTCCTCCTGTAGTTGAGAAGCGTAGACGAACGCAATGTGTGAACAAAAGCATGCGTCTGGTCACTTGACCAAAGGACAGGGCCCCATGTCAAAAGTTGCGACGGCAAGGCACTGAACAGACGTAAAGTCCTCATTCATTCGGCAAGGAACAGGCTATGCAGGGGGCTCAGTGGCATACAGCTAAGGCTAAGAAGCCGAGTGAGCGTTAGGAAGCGCATTACCTTGAGGAGCCAGGTGGTCAGGGTGAACAGCTGGTACTCGCTGCTGCCCTTCTTGGCAGAGACCTTGGAGGGAGCCGAGACGGCAGCAGCCTGCGCAGGCAGCAATACAGCGAGTGAGCATATGCCAGTCGCTCCCTGTGCGTCCCGCGCGCTTGCATCCCCCAACGGACCTGAGCCTTCACCGAGCGGCGACCTGCAGCAGGCGACGAGGAGGCACCCAGCTGAGCAGAAGCAGCCATCTGCATGTATAATGAACCGTTAGCGCCTGCTTTCGATTGGCGCGCTGCAGTCGCGAGGCCGAGATGGGATTGTGTCACCTGGCGAGGCTGGGCGACCGCGCGGACGGCCACGGCCTCCTTGCGGCCGGCCTTGGCGGCCACGCCAGCAGAGCTGGAGATGCGCTGGGTGAGGGCAGCCATTTTCGCGATGACTGAGAGTGCGGGGGAGCGCGCCAGGTATCCCTCTATATGGATAATCCGTACGATGCCATGGCAAAACGGACGGAGAGGAGCGTCACGGCACTTCGTGACACGGCCTTTGCTGCATTGTTGTTAACTGTCTTCTTGCATGGTCGACGTCTGGCAGAGTGAACGAAGCCTCAGGTACCAGCTCTACGCTTGGGAGCGCGGTTTGTCTGGAATTCCTTGCGCAGCCCTCGACTTATTACTATGATGACTTTTTGTAGAATTGCATTGGCGGGATTATGCTCCAGGCAAGGGAAATTGTGACTTGCCCAGGGCAGTTCCGAGGCGTCGACCACCTCGTTCGCCGTTGCGTGTACCCCTGCTCGTTCAACGGTTGTTATCAGCTGCCCAGCTGGTCAAGTTCACGAGAACCCTTCCAGTGGGGGTGTTGTACCCAACCCACGCCGACAGGGCAACGAGATAACCCTCCCGTGCTACGTGCAACTTGCAACGGGACGCACACGGACAGAGGCCTTCAGACTTTAGGGGGGCACCCAGGCGCACCCAGCCACCAGGTGTCCCTGCAGCCGCACCTGCCGCATGCCGTGCCCGGGCACAGGCAGAGGGCCAAATGGCCTACACAGGGAAGGCTCTGCAAGCGCGGTGCCCAAACGGGTGCCGCGTGTCCGCTTGACTAAGAGGCTTGTAATACGCCGAGCGTCGTGCCATAGCAGTAAGGCGCTCGCTGGTCGGGGTGTGGCATGCTCTGTCTCTCAGTGCCGTACTGTACCCGCCCTGAGACGATTTGGTCCGCGAGAACTTCTTGGCATTACATAATGATCAAACTGTACAGCCCTCCCCGTGGCCCAGGGGAGGGGCTCTGGGCCTCTGGCCCGGCCATCCAGGGCTCCAGGCACTGCGTTGCTGGGCTAGTGCAGGCTCGGGCTAGAGCATGCTAGCCACCACGTCAGGAGCCAAGGAGGGCCCCTTGGTATCCAATAGCCGCTCCGCTGGCCCCCATGTACCCCCATGTACCCCACCCCCGCTTGTACTGGCCAAAAGCAAAGCCCGCAAAGGCCCACGGCGGCATGGGCCCTGGCATGTTATGATGCAGGCTTTGGCTACTAGCTCACAGGCGTCGCAGGGTTATTTTGTGTGGGAAGGTCAGGGCAGGCCGGAGTGGTGATTCTCTGCCTTGCAACCTTCGTCTCGACTCGTGCTTGGCTGCTTGCAACGTACACCGCTTGTCCGCTCATTGTTGGGGTTCGCCCCTTCGCCGGGGCTTTCCTTCCGATAAAGGCTGCCTGCTGCTGCACGCGGCTATGACTCTCATTGTTCCATACCTCGACAAGAAACCAAAGGCAATGGGCGGCACCTGCATGCGGCCCTGGGCAGCAGCGGTACGGCGTATCCTCAGAGAAGCGCTGGCAGCATCCCCCAAGTGGAGTCTCATCTTCAACCACGCACCTGGAAGCGCCCCTGCCACGCACTAATCGGCGGCTTCGGCGCCACCCACTCAGAGGGTGACATTGCCGGTCAATCTGGCACCCCGGCCGCCAATCGCTGGGCACGC
>VFQN01006653.1_pt1 | contig 12994 bp, 17 predicted proteins | sample 3512371 | NCBI WGS metagenome assembly VFQN01 (sample SAMN10412370, study PRJNA504923) | tailings metagenome | isolation source: Replicate 2 from Balatoc abandoned mine | place: Philippines: Itogon, Benguet | collected 2017-08-28
CGAACAAGGAAGAAATCCTTCTCCTGCTAAATCATCTCAAGAAAAAAAATAAAATTTTCTGATTCAATATTTTACACGGCACCCACAGTTAAGATTCCGTTACAATATATAATATGATTTTCAAATGGAGCAAGAAGAAAGCACATCAACATTAAGATCCGAACTGTATAACTTAAAGAAGAAGATTGGTCACCAAGATGGAAAATTGTTTTTACTCTCAGCGCAAATTGAGAAGTATCGTGGTTTGAATGAAGGGGGCCTAGAAGAGCTTAATCATATTAAAAATTTATTGGATGAGAAAAAGGAAGAGAATGGAAAGCTACAGAAGTCTCTTTGCTCCCAAAAATCTCTCTTACAAGTTGCAAATGGGAAAATTCATTTACTACAGTATCAATTAACTAAAATGAAAGACAATACAGTACTTTGCAGGAGCGAGCCAGATAGATTCATGCTACATTCGTTTCTCTTGCATCACTCGAAGTATCAAAATGTTTTAAATTCTTTAGTCCAAGAGTATGAAATAAAACGGCGAAATCAAATCACTAGAAATCCGTCCCCTCAACGTGATTTTGCAATTCCTGGAAATTTTGTGAGAAAATTGTTGGACCCTCAAGATCAGAAGGCCATTCTGAAGCCAGAGTTAGCAACTACAACTCCTGATCGTCCATCAATGTCTTTTGCAACAAATGATTCTTTTGGTTACTCCAGATTACTCAAGAATCAGTCATTATATTCCGATACCCACAGTCAAAATGAAATTTCAAGCTATTCTCTCAACACTACCATAGAACCGCGCTATCTCTTGGCAGATCAATCAATTCTGAAGACTCCTTCCCTTCACAAGAATTCTGTGGTTGAAGTTACCCCACCAAGAGAGAGAAGAAGGAATTTCGAAAAAACTTCGAAAAAGGCAATTGATAGTTTTGACGAAGTTGTGCTCGACGGTGATTGCCAGAAAAACATAAACGAGCTCAAAAAGAATATCAACAAGGAAGGGTTTTCGATTTTCAGTTCGCCGGTATCCTTTCGTGAAAACATAAGTAAAATTCGAGTGGAAAACGAAAAACTGAGGCATGATATTTACAGATTTCGCGGAAAACTAGAAGTAAGCTATCTGACAAACATCACAGTCTTTCTTTCACTAAACGTCTTGTAGGGAATGAAAAGCGAATTAAATGTTATGAAGAGAAGCTTTGTGAAATAAAGTGGGATCTTCTATCTATTTTGCAGTTAAAATTTGAGTTTTAATAGAAGTAAAGCGATCATCATCATAGTTCGGATCAGATTGTATCTCTGTAGCTAAATCCACCAAAAGTTGTTGTGCAAAAGCGTGTTGTAATTGCTTTCCATTTTCACTGTCAGTGACGGGATTAACAAGTGTAAGCAGTCTGCCTACTTTGTACTCATCTAAATCACATTGAACTGCTGATTTCTTGACGATTTCTTGTAAACTTCGGTTAATGCCGTTCTTCAAAGGAATCGGAGCATCAAAGCTACGGTACGCGTATGATGGTTGAAATTTTGATAATATCTCTGTATCAATATCGATTTTAGTCATCTTAGTCCACTTTTCACGAAAGTCTTTCGGAACATTTGCACTCGCAGCAAGCCACGGCTTGATATCATCTGACACTACTCGTATTTTTAGTGAAGACTCCACATCTCGATCAAATTTTGAGTTTGCGACAAGCTGTTCAGAGTTTACGGCATCCTCTAAGATGGCGTCCAGGTCAATCTCCTTCTTCGTGGTATTTGTTTTGCTCATGGTTGGATCTATTCGTATCTATCTGTTGTACGCGTGTGTGTCATTTGCGGGCGAGCGGGCGATTTTGTGGGCTTCGGGCAAGGTTTCGATTGAGAAAGCAAATAGAAAGGGATAATCCGTAAATCTCTTCTCGTTATCTATAGTATGGCACAAGAAAGATTCAAGGTAGTTTTGCTTGGTGAGGGTCGAGTAGGCAAAACTTCTATTTTGTTAAGATACACCAAAGGAGAATACAGCGACAAGCAAGTGTCGACCCTTCAAGCCAGCTATCTGGATAAAAAGGTTCAGATAGGATCCACACCCGTACAATTATCGATCTGGGATACAGCTGGTCAGGAAAGATTTCATGCTTTGGGTCCAATCTATTATCGTGATGCAAGCGGTGCGTTATTGGTGTATGACATTACCGATGCCGAATCTTTTAATAAAGTGAAGAATTGGGTGAAGGAGTTAAGGAAAATTGTTGGTACGGAAATAGTGATAGTTATTGCTGGTAACAAGATAGATTTAGAGAAAAATCGAAATGTGAATGAACAGGAAGCTATTCAGTAAGTGATATGAATTCGTGTCGTTCAGGAATTATCTCGACATGCAATTTAGATACGCTGATTCAGTCGGAGCAACTCACTTTCATACATCCGCAAAGTTAAATAAAGGGCTTGATGAAGTTTTCCAGTCTCTTGCCTCAAGTAGGTTAACTCACTCTCTCCTGTTTTTTTTTTTTTTTTTGTGTAACTATGTGTTTAGAGATGCTTGAAAAAAAAGGAGGAAAGGATAAAAGTGGTGCTGGCGCTACAAAACAAAAGTTGGTCATTGTTGATGCACCAGAACCGAAAAAAACTGGGGGTTGTTGTTGATTTTTCTGATCATTTTTTTTGAATTTGTAAATTAGCTTTTTTGTCGATAAATTATTTACTAAAATAATAACAAACTACTATTTGGTTATCTGATGCCTTCATTCAGAAAATACCGTTTCGTTTAGAGATAATCATGAGTCGACCTCGATCATTTTTGTATGATGTGTGCCTCGAAAAGGTAAGGTTAGAGTCTTCTGGAATGAATTAATATTTTCTGTAGATTGATAACGTCGAATTCCCATTTGGAATCCAACTCACTCAAGCGAAGGATGGATTTGTTGTTCAGGTTCTCACTTCCTTTGATTTATTGCGTGCGATTTATTTGTCTCTTTTTTCAGCAAGTCTTTGACTCGATAAAGATTTCCACGGTATTTGATGAAGCCATTTCAATATTGCCTTTTGATGTTTTGGTCGCTGTCGACAAGGTTGATGTCATCGGGAGCACACTTGATGAAGGTCTGTGTGAACTGACCTTTTTTTTGTCTTCTCAGAATGCCTTTATCTGGTGACTCTGAACAGTTTTATACCGATTAAGATCTTCAAAGTTTTCTCTGATGTTTCGATTTCGGCGAAACTTGGTCAACCGAGAGAGCATGCACGGTGCAGAAATATGTGTCCATTTAAAAGGACTTAACGGAGAAGATCTTCGGCTTACTGTCTCTCATGAAGAGGATAAATATACTGCAATTCAAAGATTTGTGGAGCAACACGGCTTACCAGAGAAAATCATTCCGAAACTGATTGAGAAACTCGTTGAGGTACAACAGATACACGAAGATATGCCGACCACTCTTAGTCCCCAAAAGAATTCTCTTGATGAAGTCGATTCAACCATGCACAATTCACAGGCTGAATCGTCTTTCGTCCAGATGTTAAGAATGGGTCGAGCCGTTTCAAGTCCATTAAAGCCAATCAAGCGAAGTCTAAGCCTTTCCTCTCTTCCCTCCATCAAGCAATCTTCTTCACCAAAAAAGTTGAAAAATGAAAATTTCTTTAATGACATGTACGAAGAAGCTGCAAGATCTCGTGAAAGGAAACGCCTTCTAAAAGAGCTCGATCTTAAGAATAGAATGGCCGAGATCCAACATTCATCCTTCAGGTAGGACAATCAATAGTCCTATCGACTCTAACGTAACTGATAGGGATTCAAAGTCCTCTAAACCTCGGAGTGAGAAGGAAGTTACCAATTCGTTCGTAGAGCTTTACTCTGATCATACACGTTGGGTAAGTTAGAGTTTATATCTTTGATAATGCTTGAATAGTTCTAGCTCCAAAGGCGCAATGAACACATAAAAAATTTGAAGTTAGAGCAGGAGAAGACTCAAGAGGAATCCTTTCAAAGAGAGTTTACCTTTTCCCCAAAGTTGGAAACATCCTTCGCAAATCAAGTGAAACGTTCAGCAACAGGAGATAAGTTTTATGATTCCCTTTATTCTTGGCAAGGCTATTTTCAGAAAAGGGCTGCAGAAAGAAAAATTCAAGAGCAGCGCAGCTTTTCTCTCTCCGCACCTTTCACACCAAAAGTGAATCGAGGATCCGGTGCTCGAGGTCGAAAGAAAACGTTAGTGAATACTGAGCCAATCCCTGTAAGCGATCATAAAACTCCCTCTCAGCCGCGGGAGGTTCAAGAATCCGATCCAGAATTTAAACTGATACGGAATCATCAACTTCCCGCCAGAACGCTGAACGATGATGTTCCAAATCGATTCACGAGCGCTCGATTCCAGTTAAATTATGATACCGTTGAAATGTTGCGTTCAAATTCCCTACAGACTTCGATTGACAAAAATGATGAGAGGAATTTCTTGAGAGAGTTCGATTTGACAAATCAAGAAGTTTTCAATGAGACCAAAGGTCTTTCGCCAAACTTTGAGACATCGCCGGAACGTTTCGCAAGTGATTTTGACTCCGAATTTGATTCAGCGCATTTTGCAGATGAGCCGTTGAATGTTTTTGACAGGCTCTACTCGGTAATTCAGAATATGTTATAGTTCCTTAATTAATTTCTTTTCAGAATCGAATGGAATATTCAGATCGTTTGAAGCGACTGCAGCTTAAACATCAACCTGCTTTTACCCATGCACCGGATATTGGCGTCAATCACAATTACCAAGTTGAGCAACACAAATCTGATTTTTTCCTTCGATTACACAAGCATTTTGAAGTGAGACAGATGGAACAATTACGTCACAGAATTGAAACGGAAGTCCAAGCGGAAGCAGAAAAAACAAAGATTTCTTCGACAGCTGCTTTTCAGGTTGTAGAACGGTGAGAAATATTTTCGATCAAAAAGTCACATTTGATTCTAATTCATGTAGACTGCTAATGAAACAAACGAAGGTTGATGAGTTTCGCCAGAGCAAACATGAAAATTTCAAAAAGAATATAAAGTATCTCTCTAATTCGAAGTTTATATCATCAAACTCTTCTAAACTGATCCGGCAAAGGCAAAATGAAGCACTGGCTGAGATATTTAATGTTCTTATAGTAACAACCTTTACGAGCTCTGATGACTTCCAGGAATTGAAAAACGATGATGTACCAAAAATAGAACCAAATCAAGAGATGAAGACTGTTAAGAGGGATGTGGAGGTATTGGATATTACGAAAGCCGATCCTTCTTATTTGAACTCAAAGGATTTGTCTACTGCAATTTCTGTTGTTTTGCGCAGCTTTGCTCATGAGAAGGACAAAGTTTCTCTTCCGGAATTTATTGATCGGACAGTGTCAATGATGTCTCAAGGTCGATTTCCGCCAATTAACCATTTATTGACTCCACTTAGTCAGTACTATAGCCGGCTAAAATTGCAAGGATTAGATATTTCTAGTGAGGAGCTTTCTGTGCGAGATCATTTACAGAAGAAACCGATTCTTGTGGCAGAAAAAGTGACGAATAAACTGACCGCTCATCGATATAAGGAAAGGAAGCTGCGCAAAGTTTCCATCGAAGATTCGCTCCTTTCATGTAAGTACTCGGAGGTGATGTTTTCCTATGATCATGGTCTTTGAGTTTAGATATTGAAATTAACGAGCAAAGGAGACGACAATTACAAGCGGAGATTGAAGAAGATATAGATTTTTCTTGTACCTTCAAACCATGTCTTTATAGTTCGTGCTACCAGAGAGAATTTGGGGCGAGAAAGAATCAACGAAGTCAGAGCCGCTAACTTGAATCTTCTTTTCGCATTGATACCTCAAATCACCGAACCTGCTTAGTATTTTCAGTAAATTTAGTGGATGTACGATGAGCGACAAGAGGACAATTCTCAATATCACTCACTATTCGTTAAAATTTTCCATTTCGATAGGTGATCAAACTCGTACGAGTAAATGTCTAGAGGGTGGGTTGACCGCTTCAGCGGCCCTCACTTAATTCTTTCAAAAGCGAAGTGCAATCAGCATCTCGACGTTCTTCTTGCAGGCGAAAATTATTTGATGCTCTGTTTTACTTTTTGTGGGCACTTACCTTTCAGAAACAGTCCTTCACACACACATACAACATACAACACAAATAAGAGGAAATATTGGTGGGATTTGGGGGTTAAGCAATTCCATAATCCCAAATTCGAATAAAAATCGTTAAATCCAAAATCAGATTTTCGGGAAGAACGTTTTTTTAAAGTTTCGGTGACGATTGTCGTTGTATTGCAGTTAGTATCTTTGCGAGCGTTAGTCAACTTGAATCAGCTGAAAAATAACTTCAAATCAGAACCAAATCAAACTTACGGCAAAGCAATGATGTTCCAATTTCTCATTTGTGTCACCTTGTTATCTCTAGTTTTTGGAGAGATTCCGAGCACCACTAAGGTAACCAATACTCTAACGACTTCGTTTTTCTCTAATGCGATTCTGCAGATCTCAGCTGCTGTGAAAGATACAAGTGTGAATGGAGTTGAAGGTTTCAACTTTAATATCGTTGCACCTTTCAAATTCCAAGATTATGTTGTGGGTTTTCGCTATGCTTTAGGTAACTTCAAGAAGGTGCCCGAATCAGTTTTCGCTCGAAGAACGTTTGAAACTGGAAACGAGGGAACTGCAACTGTCAATGCTGATTATGACTTTGCTGATAATAGCTTGAATTTGGCTGCGAAGTGGAACAGTGACTCTTTGGGTGTGACTGTTGAAGCTGACGGTGATACAAAGCGCAAACTAAAGACTGTTGGTGTCAGCAAGAACTTATCTATCAAGGACAACAAGCTGACCGTAACTGGTGCATACGACCTACTAAAGAAGAAAGTTAAGGGATCTGCGTTTTTCGATGCTGATGGAACCACCGTAAACTTCAAGTATGACACGGAGGAAAGGGATCCTTTGTTAGAGGTCTCTCGTGCTTTGGACGACAAAAATGAAATCACACCATCTATTCGATTAAGAAGTGGTGAAATTTCATACGGATATAAACGAAAGTGGCATGGTGGTTCACTTTTGAGCAGATACTTTCCTGGGGATAAGGTCTCCTTTGAATGGAAAGATGAAGGGGCTAGCGGCACCTGGACAACAACTGCCGATGTTCCTTTAGCTGATGCTTCAGCTACCAAAGTTTCATTTTCTCGTGAATGGAATTATTAACTTATTGTTAGCATTCAAAACTACTCACAAAATTTCTCCCCTGCGCCGTTAATTTAATTAAGCCAGCGTTGATGTAAAACCAACCTCGAATTCTTCTTTCTCCAAGTCTACTCCAATCACTACTATTTTACTCAATCGCTGTTCGTCTGCCCACTTTGGGCCTCGTGCTCCGTCGAAGACCATATGAACTGCGTGGAAGACGAACCTTTCATCAAAATCCTTCACATTCAAGATTCCTTTCATTCGAAAAATGTTAGAACCTCGAAGTTGTAGAAGTTCGGCAATCCAGACATTGAACCTCTTTAAGTCGACGGGATCTTCAGCGGTTAAAGAAAATGTCGATACTGAATTGCTCGCTCGTTCAACAGTCTGATCAAGGTTTTTTCGTACTTCTATCATCCTCTTTTTCTTCAATATTTTCCCATTTGAATCTCGCTCTATGAGGATATTCTGATCATTTTTGAGCTGCCCGTAGTTTAACGCAGTAAATTTTGACGGATCAAAAGCCTGAATGTTCAAGAGCTCTTTGATATTAACATGGGCATTAGTACATTCAAAAATAACAGCTGTTGGATTCAAGTTCAGAACAGATCTTTTCAGAGCAGTTAGTTCATCGGCAGTAACCAAATCTGTCTTATTCAAAAGAATTCTGTCAGCGTAAGATATTTGCTTTATCGCCTCAGAAATATCGCCATGCGCTCCTTTCCTGCTTTCCCCATTTTCACTTGTTAGATGAAGTGGGAGATGCTTCACATCAACAACAGTAACAATTCCATCAATGACCAGCTTCTTTTGACACTCCGAATCCATATAAAATGATTGAATCAAAGGGGCTGGGTCAGCAAGACCGGTAGTTTCGATAATAATCCAATCTAATTTAGAAAACGCCTTATTTTGGAACAGCATTTGAAAAGTCGAAAGAAGGTCACTCCGTACTGTAAAGTAAATTAATTCCAATTAGTTTCAAAAGTTCAAAATCGTAGAGTACCTGTACAACAGATGCATCCATTACTTAGGAGAACAATATTTTCCTTATCAGTCGACTGCAATAACAAATCATGATCGATACCCTCCGCGCCAATCTCGTTTTCAATAACTAAGACCTTCATTCCAACAGTATTATGTAGAATTCTCTTTACAAGAGTTGTTTTACCGCTGCCTAAATAACCGGTAACAATTGTTACACGAAGCTTTTCGGAAGGTGTTGGACAAAAATCGGGTGAGGATGGTTGTACTTCCTTCTGATCGCTGAAGACATTTTGGACATACAATTTCCAGAATAGTACTAATACTAAAATCCAAACGATTAGAAACAGTAGGCCCCATTTCAGTGCTAAGCTGACATCTAAGAGCTTCAGCAAGAGCGCAACAATTACAGAGTTTAACATAACGCCTGCGCAAACAATTTTCAAAAAACTCATTCGTTGCTCTTGTAGAAAAACATCTTCTTTAGAACCTTGATCGAATTTCCATAGAAGTCTTGTGAGAGCAACATCTCTTTGAGAAGAGGATTGTTTTGAAATTGAATTTAACCAGACAAGAATTACTCCTGCTACCGAGAGAATGAGCATACAAATTGAACCAACATATTTCTCATCATCAAATTGCACCATCTTTCGATAAATTACGCTCTGTTCAATCTTACGAAACATACTTTGCAAGAATCATTTTCGATGAATTTCCGTCGATTTTCATTTGTTTCAGACTACTCTGACAATGAAATTGATCAAAGTTTTAAAAATTTATACCCTAACTCGGAAATAATTGAGCAACGCTGCACAGAATCAATTAATGATAGAAAATCGTTAATTCTTACAACTTCTGGTAATCGGTCGGCTTTTCAGCAGGTAATTCTCGAGAGGTCGTTTCAACAAGTGATCGAACATCTACCAAAAGAGTATTATGTTCCTGACTATGACCCTGTAACTGATCATTTAAGCGAAATCTCGTCATGGAAGGAAGTGGATACTGTGGAAAGGTTCATGTCTAAAATTGAAGATACTGATACTGATAAAGATGTGATTATTGGAGAGCTTACCTCAATGATTGATGCGAATTACGATGAATTGATGAGTTGCATGAGAAAAATCCAGGAGGTGAGCTACGAACTTAAAGAAGCCAGTAACACGGTTCGAGAGACTCGTGCTCATTTGAACAAAGGTGCACTTCTTCTAAATAATGGCGCCCTGCGCGTCAAGATCTTGAATTCTCGAAGACGAAAGTATTCTTCTCTCCTTCAGACTTTGAGTAATTTAAAAATGCTCAAAGCCATTAATCAACAGTTTACGTCCTCACTCACAACAGAAGATTTCTCGAATAGCGTCAATCTTGCCGTTCTGGTTTGTCGAAGTTTACAAAAAGGGAATCATACTGATTTCTGTGCCTTAAGTACAATCAAGGAGAGTGTTGTGCGAAATTTACATGACTTGCGAATGCGAATAGACGGCAAGTTGAATTATTTGGTTTGTCGTAACTTTCGCTCTCTTGAATATACCAGTGTTATTACTTCATACATCATATTAGACTACATACAAGGGGAATATACGCATTTGTTTGAGTCCGTTTTGCGTTCACACTGGACCTCACCTTTGCAAAATCTCGCAAAGTTTCTTTGTCATTTTATGATCATCGATGTAGAAACCTGTATGCGAACAGCAGCAACTGAGAGTTTATTTCGTGGACATTCCAGAAAGAGCCGTCGAAGTTCTGAAGTTAGTAGGATGAGTCTTGGTGCTCTGGACGAACAGCAGCTCATTAGCTCTGAGGTCCCTCTCAATGCCGTCTTACGGAAGGTTTCGGTTGAAGAACTTCCAGAATGCATCGTGCGCTCTTGTGAGCTCATTCTTGATGTTCTGCAAACCTACAACATGATTCTGAAGTGGCACACCTCGCCCTTCGAGGAAATTTCAGCTGATGAAAATGAGATGGTTACGCTGAATTTGGATGATCTGGAGAATCTTCGTGGAGCTATGGAGGCTGCTGTTCAAGGATGCTTGAGTTCATTAGAACTGGAAGATGTTGGTTCAGTAGAGGTCTTAAAGACCCAATTAATTTCGAAATTTCTCACCATCCTATCTGATCTCTATCTTTGTCGAGGAATGCTCTGGGAAGATATTAGTCGCAGATTGATTGACCTGCTAAAATTTTCAACTTTTTCCAATCAAGTCAAGCTTGAAGATTTTGTGTCTATGATGTCAACGCTGCAGTCTTTCTCGGACTTTGGGCAGCTCTTCGGTCAACCCAAACATTCTAATTTGCAAAGCTTTTTACAGGAAAAATCGACTTCATTTTTTATCTACTACCACGCGGATTCTTTTCAAATGATGCGAGCGATGTTGGAAGCTGAATTGTGGCAAAGTATCCCAATTGGAGATACCGATGAAGACAATTCACTTCTTTGCGTTCTAAGAAGCTTGGCAAAAGATGCCTCAAAAGTTGACGAGCATTCACCTGGTTCTATTTCCCATGATTACGTTGATGGGTTGCATGTTAATACACCAGTGAAAACAATAAGAGGCCCAATTTTACGGAAAAACTCTAAATTATTCTCAAACCTCTTTTCCTCTGATGTCGCCGCTTCTGACCCCTCCCTATCTGTAAGAAAACCCAAAAAGGCAATCTCAATTATTGTCACTCAATCTTCTTTACATGGGGTTGCGAAGCAAGTTTTCAAGTATTTGGATATTTTAACTTCCATGCCTGTAAATCCGGCGGAAGTAATCGATTGTATGTGCCAACTATTCGATTTCTATCTGTGTGAAGTGTTTTATGGCTTCATTTCTCAAGAAGATCAATCACGATTTTTAGGAAGTCCCACAAAGATGAATTCCCCGCCTCCCGACCAGGAGAAAGAGTTTCAGGTCGGGAATTACCGATTTGCTTTTGTATCAAAATTAAACTTTGTTTAGGTCATTAAAATGTTTGTTGAGAAGGTTTTAAGCGAAAATGTTTTTGTGAAGCCACAATACGAAGATGATATTGGCGTGGAAGCGATTGATCAAAACCTTCACAACAGCCACGAATCGAGCAGCAAGCTTGAATCTGTGAAATTTCAGTCTTTGTTGTCCTTGCCGGTATGTGTCCAATCAGCTTCGCCTTCGGGATTTTTTGCTCTGAAGGAAAGAATGGTGGCTGCAGAAAGTTGTCACTTTGTTGCTCAGGTTATTTCACTGTTCAAATTGTCTGTGATTCTAATTAGTTTGTGCAGGTATTGCGTGAAATTAAACCCCGTATTCTCCCAATAGTAACCCCTGACGTTGGCGCCAAATTTGATCAACTCGTTGATAACTACGTTTATGCTGCCGAGCAGCTCCGTTCGCTTATTTACAAGTTAATGTGCCCTTCATTAATTAATCAAAATGGCCAGGTATTTGATAAGGTGACACGACTTCGGTGGCTTAAAATTTGTTTAGATCTTAACAGCAATTGTGGAAACACAGTGGGATTCGAGAAAGCCTCCCGAGCGGCAGCATGAATGGGTGGACAGGATTGTTGTCATCTGTAGAAAGGTAATATGATTATCTTCTCTTGTCTGCAGCTGATTTCTTTAGGTGTGGGAGTTTATGTCGCAAGGTGACTTTCCTGAAATGATCCAAGAACAGGTAATACGCAACATACTGAATTTTTACTGGAACTGATGTGTCGTAGATTTGGTTAGAGATATGTCAAGCTGTGTTTGATGTGACACTTGAGGGCTTCAGTCGCGTTCGAAAATGCACAGCTGAAGGCAGAGCCGCGATGACATTGGATTTATTCGCGTTGCATGAAGGTTCGAATTTTATCACATTATTTTTTTTTGTTCTTATCGTCGATATAGGTTTAAATAAGATCCATCTTTGCCGCCCCCCTCGCGGCAAACCATATGTTGACAGCTACCTCCGTACCTTCTACCTGAGTGAAGAGGAAGTTATGAGTTGGGTGCAGCAGAACTGGCAAGCTTACGCGTATCGCCATATGCATGGCTTGTTGCAGCAAACTATGTCGTCCATGCTAAATAGCAAGAAGCTGCGCGATGCGTTGCAAGTTCTGGATAACCTCTACGATGTTGAAAATAACGGAGGTAGTAATAGTAGTAGTAGTCTTTCAGGAATGTTCTCCACAAGACTGAGGGATGAATCCTTTTCAAGCTTAATTGGATCGAAATTTCGGCGTTGAAGCATCAAATTGAAATTTCATATTCGAGGAATATTGTTATCCTAACTTAATTTTGTTTTTGTTCTATGTGCTCCTCAAGAGCGTGAAAAAGGCTCCATTGGTAAATGAGAAGAGAAGTAGATATCGCTCAAAGCAAAGTAAATTGCTCGTTTCTTTACTTCCAGTCTTTCATGTTTCTTCAATTAACTTGGCCCTCAGTGCTCTGCAAGTAAGCTGCGGTTCTTCGTCCAGCCATGACTTCAGCCGATCTGCATCTTCGGGCGTTAACTTTGGCGGCTTACCCACATGTTTTTTACGAGGAGGTACTTGATTTCCGTTCAAGCGATAGGCGCGACACCAGTTGGAAACAGTAGATTCAGGAATATTGTACATGCGAGCAACGAGATTTTGTGGGACGTTCGAGCACTCGACCTCAGAGCAAACCTTCTGAATAGTCTCGATGGAGTAACTTTGATTGAGTTGCATTTCATTGTGAAAAGTAAGAAAGATCAACTCATCATCACATCATGCTCTTTTGAACTTCTTGGGCTTTTCCCAGTTCATAATTGGTTTCTTCCATGAACACTTTGGGAGATTCAACACCGATAAAGATCCGTAAGTAGGGATGTGCCTTTTGTTACGTTAAAATGAATTAAAAAGTAATTTCTAT
>VFQN01006654.1_pt1 | contig 12993 bp, 17 predicted proteins | sample 3512371 | NCBI WGS metagenome assembly VFQN01 (sample SAMN10412370, study PRJNA504923) | tailings metagenome | isolation source: Replicate 2 from Balatoc abandoned mine | place: Philippines: Itogon, Benguet | collected 2017-08-28
TCTTCTTGCAATGCTCTATCATGTGATGGAGCATGGTGTGGTTATTGTATAGCCCCTCAATAGTTCCTGATGAAACTATCACAAGGATAACAACATACTATAGACTCACTCGCTTCATTTTTTCAGATTGATAAGTTGTATTAAAGTCATTACTATTATATAATTTCTATGATGCTCCTGTTGATCAAGAGAGTTTCATTGATGCGAATAATCATCGATATTATGTCCGGAAAATGAGAGACTTGATGTTTCTCAAGTTGGATAAAATGGGGGAAGTATGGCACTATATGCCTATCCACAATAATAATATCTACAAAATGAATCCGGAGTAGATTGTCTCCACAACGCCTCACGGTTACTATCTTCCCATTTGATTTTGTTGTACAAATATCTGGCACAAGCAAAGACTTTGGACGACATGGTAAAAGGTTGAGGTGTTAAATGGCAAAGCATCTTCACAGATCTTTGATTTTGCATCAAGTGTGATTTTGGCGAGGCCTGAGACGAGAGTAATCGTAATAAGAGGAGCAAAACAAAGCTGACTCAACTTTTTTATTTAGCACGTTACAGGGCCCAACAAAGATCAAACAACATTTCCGCATTGCGATGTCGACAACTGTTTGGCTTGTTACTGTTCCAAACAATAAGGAAAACGCCAAAACCACATTCACCGTAATTTCGAATGAATTAAGAGCGGTGTGTGAATTGTTTCGCTTTAAGGTTCCAAATCTGACTGTTGGCACCTTGGACACTTTAATAGCTTTGTCCGATGATCTGAGTAAAATCAGTCAGCAGGTTGAGGTGAGTTCGGTATTTTTTGAAACAGGAAGCGATATTGATCTTTCCTCTTGTAGAACGTTGTCAGAAAAGTCGAAAGGCAATACTCTGAAATCGCCGGTGACAAGGCCAAACCTCTTATTGTCAATGATGTCGCTTTAGACGCGGTGTTTAATAGATTTCAATGGAATTCTGCTCAGTTCCAAACAGACGGAAAGCAATTGTCGGAGTTAGTTGGTCAGATTCAAGCAATTGCCGGAAAGACAGATGAGGAGTTGAAGGTTTTGAGCAATACCTACACCGAGAAAAATTTGGCTCTTGCTGCCGCTAAAAGGCGTCAAATTATTAATCTTGCTACATCTGAATTTGAGGATTTCTTAACGCCTGAAACGATTGCCAAGGTGGAGATGATCAACTCCGATAATCTCTTGACCGTTACGGTGGTTGTCCCGAAAGCTCTCGAGCAAGAGTTTTTAAATACCTACCACACGATTGGTTCAGAGATTGCCGCATTTGGCAATCCTGATTGGTCTGATTCGAGTAGTGTCGGGAGAAATGACGGTCGTTTCGGTCCTGGAATCAAAAGAGCCGCAGTGAAAGGAAGCCCAGTGGTTCCTGGCAGCAAGAAGAAGATCATTGAGGAAGGCGATTTAACTTTGTACGCTGTGACTGTATTGAGAGGGCATTATGAGGCAGGATATTTTGTCGATGACGTTTTCACGCCAGGTATTCAGCAACTCCAAGATAACAGTTCAGATATGATTCTTTTTATTAGGAAAGTTTGTCGACTATGTGGAACCGTTGAAAGCTGCTTTCCGTGAGAAACGTTTTACTGTAAGAGAGTTGGTTTATGATTCCACGAAAACTGGTGGTGTGAAGGGTGCAATCGAAAGGGCACAAGCTGAACTCAAGACTACTCGAACCTCAACAGTTCGATGGTGTCAGAGCCACTTCGGAGAGGTTTACAGTGCATGGCTCCATTTGAAGATCATCCAAGCGTTTGTCGAGTCTGTGCTCCGATATGGGCTCCCTGTAGATTTTACTGGCTTCTTCATGAAGCCTGATTCGAAGCAGGAAAAGGAAATTCGAGCAAAACTGACATCGACGATTTTAAATCTCAGACCAGAATTGAGACCAAAGAAAGGTATAGTGGATGAAGAAGATGAGGAAGATGCAGAGGGTAATCTACCCTATGTATGTCTCAAATTTTCAGCAATAGGTGCTAGTGCAACAAGTTCATAAAGATGTAAAGTAAAGAACTATTAAAATTTGGTCTTCTCTTAGAATTATATCTCATTCTTTGCTCCATTAGATCCTATCTTAATAATTTGCAACATTTCCTCAGCCTCTTTCTCCATATTTTCACTCGAAAGTGCATGTGCCACTTTTCGCAGAGTAGAGTGTTTAGGATAAATATTTTTGGACTTACACACTTGCCACAGTTTGGAAAGAGAGGAGAACTTCCCATGCGCGAGCATCGAATCGAAGACTATTGAGTAAGAATCTTGATTCGCTCGATACTCCGGAACTTCGGGATGAAGCACTTGTAATTTATCCAATTCATCTAAGATGATTTGTATATTCTCCAAATGTTGAGAATCATTAACAGAGATTCCTTGTAGGAGAGCATTGTAAAAATTGACAGTTGGTGGAATCTGAAAAAGATGATCGATTTGATGAATCATTCGTAAGCTTCTATCGAAATAACCACAGTAACAAGTAGATTCAATCCACGCTTCTAATAACAAGGGAGGTATGGATACTCCTTCTCTAGCTTGTTCAGTCAAAGCAAAATAAACCTTTTCTAGGAGTTGTATCTTATCCTGCTTAACTTCATATTTCTTATTTTCTTCCAAATGTTTTTCATCACGTAAGAGCAAGTTAACAATGAAGCCTCTTATGTCATTGAGCGCTTCTTCATGATAACGACTGTTTATACTAAATAAAATCCCCTGGTGATGCATATCGAACACAGCTTCGACTGCAGCAGAAAGATTACCAGCTGCTGCGAAGGCTTTAATCAAACCATAGTAAATTTCGCCTCGCAACGGGTATCCACTTTTTGTGAGGAGCTACGAATCGGTCAGGATTTTAAAAGGAAGAAATATTGGTATTACCTCAATGGCGCTTGATGCAAGTTCTTCATCGCCGACGCTTGCACTGAACTGTAGAATCTCAAGACATAATCCTAAGCTTAGTTTAGTGTTTGATTGATTTTGAGGAGATAGAAACCACGCCACCAAACCCCGCACGAGACGAGCTTCTCGATGAAGTAGTGCATGATTAAGCAATTCTTCGACAAGCTGAGTGGTTGGCTGATAACTTGCTTTCACCATATCTGCCAACACTTCGACCGCTGCCCCATCACCAAACTTGCAAAAGATTCGACAAACATCAACATAAAGTGCAGCGTTATTCAGCTTACACCCTTCATGATATTTGGAATAAAATCTTTTTAAATGTAGATACGACTCTTCTCCTTCTTGATTGAGTAAAATCGAGACAAATAGGGAAAATAACTTTTTTGAAGGAACGAAGCCTTCAGATTCGAGGAGGTTCATCAAATGAACTGAATCCAGATAAGATCTGTCTTCACGAGATAGCCTGTACATAAGTAATTCAAAGCCATCTCTTTGACTTTTTTCATCTCCAATATTTTTCAAACGAAACAAAAGATCGACATAAGATCGAGTTTCTCCTTTCCTCAATTCGCATTTTTGGAGCAACTCCAGACAATTAGATGCGGTTAGATGGGAAATGTAGACTGTACTATAAGGGGTTTTCGAATGACTCCAAGCTTTCAATAGTTGGAAGGGAGATACTATTGCAATTTTCTTTGTTCGCAACATTTCTTTTCTTTTTTCGTTTTTTGACCTCACACAATAAACTCGAAAGAAAACTCGAATATGTCAAATCTCTAGTTTTATCTTAGTCCTTGAGCCATCAAAACCACAAATAGAAAACAACACTATCGATCATGTCTGAATACAGAGAGGCAGAACAGGTACGAAAGCTTCTGATATCGTTTAACTGGAGCTTATCGAGGATATGGTAGACCGAGAAGGCTTACCAAAAGCAGGATGCCATCTTCGTTGGCAGAAAGAGAGTCTTAGGCAAGAAAGACAAGAAGGTATTTCATCTGTTTCATTATAGACCTACTGCGCCTGATTATCTTCTTTAGGGTGTTAGATACTACAAGAGCATTGGTCTTGGCTTTAAGACTCCAAAGGCTGCTATTGATGGTTCTTACGTTGACAAGAAGTGCCCTTTCACTGGTAACGTCTCCATTCGTGGTAGAATCATGAAGGCTATGGTTATCTCAAACAAAATGAAGAGAACATTAGTTGTTCGTAGAGATTTCTTACAATACTTCCCAAAATACAGACGTTTCGGAAAGAAACACAGAAACATGTCTGTCCATGTCTCCCCTGCTTTCCAAAACGTTGGTGAGGGTGATATCGTCACAATCGGACAGTGCCGCCCACTCGCCAAGACTGTCAGATTCAACGTGATTGAGCATTTCCCTGCTGTGAATAAGGCCTTAAACGTGAAGAAGATCTTCCGAGTGTTTTAAAGGGTTGGGAGAGATAGTGTTGTTAAATTAATTATATTCAGAATCCCTGATTGCTGTTGAATCGCCATCCAACGACAAATTCTTAAACTATGTACACACAGATAATTGAGGCTATTACACATCTTTTGCATCCTCAATACCAGCAGGACCAAGGGAAAAAGTACACTCAGACTCTGGTAACGTCGGAGAGTCATAAACCTGAGAAATGTTTTGAGGTAAAGAGCAGACAAATATTTAAAAAACCACAAACCATGCAAATTCTGTTCTCCCCTCTGCCTTTTTTAAGCTTCAATCTCGTGGTAGAAGCGTGAGCTATGATGTTTCCTCCTGAGAGGGGGAAAGACGTTAAAAATGCGAAAATATCAAAATGAACACGCAAAAAAAAAAATTCACCTATTGGCTTGACATTATCCTTCGCGAAACTCATACCATCAGGATTTGCCACAACCTACCAAGTGAAAGAAGTCAAGACGTAACTTAATGTGATTCATAGGCTCTACCTGATTTGTAAGAACAACAGCTATGCCAAACTCTTCGGCTAAACGCGTGAGTTGGCGAAGAAACTGCCCCAAGTGCATTTGCCTAGATTAACAGCGACAAATGAGAAGATTCGTGAGATCCCATAAAAACTGACCTCTCTGAGAGCTCTCCACGTCCCATATAATCCGTACGATATAGAGCAGTCGCAGAATCTACAATTAACAGTGCATATCGACTATCACTCATCAAAGCTGCAGCATCCGCTAAAAGCTCAAGCTGTTGTTCAGAGTTATGTGCTCGCGCACAAATTATATTATCCAGTACTTCTTCAGGATTCATTCGAAATCTAAGGAAAGATCAATTATAATCAGCAAAATAACTTCGTTCTGCTACCTTTCTGCGATTGCAACCAGTTTCTGAGGCCTGAAGGTTCCTAATAGAGCATGAGTCATGGAAACTTTACAACTTTTCATAGTTCACCCAACCTTCAGTATCAACATAAATTACCCTTCCTTCTGCACCACCTTGGTCTAATGGCCTCTGAGCGGTCACACATAAAGTATGGCAGAGCTGCGTCTTCCCTGTTCTAAATTCTCCAAAAATTTCGGTAAGTGAACCAGTCTCGATACCTCCTCCCAGTAAATTATCGAGCTCCGTAGATCCTAAGGGAAACATGAGGAGTCCTGAATCGTCATAATTTCCACAAAATTAACCTGTAGAAATCATGATGAGGTCTTTCATACATTCTAATCGACTGCTCGCTGTTTGAAATCCCAACGAAACAAGTTGTTGAGCTCGAATCATATCTTTTAGTTTTTGAGCCTTTTGTTCGCTGATTCCTTTCACTTCTATGAGCTTTTTCATGGTAGTATGGGCAATCTAGAGTCAAAGACCTGGATAAGCCTCTGAATTGGAGAGAAAGTAATACTCACTGATTCTATTGTGTGAAACCCTCCCGCCTTTAACTTCTGAATATCAGATTTTGCGATTCCATGTTGCTCCAACTCCTCAATTCGTCTAAAGCTGACTTGTTGATACTCCTCATGATTGTCTTGTTGTTGTTGTTCTTGTATCATACTTGTCTTTTTCTAAATTTTGAAATGAAGGAGAAAAAATTAGAAAAAACCGGCACGACGGCAGTGAACTGGCGGGTTCAACGAAAGAAAAAAAGCCAAAAAGGAAGAAAGATGTTACAATTCACCTACAGCTTCTTAATTGTCTTTGCTCTTCTTCGATTTATTCACTGCTCGCAAGATCCTTTTCATTACAAAGGCTTGGGTTATATTGAAGGAGCAGAAGAGACGTCAGATTGTGTCGTTGTAGCCACTTCCAATCCAGTAGCCGCAAGTTGTTTGCACCCACAAAGTGGGAATGTTAAATGGCAAATCACTTTTCGAAAAGTGGGGAAAATTTTAAATGTAAAGGCATTAGAGAGACTCTCCATATTTCTATTTGAAGATGAAGCAAAGAGACGTTTTGTCTCGGCTGCTTTCTCTGTTAGCGGTGGCATCCTTTGGGAACTTTATCTCTCAGATACACAGCAACAAAACGGGAACCAGATTTTTCTGAACTTTGATCCCTCTTCGTCAAATCTTATTACGATCTTACAAGAGGAAACGGTTACAGTGATTGAGAATGCTCTTTCTTCCCAGCCCGAAGTTACCTCAGCCAACTTTGTTATGAATCATCGCCACTTTCACCCATCGATTTTATCCACTGCAAATCCAAATAATCTTATTTTAGGAACTTGCATCTCATTGAAGGATGGAACCTCGTCGCAAATCGTCTTCGGGACTGACAAGAAACAATTTCAACAGCTCCTTGTCAAGACCCCTTCCTTACCAATCTTCCGAACTGCGCTGACATCAAATCGATTAGACATCGAAGTGATTTCAGATTCTCAAGTAAAAGCAAAATCATCAGTTGATCTGGTTGAACTTGTTGGGAAGGATGCTTCGATTCTTACATCGGATTTCTTCTTCACTGAACTTGATGGTATCCTGATCCCGACTTTGTACTTGAGAATTAATGGATTGAGTTTCGCAAATCCTATTCATTTGATTTTGCAAGCTTTCAAGCAAGAAAATCGATACGACGTAACCCATTCTGTGCATGTTGGACAAGTTGAATTAGTGAAGTCGCACAATCAAGGCAACGTAGTGAAAGATTTCTCTTTCGTTCAACTGGTTCCTTCCGAATTGAATGAAGGACTGGCCACCGATCTCTTTGTATCTCGTCGATCACTGAACGATCGCCTCACTCTTATTTCTCTGAAACTTCCTTTGGCTTTACTTCCTTTTAGCCATTCTCGGATTTTCAGTGTTTCGACTCCCAAATCCTTGCACCGCAAAAATGTTTTACTAACTCTAAGAAGTGGATTAGTGGTAAGTATTGATCTTGGTGAAGAGCAGCGTCGAGGTTCGAGCGCGATAAATTGGATTCGCAATGATGGTCTCAGTCGCTTACAGCTGCCACATGTTCTGCATGCTTCTGTGCAAGATTATTCTGCGACCGCTCCGTCCAGTGAGGTAGGTTCTAATTCTTTTATTCTTTCGCGATGCTCAGAACCTTGTAGATATCAGTCGCATTAAATCAATTTAATCTCCAGAAACTTTTGGAACACTTTACTCGATCATCACAATATGAAAATTGTGATCTCAGTCGATCCGTTCTTGCAATTAGTCTAGATGAGCAAGAGAAGTAAGTTCATTTCTTGCTTCTAAATTCTTGATCTGATCTCAGTCTTTGCAGATCTTTTGCCAAGACTGGACTCGCCGTTCATCTAATTGCTGTCAAACCAAAGTTTTGTGGGAATATTCGAATTCATACATGGAAACCTATTTTACCGAACCTAGCTGATGATGAAATCATTTTAGAACGCGTAAAGCTACTGCCCAAATGGGACTCTTCTCACTCAACAGCGGTTGGATTCTATTTGATTGTTCCCACGAAGTCTGGCCGTGCATTGATTTGGGATGAAACATTTGATAATTTTTTTCAAATTCAGTCAAGTTTTCAATGGACAGCTGATTCTTTGGAAAATCAAATCGTGAGTGTCTTACCAACACGAGACATACTCTTAGATGGGAATTTAATCGGCGCGTTAGGTTCAAACGCTGACTTGAATATTGTAAGTTATCCTCTTTTTACCTCTCCTTTTGTTGATAGTTTCTTCTTTTCCCCTTAGGTTTTAGGGGACTCGAATGATCACCATAAAATTCTTTCTTTAAAAGAGAGGCCTGTTAGCGCGCCTGGCTACTTCTATTCTGTAAATCACACATCCGGAACTGTACTTGTTGAGAAGGTGAGTCGGGCATTGTTTGTCCTTTCAAAGTTTTCTCACAGATTTGAACAGTTTGTTTCATCTCAATGCGAGGGTAATCGCGAGAAATGTCTCCAATCGAGTGTTGTTGCCAAGCTTGAGTTCGATTCGCGATTAGAAGAAATAGTCCTTCTCCTTCGCCCGAATGATCAACATGCCTTTAGCAATCGTGCAACCACACTTGGTGAGTCACCATGACTGTTTTCCATTACTTTGATAACTCTTGCCAATTTCAGGAGACGATAACATTTTGCTTAACTACATAAACCCTAATCTGGCCGTAATATGCACCAAATCGATGAAACAAAAGGAAGGGACAAGAAGGGACGAAAGCGAGTCGACTTTATTTATCCACATAATTGATATTGTTTCGGGAAAGATCTTGCATCGAGTTTCACATGAAAATGTCGAACTTCCTATCCGTGGAGTTATTATCGAGAATTTTGTTTTAATTTCTTACTGGAATAGCAAGGTGAGAAGTGACTCGCTGATTAATTCGTCTATCAACCGATTGCTTTAGGCAAAGCGGGGTGAAATTTCCAGTATTGGCCTGTATGATGGGTTTATTGGTAAGAATGATTTCACGCCCTTTGGTACAGAATCCAAGGCTGCAAAGACTGAAGACCATCCCAATTTCTACAAAGTTGGAAACGTTACAAAAAGATCAAGCTTTCTTACATCAGCACCTCTTCTTATGCAACGCACTTATGCATTTACTAGAGGAATCACTGACTTGACTCAAACAATTTCTTCTCGAGGCATAAACAACAAAAACTTGTTGATTGCTTTTGATTCTGGCCACTTATCTTCGATTGATTTTCGAGCCCTAAGTCCGCGTCGCCCTCTGTCTGATCCTACCGTGTCAGGTCAGTTCCTTCGAGATTTAACTTTTTCTATCTAACATCTGTACAGAAAGGGAAGAAGGACTTCTTAAATACAACCCCTTTATCACGATTATGCCGACTAGCATTCTCACTCGCGAGCGTCACCTTTCGTTTTCGCATTCGCTAAGTCTCCTCTCAACTTCAGCTCATCTAGAATCCGAGAGCTTCGTTATCGCAATAGGAAATAGCGGAGATATCTACATCGACGTGTTCAGCCCAGCGCAGGCATTTGATTCTCTTTCTTCAGATTTTAATTACCTTGCGTTATGTGCGTTACTTCTTGGACTTCTTGTTGCTGTTTTGCTTTTACGACATTTCAATCGAAAATCAACGCTACATAGATTATGGCATTGATTTGGTAGAACTTCAACTAAATGTAAGAATGAATGCTAATGAGTGGGATAGCGTTTTGTTTTTCTCAGGTCTCGTGAGAAATAGGTATGCCTGGGCGTAGAGGTCGCGCCCGTCGCTCCATATAGAAAAAGGGCGTTTTTTTGAGTGGCACTACTTGCTCTACCGCGGACGTTTGAGTGTGAACACTCCCCTCTTTTCGATTTCGGCGCCCTTTTTCTACCGATAGCCGGCATAGAAATAGGTTTCGCTAAAGTTAGTTATTCAACTTATCTGTTATGAACCTTCAAACTGTAAAACTGACATTATTGCTCTTACTGATGCAGACAATGCAGTTTCAGTGGAAACAGCATCTCTCCCTACACACCGAATTTCTAAATTTAACTTGTCTTCTTGCAAGTTAAACATGAGGTATAACTTTACGTTTGTGTGAAACTTGGACGATAGAAACGCAGTTCGTGTCTGTTCACTTCCATTCACCACCTGCGAGCGAAAAATTCTTTGAAGAATCCTCAGGGCCTCGGAGAAAGAGTGCGGATAAAGCAATTTTAGCGTTCGATCTAACCGTATTCCACGTTTAGATAGAAGTTTCCTTTTCATCTCTCCTTCCGATATTTTATATGGCCGGCATCCATCAAGTAATTCCTCAGTTTGTGCCAAAATTTCTAGATAATAAAGCACCATCAGAGATATTTAAAAGATATTTTGTAATTCTTACGGCTGTCGCGACTAGCGGTTCCCACATTATCGCGCAACTGATTTCGGCTCTCATTTTCATCTTCGGACGAAAGAGCACCCGCCGGTAGCATCTCTCTCCGATCAATCGCAACCGCGGGTTTCTTTTTCCTCGCCTTCTTGGAGTTGCTTCCATGTTCTTGGATGCCTTCAGCAAGAGCTTGAGATAAAGGGAGTAAGAGATCGGGTTTTACACTTTTTGAAAGGTTGAAAATGTTGTCGGGATAATCGGTAGACTGTTTCGACACTCCAGGAGCTGACAAGGGAGAAGGCACAATCTTCCTTGAATCTTCTTCCAAAGCATCTTTTAAAACTTGTGAGAGCTCTTCCTCAACATTCAACTTTCCGGCAGATGAATATTTTAAGAAAGGTGATTCTTGAACAAACCGAACAGATTGAAGGGTTACATTGTCATCCACTTCGTAATCAAGTAACTTTGAGAAGGATTTGGAGTTAAAAGCAGTATCAATATCGATCTCTATAGGAATCGGAACTTTTCGTTGGGCCTTGAAATGGACAGCATAAAATGGCTCGGTTATCAACGTTCGTAAAACTTTGTTACGAAATGCAGTTTGAGCACCCGCCTCATCGACTTTTAAAGGACGACTTGGTTCAAAAAGATCGACCGATAAATACTCTTCCGGATGATTTCCTTCCTCCAAAGGAGAATCTCGGAGAATGCCCAACTCGATTAAGAGATGTGAAAATTCAGTCGCTCGCTCTTGAACTTCTAAACTAACACTCTAATTCAAAGTTCAAAAATCAAATAGAAATCAAAATTCGCAGCAGGTATTTACCTGTAGAAAAACAGGAAGAGCGAAGCGAATAACGTTGATCAATGGGCTGATCGAAGAAATCTCGCCATCCAAGCATGCACGAATAAAGATTTTCATAGAAGAGTGAATATAAACAGTTTGTACATTTTCAGGAAGATTGGTTGTCTTGGGGGAGAGCAATGCGGAAAGAAGCATCTCGTAAAGATGCTGTCCTCGCCAGATAGATCGAATCTCTTCGCCAAAAGGACCATCAATCCAGAATGGATTACTATCATCAGTATCGAGTGTAATCGAGGTGACAATGACGCAATATTCCCCAACTATCCAGGCAGCCGCTTTTAGAACTTCAGATAATGTGTCTCTCGCTTGGCCAAAGAAAAGAGTGTCATTTAGAATTAGTGCGAGGATTTGTTCCACAGTATATGCTCGAACGGAGTCAACTCTTAAACAGATCTCCATCAACTGTAAAGCAACTTCACTTCCGTGTAAAGATCCTTGCAAAACAGCAAGATCTAACAAAACTGAAACATACCATGCGAAATCCGTCACCATTTCATATTTATTATTTTTGCTCACGAAAAGAATTCTTGTAATAATCTCGTCTCGATATGTACCCTCAGCGCGTCGTGCTTGCTAAAATTCCATCAGTAATATCTCAACAAAATCCAATTTACTTACCTCTAAAAGATGTTTCACGAGCTCAATTAAGCTTTTCCTTGAAGCAATTCCGACCGTTAAGTCTAAAGCCTTAATTCGAATGGTGACATCTTCGTCGTTTAGACATCTTAAGATTAAATCTCGGTGCTCCACCACGCTCTTCGGACTACTCCTCAATAGATTCAATAATCCAATCAATCCAAGGTACTTCAAATTTTGATCTGTGTCTTCTAAAAATCCGCGGAGGTAATCTGAGCACAGTTTAACTACAAAATTATAGTTGCGAGGCTCGCTCCCGTCTTCTCGTTTAGAGTGAGGCAAAGCTTCAGTGATGGCATGAATACATTCATACTTCAAAGACTTTGCTCCGGTGTTTTGTATAATTGTAGCTAATGGTTCCAACACCTTCCTTGCTAACCGAGGTTCTTCGGCGACTAAAGCTGTCATTAGTTTCACAACTTTGATGAGCATCCAATTATTGGACGAGGTGGTTAACAGACGAAAGAATTGCGGCGCCATTCCCACATAATTTCTAGGATTTTTATTTGCCAGTTCACAAATGACATTCACAGCTGTAGACACAACAGAAACATCTCCATCCTCCAGACAGTTTTGCAGTTTGCCAAAAGTGTGCCTTATCGCCGCAGGATATTTTAAGTACAACTTATACATAGCAAGCACAGCCTTTTTGCGAATATAAGGTTTAGGGTGTGAAAGATGAGTAACTAAATCCGGGAGGCAATCTCGAGCCAAGTCCTGGTTGAGAATGTTGGCCAAACAGTTCATCGCCAAACCAGATTCGTAATGGTTCGCACTATACAATTCCTTCTTAAACAAATTTGTCGTCAACAAAATTACATCTGTGTTCTCATCGAATATCTACCAAAAGTCTCAAGGAACAAAGATGTGCGCTGTGGTCGGTTTACCTGATTTGCGGCTAAATAGCCAATTCGTTTGTGGGCGAATCGAGTTTGGGACATGACCTCGATAATAGAAAAACTGGCCCAGTTCACATTATATCCAATCATTTGTAGATATGTGAGCTTCCGAACCTACAAAAATATCATCAAATTCTTTTCGCTAGTCATCAGTCGAACTTACAGCTTCGGACTTGACGAAGGAGTCAGTAGATTTCAGTTCATTTTTTATCTCAGAAATTGCCTGAGAAATGAAAGCTGTTGGATCTCTTTTGCTGTTGCGAATGCCTTTGATGAGGTCCTGCAAAGACCTCTGGAAAATTGGATCATTATTCATTTCCAACTTTCCAGAAAACGGTCGTTCATACGGTCATCATACAAGTCGATCGTTTTAGCAGATCTTTTGTTTGGTTCATAGGTGTTGGTATCTTCTATATTTTGCTTTGAGTTAAAAAAGAATCAAACAAGAAAGAACAAGTAAACACAATGATGGAACTTGAAGACCTTCACTTAGTAGATA
>VFQN01006655.1_pt1 | contig 12991 bp, 20 predicted proteins | sample 3512371 | NCBI WGS metagenome assembly VFQN01 (sample SAMN10412370, study PRJNA504923) | tailings metagenome | isolation source: Replicate 2 from Balatoc abandoned mine | place: Philippines: Itogon, Benguet | collected 2017-08-28
CCCCTGCCGCCCGCTCCCTCCCTCCTCCTCCCCGTCCTCCCCCTGCTGGCACCCTTCGTCCTCTCCCCCAATGGCGGCGGCCAGCTGCTGCAGCTCCGCGTGCTCCTCCTCCCCCATGGACGATGCACGGCCCACCGCCTCTGCCTCCTGCTGCCGCTCCACTCGCGCCGCCCGCCCCTCCCCGTCACCCTCCCCCTCCTGCTCCTGCTCCTCCGCACCCCCGAGGGCAGCTGCCAGCAGGTGCATGTCGTCTCCGCTGTCTCCATGTTGCTCCCCCTGCTGGTTGTCGTAGCTTTCTTCATGGCCGTACGACAGCTGCGAGGCCTCCACCCCGCGAGGCTCCTCACCCTCATAGTCGGCCTCAGGGATGGCCCCATTATACCCCCCATACCCACTGCTCTCACGCAATACCCCACCCATCCCCATCCCCCGCCCACTGGCCCCACTCTCGCTCCTCACGAACACCCCTCCACCGCCCCCGCTGCCCCGCGCGCTGCCACTCGCGCTGCCGCGCTGCAGCTGACTGCCCTCCATGAAGCTTCCATTTCCGCTTCCATTCCCGCCAACCTGCCTGTTGCTCGCAGATGCCGCACGGCTCCCACTGCCGCTCCTCAACCCTTCCGGCACACCGCCACCCGACCCCTCAGCCCCAAGCACCTCCATTCGCCCCCCGCTGCCGCCGCCGCCGCTCCCACCCGCTCCCCTCATGCTATTGGAGGAGCTCGTCCGCACAACGCCCAACTGCACAGGCGGCACCCGCGTAGCACTGCCGCCACTGCTGGGACGCCCAACACCAACCCCGGCCCCGCTCAAGCTGCCAGCCCTACTGCCCAACGGCCCGAGGCTTGCAAGCCCACCGCTTCCGCCGCCGCCACCCTGTGAGCTGTACGACAAACGGCGCATATCCTCAACCGCCGCCGCCGCCACTGCGCCGCCGTTCCCGCTGGCCTTCCTGCTGCCGAAGCTGCCGCCGCTCACGCTGGGCAGCAGCTGCCTAGACGTGACGACAGCCGCCGAGTTGATCGCCCGCACGGACTCGCCCCTCTCAAGCCGCGAGTCACCGCCGACCGCACCTGACCCGGTGCCTGTGCCCCGCCGGGACCCGGACGCAGACCCGGCTCCAGTGCCGTTTGCTAGACCATTTGCCCCAGCCGGGAGATCGGAGGCCCGTGCGCTGAGCCCAGACTCCCGCCGGGGCAGCAGCAGCTCAATGCCAACCCCACCGCCGCCGCCACCACCGCGAGACGACGCAACCGACTGCATCGACCCCTCTGCCCGTACGCCGCCGCCGCCAGCGCCGCCGCCGCCGCCATTGCCGTACTCGCCGTACGACGGCGTGCCCCCCTCGCCATCCCCGCCAGCGCCGAGACCGCCATGCAGCCCCGCAAAGGCCTCCTCCGACGCCTCCTCAGGGAGCGCCAAGTGGTGGTTGGGGCTGCTGGCGGAGGGCGACGGCGACCCGGACCGCTCCAGGAAGCTGTGGAAACCCAACGGCGCCTGTCCGCCGTACCCGCTGGACGTCACGTTGGCAGCGGCGACCGCGTTCGTACTCCACTTGGGCGAGGTCGCAGAGAATGAGTGCATGGAACGCGGCTTGAGGTTGTAAGCGGGGTAGTGCGACGGAATGGTCATGCCTGGGCTGTGGCTTATGCTCTTGCCGGTGGGGCTCCGCGGGGGACTGCCAGGGCTCGTAACGCCCCCCGGTCCCGCGCCCACGGACCGACCCGTGGGACTGCGGCTCCGTACGGACAAGCTGGCACCTGCCGTACTCCCCGGTCCCCCGACGTACGTCCGTACGAACGCCGGCGGTAGCATGCCCGACCCGGACCCGCGGCCGCCGCCGCCACCACCGTCGTGCTGCATCGCCGCCGCCATGTTGCCGTACGCAGCGCCGCCCACCTCCGGCATCCTGCCGTACATCTGAGGCTGCGGGGCGCCCACCGCGCTGCTGGCGCTTGCTTCCTCGCTGGGCTCCTCCACCATGGCTGCGCCCCCGGCCCCGCCCGCAGGGTGCCCCAGCGCGGGCAGGCTCCGCCGCGAGACAGACCCCGACCCGGGCGACCCCAGACCCATGGGTCCGCCCACCCAGCCGCCGCCCGCCGCCATGCCCTGGCCCAGCGGGGGACCTCCCCTGCTGTGCGGGGCCACCCCCAGGACACGCGCCAGGCGCTCCTCTAGGGAGGCCGTCCGCAGCATGTAGTTGCGCACCTGCCGGATACATACAAGGAAACACCAAGGCCCCGTTCGAATTCATAGCATCAAGGACCGCGGTCGCGCAGATTACCGAAAGGCACTCTGCAGGCGGGCAACACGCCCGCGAGGAGCTGTGGGACATACTAACGGCCCTGTGCCAAGGGGCCCACGGTATGGTATGTGGCGGCACGGCATGGGTGCCCACCTGCTGGTTGTGCGTGGCCCGGTCCGCCTCCGCCTGCTGCAGCAGCGTGCTGAGCTGGTCCTCCAGCTGCTTGGAACGCAGCGCGGCCTGCTGCGCCTCCTGCTGCAGCCGCCGCATGGCCAGGGCCGCGTCGGGAGTGGCGCCCAGGTCCTAGCCAGGGGGAAAACAGAGTGCTGGAGTTCAATCAAAACAAAGATGTACTTCAGCCGCATGACTGCGTCGGGAGTGGCGCCCAGGTCCTGGCAGGGGAGGGGGGCGTTGGGGAGAAGTTACTATATGAAGTCGATACTGATGATACGCCCAGGTCCTGGCATTGGGGGGGGAGGGGGCGGCCCGGGGGATGAATGGCTCTTTGCATGTGCTTGTGGGACTCAGTCCGTGCACCGTGCCCCAGGTGGATGCCACGTGGGCGTGTCCAATCGCTGCTGTCTGGGTTTTGCGCTCGCCTGCGCGATTGCGGTGTCACTGATGCAGCCTTGCGGAGCATTGGACTACACCACGCCGCGCGATACCGGGATGCTTGTGCCCAAGTACGCGGACATGGACGTGGACATGACCGGCGGGCTCACCCTCAGCGCAATGGTGAGCGACGCGTTCTCGCTCTCCAGCTGCGCCGTGCGCTTCTCAGCCACCGCCAGCCGCGTCTCCGCACTGCGCACGCTGTACTGCAGCTGCCGTACTTGCTCCCGCAGCAGCTGCGCAGTACGGCAGTAATACGATCCCTTCAAGGTGTCTTCAGGCGCAGTGCGCGCAAACGCTCAGGTCATTGTGCAGGGCAGGCAAGAGCTGGTGGGCTGTGATACCGGTACGGGCAAACCATGCCAGCACCTCCATGCCTCTCAAGTGCCAGCCGCAGATACTGCGTATGTAAGTGTGTAACCCTAAGCACGCCTGCCGGCTTGCCTGGTTGTCTTCGAACAGCGCCCGCATCTTGTGCGGCAGCTCGCGCACGTCCGTGGAGCGGTAGTCTATGGTGTGGAAGGGGGCCGCCTCCTTGGCCTTCTCGTTACGGAGCTCCTGCGCATGTGAAGATGGGGGTGGTGGCGGCGGGAGTATGCCGGTCGGAAAGGTCATGTGAGCATTTTAGGGTGGCTGGGAGAGCATGGTATACGGGGGTAGGAGAAGGCAAGCCAGCATCAGGAAACGCGGGAAGCAGCGAGCAGCCGGTTTGGCAACAAGGACAGATCACAGGCGGACCACACCGGCACGCTCCCCGGCATCCCGCTCGTTGGGCACCTCGTGCGCTTGCCAGTTGCCGTACCGAACCATGGTGCCATTGGTCAGCCCCCGCACTGCGTGCGCAGGGAGTCTGTTGGTCCCCCCGATTGTGCATGACGCCTGCCAGGGGGCTCCCAGGCTCAGGCCATGCCTACGGCGTGACCAGATGGCCGCACCCAGGCTGTGTTTACATACGGCTGCCCTGCCTCGTTTAGACTGGCCAGTATACTGGTGCCCTGCCGTACGGCACGCCCTCTTACCTTCCGCATCTCCGTACGTTCCACGTTGAGGACCCCCATCTCGAAGTTCTGTGCGTCGATGCGGTTCTCTAGGCCCACCAGCATGGCCTTTGCGGGGACAGGGGTCGGGAGTAGGTAGGTCCGTAAGTTGGGAAGGGGGCAGGGGAGCCGGGGGTAAAGGCAGGGCGGCCAAGTAACGAAGGCAGACGGGTAGCCGGAGAGCTGAAATGTGCCCCCCTCCCCTTGGGGGAGCGGATTGGACATGCGGCGAAGCACCTGCTTTACAAGCCATGAAGCAGTGTATGCCAATGCATAACTGAATTCAACCGTGTCTAGCTGTCTCCCTCAGCCAAGGACAGGAGACGCCTAGTACCACACACGCGAACACGAGCTACTCTGGTCCCTCGGACACTGCACGCACGCAAACGGCTCTTGCTTGGCTCTGCCCTCTTGTGCCGTCCTGGGGCGGTTCGAGTAAGCGCCGTGGGCGCTGTCGGGGCCTTGTCCCGTGCTGTCGAGCCCTGCCGGCTTGTGGCTTAGGCCCAGGAGGCCGTCGTTGTGTCTCTGTCTGGTCGTGGACCCCCGGCTCTCGCCCACAGTGCAACCCTGGATCAGTAGAAGCCGCTTGCTACCACAAATGCACACCCGAGCTATGCCGACCCCGCCTACACCACACGCACGTACACGCATGTACGTGTTCTGCACCCACCTGCAACCCCTCCCCCAAGACCCCCTCTCCCTTTGCCGCTCTGCGGTTACCCCCCAGACCAAGCATCTGCACAGCTTTCGCTTAGGCCGGCCAGTACCGTATTCTCTGCGCCCACCTGCACCTCCTTGAGCAACCCCCCCTACACCACAAGCACTTACACGACCCCACGACCCCACGAACCCATGAACCCACGACACACATGCGCGCGCACACACACACAGGCCGCTCGCTCGCTCTATGGTACTCATGTATTTTGCCAAGCTAATGACAAAAACCGCAGTGGTCTTGGACGGAACATGGTCTTGGTGAAGTGGTGGACTTGGCCGTCTTCGACTCCAGCAGCAGCAAACATGGTACTCATGTATGCCTCTAATTGTATAAGGCTCATTTTGCCTCATCCCGCACCGCATCCGCTACACAGGTGCTGTGCTAACCCACCTGCACCTCCTTGAGCAGCACCATGGTGCGGGCGCGGGCTGCGTTGCCACGTATGCCGTTCTCGCGGCTGCACACCATGATCTGCACACACACGTACACGAAGTGCATTCAAGTCACTGCACATGGCCCTGGAGGAGGTGGGCCCCTTGCGAAGCTGTTTGAACTCCTGTATGGCGATGTGAACTCTGTAGACCGTGCTGCTGCTTTGCGCAAGGAAACCCGTCTGCCTGAAAACCTGGAAACCCCACGCCAAGGGCTGGCTGTTGCGCTTCTGACAAGCGCCTCTGCCAGATACTGATGCACTAAACTCCAGTGGCGTTGAATCACTTCGACTGTGTCAGCCTGAGTGTTTGCCCGTGCGCCTACCATGGGTAGGCTGCCCACTCTACCCCCATTCCTGTACCCGTACCCCACACACACAATCCACCACCCACACCTGGAGTTCCTGAACCATCTGGAAGCCCTTGGAGGTTTTGGAGTCGCGCTCCGAAAGCTGCATGAAGTGGCGCGGCAAGTCCCCCGGTGCACGGCCGTTGGAGTGCTCCCGGCTCCGGCCCTCCCGCGACCTCTCCTGGCTGCGCATGGTGTTTGCAGTCGAGCGGCCCGTCTGCTGAGACACACCCGAGCTGCGGACGGCGTCGGGTAAAGAGGAATGGCCAGCGCTGTGTACTTGGCTACGATTGTCGCTGCTAAGTAAACCAGCTTCGCGCTCCTCGGGCCTGTCCTGCATGGGCCCATTGTGGGGCCTCATGGCGGTTGCCCCGAGTGACTCAATGACCCAAGCACTTAATTGTGATGTTAGCAGTAGTTTTGGCCCTAGACGGCCGAACAAAACCTATGTGTGCAGAGCGATGGACACCTATGGCCGCTACCATTGCGAATAAGTGCAAACTATTTTAAACAGTGTCTTTTATTTTCGTAGATCGTAGCGGGGCTGCGCGACTGACCTCTAAGGCAATTCGTCCTGCGAGTTTTGCAACTGCCAACCAACATGATGGCAGTAGGGGCTGCTCCGAGCCTCCGACGCACTACAGCGTGTTAATGCCATCCACATTGTCCACTCTGATAATCACAAACTCACGGTAGTCCATCTCAAGTCCGGGCTTCAATCAGCTCACGGCCCTGCCCCTTTTCGTGCTGTGGAAAGCCGAACACAGATGGCGCAACCGGAGGTGCTCATCTGCATCGACATGCAGAATGATTTCTGTGATGCTTCTTCACCCCTCTGTGTCGCCGGGGCCATGGGATGCCTTCCAAAGGTGAAGGAGGCAATTGAAATAGCGCGAGCGAAGTCGCTGCCGGTCATCTGGGTGATACGCGAACATGAGCCATCTGGTAGGTTTATACTCGAGTAGATCTGCTGGCCACAATTCGCTTGCGTCGCAGCGGCTTTACGAGTGATGGCAGTACTCCCTATCACGTGGCTGACAACAGCGGGTGCTGAGGCACCTCCCAGCTGGCCTTCAGAGATAACCCCCCTACGTCCTGACGTGCATATTCATCAAGCACATGGTACCAGCACGCTGCCAGGTTTAGCATGGTTGCGCGCTGGCCCCGCCCCCACACAAGTAGGCAGCCTCCCTGAGGCACACGCATCTCGCGCCACAGGATACGGGAACACATACCGCTGGAAGCAGGCCGCAGCCTAACTCACACACACACACTTTGCCTTATAATGCTGTATGTCACAGGTGTTGACATTGAGTACACGAGGGCACACCTCTTCCAGAACGGCGGGAGTGGCAGCACGGTGCCGGGGACCAAGGGTGAGGCCGAGTCGTCGACCTCGTCACGATTCAGTCAAGCACGCATGCATATGTCAGCCATGCAAACCCACACGCCATGCAGCAGTACCTATTTACCTCCTTTGTATGCATGCACCACGTCCTGCAGAGGTGCAGAGTAACATGCATGGCCGCATCCGCAGGCGCCGCAGTGGCCAACGTGCAGGTGTTACCGCCCGAGCTGGCGCACCCTCACTTGGGCCGTGGCTCCCAGAAAGTACCGTACCTAAAGAAAAACAAGGAGCCCCTCATGGCAGCCATCAAAGTGCCTCCTCTAACCCGTGCTCCTGTTGCCTGCCCGCCCGCCTGGCACCCTCAGGCGCCGAGCTGGTGCCTCCCCTGTCCGTGGCCCCTGGGGAGCTGGTGCTGGTCAAGAAGCGGTTCAGCGCCTTCCTGCACACACACCTGGACCTGGTGCTCAGGTGCGGAGATGGGGTGGGGGAACACACCTACACATGGAGGTAGTGCTCAGGTGCGTGATAGGGCATTATGGTACACACCTGACAAAACCTCCACTCGCCACCTCTTGCCGTCCTGCGCCTCCCTGCGCCCTGCAGGCGCCTGGGGTGCCAGCTTGTGGCGCTGTGCGTCAAATGAAGCCAAGTAATACACCATCCAGCTAATCAACTTCTGCCTCCCTACGTCTCCATGCTCCCTGCAGGCGCCTGGGCTGCCAGCGCGTGGCACTGTGCGGCGTGCAGACCCCTAACTGCGTGCGGGCCACAGCGGTGGACGCCCTGGGGCACGACTACCGGGTGGTGGTGCTGGCGGACGCGACGGCCAGCAAGAGCGACGCGGTGCAGGTGGGCGTGAGGACGGGGGAGAGTGGCACTTTGGGGGCGTGGAGGTCGTGGTGAAGATGATACCGGTATGCTGCACATAGGGCCGGAGGCGGGGTCCGTGGGGCCATGGGTGTTGCAGGTGGGAGCTGTCTGCCTGCTGTTGCGTGCGGGCCCCAGCTGCCACCCCGAGGCAAACAGTCCTAAGAACGTGCTCTGTACCGTTCGTGTGCGGTTGGCTGTGTCCGCAAACTGCTAGTACACCTCCTGCTCGTGCTGCTGCTGCTGCTGCCGCCTACCCACCTGAACGACATGTACCGCATCGGCGCTGTGCGGTTGACAGTGTGCACAAGCAGTAGCCGTAACACGCATTTGCTGCTTCTGCTGCCACACCCCTATTCCCTGCCCCCAGGCCAACAACCTGGAGGACATGCGCTGCATACGCTACACACTCGCATCGCCTTCTGTGCCCCAGCAGCTAATACACGTGCTCCCGCTGCTGCTGCTGCTGCCTCGCTCCCATCCCACACCCCAGGCCAACAACCTGGAGGACATGCGCTGCATGGGCATCGCCACGCCCACCGTGGAGGACTGGGCCGCGGGGCTGCGGTAACGCCCGCATGTGCCCCCAACGCCCCTCGGGCGCGGGGCCCGCTTTCCAGAGGGCCCTGCCGCGCTGTGCCTGTCGAGCGGTTGCGGCTGCCGCTACCGCTGCCCGTTCAGTGAACCCACGTAGGTGTTTTACCTGTGATTCGCATGAGGCACGTATGCAAGGAGTGACTACCTTGCAAGACGCAAGGCTTTGTTGCCGTGGAGGCCGGACAGGTTACTGAGACGTGGTGGTGCCTACTGCCTAGTGAGCGTGCTTTGCGTGCTTCTGCAACTACTATGGCGGTTAAGCCATGATAGGGACAGGCGGTTGTATGGCTGCGGCCTGCGAGAGGTCATCGATTGGTGGTTGATGGAGCTGTGACACCTGTGATCTCGTCCTGCGCGCTAGGATGGCCTGACGCGTGCGCTGAGCATTATCTAGTGAGCTTGGTACTGCAAGGCAGGCGACAGGCGCGCCGCACACATGGCTGGCGATTGGGAGCAGAGCAGAGCCGCCTATTTCAAACTGTTTGAAATGGTCGTTGAGGGGTGCCTGAAGTGCTGATGGCCGGCAGAGGCATGTGGTTAAACCAGGTTTGACACACTGACTGACCGCTTGCGCGTGTGGCCCCTGCAACCCTGCACACGCCTGCACACCTTGAACCAGGGTCCTGACTTGACGTAAGTGTTACCGGTGCCCGTACGTTGTGCCACTTGGACGGAACTGGGCTGATCATGTGCTTCGATTCTCCGGGAGGTCCCGGTCCAGTGCCGTACGTTGCGTGCTGCACGCTAGGCCTGGCCTCTTGCCTGCAACCACCACGAAAGCCGTTGGGCGGTACGTTTTTGTCCGTCGTCGTCGTCCAGGGGGAACGCTTAGTAGGCCTGGATAGCTACTAGCTGCACTGGTTTCATGAGTCAATTAATGTAAGATAGATTGGCGGCCAGAATAAAAAGCTGGGTTAGAAGGTTGTGCCTCCTCGACTTCGCTTACCTCTCGCCGACGGTACTGAGTCTGCCGTCCTACCTCGTTGGTTGCCACAGGCGACACAATTAATATCCGAGCTGCTTGCACAGTGTAGGATAGGCTGACAGCATGGCGCCGCGCGACGAGGTAGACGCTGCGTTCGGGTGCATGTTGGGCGCTTTCTGCGGAGACGCAGCAGGAGGCGTACTGGAGTTCAACGACAGAAATAACAACCCTGAGACAGTGAGTCATGTAGGCAGAGCTCCGCTTGCTCGGGCCTGCTGCGTTCAGACTACTGCGGCGTAACGACGCACGTTGCGAGACCCGTTTCCAGTTGCCAGTCCCCCGTCACCCTTGCCGTCCATGGCACGAACCACCTGGGCAGGTATCACGCTTGTTTGCACCCGCACAATTCCAACATCGTTCATGTCATGGCCAGGTGGAGAAGGCTCTTGGGATGCCCGGTGGCGGCATCTGGGGCCTAGGCCCCGGCCAGGTGGGTTATGGAGTCGTGGTAGGTGGTAGCACAAGCACATGCTGCTGCCAACCCTCACGTTGGCAGACTATTTGCGCATTATGTACACGGCCCTCACACGGTTTCCCATGGTTGCAACCATACGATAGGTTCACCTAATCTAGTGAATGGTTTACGTTGTGCGCAGATCACGGACGACAGTGAGTTGGCGTTAGCGCTGGCGTCGGGTCTCTCGCAGGCGGATCCACAGGTGGGAGCTGTCGTGCTGGTGCCTGGCAGTGTGCACTGCACCATACATCGCCCTGCTGCTTGCCGTCATGCATGGCCCAGTTGCTACACGCGCTTGCAATCGCAGCCAGCCACACGTGCCCGACGCGTGCAGACGTGGCAGGAGGGTTGCTATGGTGCACACCTACCGCACCTCATTGCTGCACACACGCATCCCTTGTCCGCACGCTTCCTCAACGGTCACCCGACAGCCAGCAATCCCGCCGCCCGCCCCCGGTCCCGGAGGGCCTCTCGGCCAGAGCACGTGACGCACACCTGCCTTACAGAACTTTGTGCTCACGGCTCCTCATTTGCATTCGTACTTCATGCTAGTCGTCCCCACACCGCTCTGTGTGGCTGGCGTCCAACGTAGTACCGTACTCATTGCAAGTCGCCTCCAGCATCGTGCTTCATCGTTACCGGACATCTTCCTCCCTTTCAGGAGGGCTTCCCCGCCGAGGCCGTGGCGCACAGCTACAGCGCCTGGCTGGACAGCCACCCCTTCGACATAGGTAAGCCCAACGACCTATGGGTAGCAGCAGGGCAGCATATTGATGAAAAGGTCAGTAGGGCCTGGGTAGCACGATGTTGGTGTTGGGCAACCGAACAAAGCGGAATGGGCCGATGTGTGGGCGAGCAATGAATGTAGGTGAGCACCGCACCAGGCCCACAGGCGCACGGTCTGTTCTGACAGCAGGTGCTAATCCGAGTCGATAGCTCCATGCGTGCAACACCACCCGGGCAGCCACCGCTTCGACGTGCATATGAATGCTGCATACTGCAGGCCGCAAACACTCCAGACTCTCTTGCACACTAGGAGTTTTCGTGTGCCCGTGTGACAAGTTTTACGCACGGTACGGCGGCGACGCATCCCGCGCACGTCGTACTCCAACGCCCACACGTGGCCTTCCGTTCGCGTGCCACGTGCCACGCGCCCACGCGCGCGCCCCGCCGCACACGTGCCGCCCCACCGCAGGCAACACGTGCCGCACGGCGTTCTCCGCGGGCATGCACTACGACGCCCAGAAGCAGGGCCCGCTGGCCAACGTGATGCGGCACAACGCGCTGGTAGGTGTGGGGACCCAGCGCTGCAGGGCTTTGGAAGCGCAGCGAGATAGTGTGGTGGCCCTGGTACACGTGGTGTTTGCTGAGGGCGGGGCGCATCCCCTAGGCCTCTGGTTGAGCGCGACGGCGCTGCGAGGCACGTCATGTGGTCCGCCTCGACGTGGGCGGCTGGTGCGAACGGCCCTGCAGGGGGCGTCCGTGTACCTTACCGTTCGGCGTGGGGTTGTCGTTAGGGGATGTGCAGCCGCTAACACATCGCTGGCCGACGTGATGCGGCACGACGCGCTGGTGGGTGTGAGGCGGACGCGGTGCGGGATGTAGGCACATGAGCCTGATACAGTTACAGGCATACAGGGCGCGCTGGTAGGTGTGGGGACGCAGTTTCAAGTAACCCGGGAACTGGGATGCAGATCGGTAACAAGCACAAGCACAGCAGCTTGGGAGGGCCGGCCATGGTACACGCGGTCTTTGATGAGGGCGGTAGCAACCCTGTGGCCACCGTGTGTGTGTGGGTGCGACGCCGCTGGTCGATACCGGGACGGCAGGTGGCTCACCTTGACGTGTACGCATGATGCGCTGGCGACGAGCTTGGGCGTGGGATGGCCATGAGGTGAGCCATGCAGCCGTGCACCGCTTACGGTACGTGTGACGTTGCCTAGCTGCTCGTTGCCTAGCTGTTGGCCCCTGGACCTGTATCCTTTCGCAGTTCGGCAATTCATACTGCTCTCTTCACTGCACATACGATTTTCCCTTACCTTTTTGCCTTGCATACGTTTTCCCTGGCCCCTCGCAGTTCAGCAAGGACTCGCAGGCCAACGGCGCCCTCATGCGCATCACGCCCCTGGCGGTGTGGGGCTGCCGCCTGACCGACCAGCAGCTGGCGGCGGCTGCCGCGTCGGACTGCGTGCTGTCGCACCCCCACGTGGTCGCGCAGCACTGCAACGCCGCGTTCGTCATCGCGGTCAAGCACCTGATCAACCACCCGGGGGACGCGGACGGCGCGATCGCGGCGGCAAAGGTGCGTGGGCGCAGGCGACGGGTTTCGCTCTCTGGCCACACTCCAACCCCTGACTGCAACCGGCAAGCTCCCTACCTGACCTTGCAGTGTCTCCTCTCGCCTCACGCGGCTGCCAACTGGGTAGTGGCGCGAATTGGTACCAATGCAGGCTGTGTCACGTGCTGGAAAGCTCTGTGTCTCACGCCTGCTTCGGTATATGGTGTGTTGCGCTGGGGTTCCAGGCGTGGCCACACTGTGGTCGCCTTGTACAGGCAAAGGCTGTTACATGCCAGCCACCTGCAACCAGCCCGAAATCAAGGAGCTTCATTGATTCTACGTCGTGCGCTTGTCCTTCCACCACAGGCCTGTGCCCCAGGCGGCCGCTCCCATAGCGGGCACCCTTTGGCACAGGCACAGGCTGCCACTCGCTGTCACACGCTCAACACCCTGCCGAAGCCTGCCTCGATGTTTGCTTCTAATCGCCGGACATGCCATTAACTCCGCCCTGAACTCGTACCTGCTTGTTGAAATGCTACCTTGTCCACGCAACTGCATCGCTACACGCTCAACACCCGGTTGCGCTGTGTGGTTACATCCCCCCTCTGCTGTCAGGCGTGGGCCCAGGCGGCCCCTGCGTGCCCCGAGGTGGCCGGCTGGCTGGACGAGGCGCTGGGCACCAAGGCGGGACCGCCCTGCAACCGCCTCATCGGCCACGTGCGGTACGGCTTCTTCTACGCCTTCCGCCACCTCAAGTGAGCAGCCGGGAAGGGAATGGCCGGTGTACTGCACGGAATATAAGACCCAAAGCGTCTGTCACGCGGCTCGGCCCCGCACCGTGGTGCCGCCATGCGGGGCGTGAAGTTGTCTCGTCGATACGTCACGCACCCAGTACATCCAGTACAGCAAACACCACAAGTGTTGGTCGCTGGCCATGGGATGGAACGCCTGAAGCGGTATTCTGGCAGTACGTACCGCCGGCACCGAGAAGTCCATGTGGCGAGAAGGTGTCGTGTTCAGGGTCGTGGTCCGGTTCAGCCGGCCACCGGGGAGAGGGCCCCGTGATC
>VFQN01006656.1_pt1 | contig 12989 bp, 24 predicted proteins | sample 3512371 | NCBI WGS metagenome assembly VFQN01 (sample SAMN10412370, study PRJNA504923) | tailings metagenome | isolation source: Replicate 2 from Balatoc abandoned mine | place: Philippines: Itogon, Benguet | collected 2017-08-28
ACTCGGTCCAGGAGGACTAGGAAGGGGTCCAGGCCAGCTGCCTTCACGCCCTCGTGAGACACCAGGTGCAGGGCGCGCTCGCTGCGTGTGCACGGGTGTGGGAGGCAAGGACATTGGTAATCAGTAGCGGCTGGCGAGATGGGATTGGCCAGGAGCACAGCTGTTGGTGGAGGGCATGGGCGCGGAGTGGTGTTTCACAGGTGCCCCTGCATAGGGGAGAAGTTCTCGCTGGACGCGGCCAGCTGGGAATGCCGCGGGGTATGTGAACATGCTGATGTATGTCCTCTGGACGTCTGTGACTGCAACATGGCGAAGCGCACGTTCCTGCCGTGTGCTTATATATATCGCATCTTAAGTTCGATTTCCGGTAAGGACACGCTGCGTCGACGCAAAGTGCAAGGCCGGACACGTGCGTCTAGCTGCACATGCCTTGGCCAGGCAGTCCCCGTCTCCCCGTGTGGCTACCTACCCCCATATACCGTACTGCGGGTTTGCGCTCTTTGCATGTAGTGCACACGAATGATGTGATGCACCATAAACTGCATGTGCCCACCGCACGCACCCGAATGCCGCAGACCAGCGCGCCAGCAGCGCTCCGTAGCCGCCAACGAGAAAGGCCTTGCTGTTGAGATACCCCTGCTGCATCGCTGCGCGCAGGAAGTAGCGGCCCAGGGACTCCGGCTGGTAGAATTTGGCGAAGCCTATAGGGGCCGGGACGGGTGTTGGCAAGGCAGGCCGGTTGCTCTAGGTTGCAAGCGGGGATGGGCCGGGGTGGGGCCGGGATTGCGGGTGGCGAGGGACGGCGAAGGCAGTGGCAGGTGGCACAGTTACAGGCACGATCACGGCAACCAGCATGGGCATAGGCACATTCTCTCATAGGGACGCCCCCCTGGGTTGCAGCTTGTAAACCGTATCCTTGCAGCCATTCAGACTGCCTGCTTCCCCAAGCAGTCCCTTCCATGGAGTTCTGTTCCGCGCATATCCACCCATTGCCCCACCTGTATTCGATACAACCGTCAGAGAGTCCTCCGAGGTGCCGACCCACCCGTTTGAGCCTGGAAGTGCATACTCAGCAGCAACGGAAGGGCATCTCGTACATAGGTGACGACAGACACGTTGAAGCCTCGCAGCAACTCAGCGAGCAGCTGCAACCTGGGGCCAACGCGCAGGGAGGTGTCGGCGGATGTGGGACTACTACTGGTAATTGAACTGCTTACCTAGCAACCAATGCCAATTATAAGCTTCCAAACCCGGGGGTTGTGAGGGAGAACCTGTCCGGCGCGCATGCCATAGATTTCACGTCCCATTTCCCACGCCCCCACGCCTGACACCCCACACTTCTCCTAGCATTACATTGAAAGAATGCCACAGAATTTCCCTGACGAGCCGAAGGATTCTCATGAAGGAGCAAGGTCGGAGGATGGCAACAAAGTACTTCTAGCCACTCTCGGCCAAGCCCCTCGCAACTGCACCTACCCTATGGCGCGCCCCTGCAACGGCATGCCCCTCAGCCCCATATGCACACACCTGTCATTCTCCAAGATGCATAGGTCCTCCGCCGATACGAACACGTTCCGCCCCGCCGCGCGTGCCTCCTGCAGCGCCCCCCGGAAGCAGCTCACCGCGTCCGTTGCGCAGTCCCAGCGCCACGTGTCGTTTAGCAGCTGCCGTGCCAGAGGTGCAAACACCTGGGCTGGATCCGAGGGGCGGGGTAGCGGGGACGTCGGAAGTGTTGGGGCTCGGGGGCAGTGGTCCTGGAAAACGGGTGGTCCCTGTGTTGCGTACGTGCTTCCGTGGCAGGCACAAGTAGCAGCACAAGTCCGACTGGCCAGCCGGCTGCGCCCCAACGGCGCCAGAGCCAAGCCATTCTGCATGCCTCGTGCAGCACATACACAGCGCGCTGCATGTGGCAAGCAGGCAGCGTGCTGACCTTGCGCGTCCCCACACTGCCTGCGAGGGCCCGTACGCTGTGCCCCTGTGCGCACTCTGTGAGGCCGCCCCAGGCCAGCCAGCCGTCGTGCCCGCCACCGCACGTGTCCTTGCCCGTAACTGTGCCGTACCTTTGGGGAGCAGTGCTGCTGCCCGCACTGCGCGCAAAGCGGCAGCACCCAGCCGTGCCGCTGCAGGTGGGCCACGTGCCGGCACACAGCGGACTGCACGCAGGAGTGGAAAGGAACGCAGCCAACTCCTTTTGAGTTCTATGGAGTGCATGTTATGTGGTGAGCTGGGCCAGTCAAGCCCGGACCTGCCCTGTACGCATGCTCATCCTCCATAGTGACCCGCCCGGCAGGGGGCAACGACGGAGTGTGCGGCTGTGGTAAATGACAAGTGCAACCGGTGCTACGTAGCCTGTAAGGCATGGCCGACCCGCATACACGTATCCCACATATCCTTGCCTGCACGTAGGTTGTGGCAGTCTTGTGGGGTCCCACGTGAAGGACCGCACGGGGTAGTGTGGTGCTACTGGAAGCCTGGAAGCCCCGAGCAGCTGCAGTAGCAGCAGTGCCAGCAGGAGCAGCTGCGGAGGCTCGCGGCCTAGCGTGCCTGTGACACACCCTCCAGCATTGCTCATCCTATGTCCTTGCTACGTTCAGGTATGACAAAGAGAGCTTAAAAGAAAGGCTGTCAGGGTAACGGACTTAAAGCCAAAGCGGGGCACTTGCGGCATGCGAGTTACGCGCAATCTCATCCTACATTGGCGTCTATGAAACTCAAGAAGGGTGCTAGACATAGTATTTTTTTGCGATATGCGCGAAGACCGTCACCGGCTCTTGAAGCCCTGGAGCAATGGTGGTCAGCGTCGATGCAGCTGTCATGGCAGCAACCAGTAACCTGATCCAAAGCGCCCCGTCAAGTAATAGGGAGCCAACCGTACTAGTGCTGTCCACAACGGTTGTCAAGTGCTGCAAGGCTCCACGCCAGGGCGCCGAGCCAGTTCCCTACTTTGCACCCTGCGTGCTCCAGGGCTCCCTGGCCTTAGACCTCTCGCTGTGCCGTACGAGCCCGCGGCATTGCTGACCAGTGATCCGCTTCCTTCACATACCGTACCGCAAGGAAACTTACGTTCGTTGCCCCTGATTGCCCGTACCTGGCTAGAACACTCGGGCAGCGTCAGGCTGCACAGTCCCACGACTCCACCTTCGCTCTGACGCCAAGTCAGCCAGAGTAACTTGCAGTTGAACCGTCACGTGCCCTTAGTCCTCACAGCGACCAGCCACGACCCAGCATTACCAGCACACTAAGAATGTAAGGAGACCTAATTGGCATGCCATTACGCATGCGGAGTGCCACAACAACCGTGGGACACACTGCCGGAATGCGTTCGCAGCATCACCACGCACCCCTTTGCATCCAGGCAGGGGAGATCTTCCCCGTGGATCTTCCCCCACAAGTCCCGCAAGTCCTGGTCCGTCCCAACGTTCCGCAAAAACACTGTTGCCTACGTCGGTGTCGTCGCAGTGACGGTGTTCACACATCCCTGCAACCTCCAACAGGTGTGTTAGCCCTGACATACCGACCGAAGATAGAGACCCTCGCACCTTCGTCAACAGTTGCGCCTTACGGCAACCCCAACCCCAATGCCCTTTTCCCTGACTTTCCTAAGGCTAACCCGCAAGCTGCTGGTCCAGGCCCGTCTCCAAGCCTGCAGCAGCGTCACCTACAGTCCTACACTTTGATTGCCCGCTGCTGGTTGGCCAGGCGTCGGCTCATTTTGCGGCTTGATGAGGCGCAGTCCACTACGCCGTAATCCTTGTTGGCCTTGGCCTCGGCCTCCTCCTCGCTCTCGGGCTGCACAGTGTGACAGGGGCATTGGGGTGAGTCCCAAAGATGCGAATGGGGCAAACGGGCTGAAGCCCCACCTCACAGACGCGCAAATCGAACTGTTGACCCTGCGTACTGTATGCAATGCATCGTACTCGCTGGTGTGTGTTTCACTAAGTGACCAGGCTTCATTGGGGGTGGCAGGCGTGTGGCAATCCCATGCCCTCCGCCTCCTCCACGTTGCTCCCCGTGTAGCCGAAGATGCTCGTTAGGTCGGCATGCACCTGCTGCTCCTTCTGACTGGCATTCGTCCGCTTCATGGTGGTGATCAGCGCCGCTTTACCGTACTGGGGCTGGTAGCAATGGGCCCCAGCAGCGGCGCACCCATCTTGTGCACTGCTCATGCCCTTGACCCGAGCGTGCTCGCTCTCCATGAGCCCACTGTCAGGCACGCGGGATGGGGACCCAACCCTTCCCTACGCTGCGCAGCAGCACAGTATGCACACTGACAGTAACGGCGCTACTACTACTGTAGGTATGCCAAGGAAACGCAATGGCCCCAGTGTTGAGGGATCAATGCGCTTGAGCCCACACTTACCCCAGGTCCTCGTACGTGCAAGGCCTCGTCCACTTCTAGCGCTTCCCCTGAAGCGCCTCCGATCCTGTGTCTGTTTGCATGAACAGGGCAACCACCATGCCCACCAGCGCGCAGAAGTTTGGGACGATCGATGTCTCTGACAGCTAACACAGCGGAAGACCCTGGGCATACGGGAAAGGGCCATTCAACCCAAGAACCTATCTGCTACGTGTTGCGGCAACGAGCAACCTGTGCTTGGCCCCACAAAAGTGGAGCACTGGCCCAAGGTGGTCCAAAGCCCCACACATCACACCACGCCGCTGATCCCCAGCAGCTTACTGAACTTTCACGTGCGCAAGGCAGCTTCCCCGGCTGTGTAGGCACCTGCGGTACTCGCTGCGTACAAGCACCTTCCTATTATCGCTATTCAGAGCAATAATTGCGCTTTTATCACGGCCGCTATGCCCACATGCACCAGCACGTGCCGCAGCATAGCCGCCACACGCCGCCACCAGCCCCTGCGCAATCGGGTCGTGCCCTTATCCTGTGCTGCAAGCCTGCAACAGTAGCACTGGCCGTCGCGTGGCATTGCAGACCCACTGCATGCCAAAATGGCTAGCACCTTGTCGAAAACATCCAAATCACAGGGCCAACCCCACGCCCCCCAATGGCTGCCCCGCGCTGCCTCAATACGGCTGCCCCGCGCCGCCCCGGGTTACAGCGCCGCCTCCAGCAGCCCCGGCTCCAGGGTGTGGAACGTGAGGTGGTGCGCCAGCAGCGTGTCAGCCACGATGGCGGGCAGCCGCGCGGGCGCCTTGGATCCCTGTTTACGAGCAAGCCAATGCGCAGGCGCAGCAGAGTGACAACGTGCATATGGCTACACCCTGGCTACACCTGCCCAACCACGTTGGGAAGGAAACAGGACAGCATCAGGCCTTGTTATGCAGAAGCAGGCCACACGCCTACGCGTGCGGCAACCCTAAACGTCAGCGCAGCGCCCTGCACCTGCCCTGCACCGCAGCCCCGGCTGCGCACCTTCGTGTGCTTCCCAGTGCCGGTGCACACCCGCAGCCCGCGGCAGCCCGCCGCCCGCGCCTGCCCTATCTGCGCCTCCGGCACCGCCGCCGCCTCCGCCGCGTGCAGCCCGTGCAGGTCCACGAACAGCACGCCGCACGGGAGACCCTCGGGGCTGGGACGTGGGCTGGAGTCCAAGCCCGGGCGGGCGGGCCCTGGCTGCTGGCCCAGGTGCCTGTTGCGGTCGCTGAAAATGCGGGCCGCCGCCTTGCCGTGCTCGGCCTTCATCGCCTCGTTGGCCTCGCGGCCCCGGCGGCCCAGCTCCCGGGCCAGGGCCTTGTTGCCGCACAGGTAGGCCTGGGTGGCCTGTGGTGTGGGGCACACGGGGTCGCATGTTGGCAGCGTGTGGTTCACAATGCCGCAGGGTGCACCTGCACCGTTACGGGGGTGAAAACCAACGCCTCCCGGCCCCAAAGCCCCACTGCGAGACGCTCAACAGGATGTTGACCACCACACCGCTTGACAGCAGTGTGCGGTAGGAAAAGCGTTACAGGCAACAGCTCCTGAAGTGCTTCGAGCTCACTACGCTGCAGGCACAGTCCAACGCTGTGGGCCATGCCGAGCGGCTTAGTTATGGGCCCACTCCCGGCTCTACCCACGACCAACGCTGCCGGCCCCGCACCTGCTGGAAATACTGGTTGCGCGCGCGGGCCAGCATCTCTGCCTGCCGCCGCGCCTCGGCGTACTGCCCTGCCACGTGTGAGCCCGTGGTCACGCGAGGAACGGACGCGGCAGCCGCCCCAGGCCCCGCACCCACGCTCCAGCCTGTTGTCCCCGGTCCTGTGACACGCACCGAGCTTCCTGCGGCGGCGCCAGCTGTGCTCTTCACAGCGGCAGTGGTAACACTGCCCCCTGTCCGCACGCTGGGCCTGGCTGGGGTATGCGCCACTGTGGGTAGTGGTGGTGTTGGAGGTGTGCAGCGCGGCGTGCCCAGCGGCGGCTGGGCGGTGGCTGCTGCCAGGCCAAGCAGGCGTGGAGTTAGGGCCGCCGCGAGCAGCACAACCAGGCCAGGGCTGCGCTGCCGCCATGAGCGCTGCGCGGGAGCCCAGGGCCGTTCCACCTGACGAGCTGCCCAAAGCGGAAAATACCTGCACGCGAGGTGGTGATGGATGGATAGCAACAGGGTATGTGGACAAATATGACCTGTTCTTGGTTGCCACCGACATGGCAACTCAGTAATCCCAGAGCCGGCAAGCATCTCACTCTCCCCATGTGCTATCAGTCTGCTGGACATTGCTCACCTCCATGTTCAGCGCAGACTCCACAGTTCCACCGCCACCTCCAAGCCTCCCTCCGTCCACACCCACACCCCCATGAGGCCCCGTGCGGACTGGGGGCGCCACGTCCTGTACCGCCTCCACCCCGCCCGCCCCCGCCTCAGCCTCAGCCTCCTTGCCGTGCTGCCGCTCCAGCGCACACAGCTCCCTGTAGGCGGCCCCCAGGTCGACCCCGAGCCTCGACAGCAGCCGCTGCAGCGCTGTGCGGCTGTAATGGGGGAACACCAGGCTCAGCAGCTCCAGGGCGTCAGCGGCCGGCAGCCCCGACACACCGTCAGGACCTGGCTAGGCTGTGCCGCATCCACCGCAGCCATTTATTGACTGGTTCATGGGCCTGAGGCTGGGGCTGCTGGGCTGGGAACGAGTAGGCCCATACGCCCATTGCCCCATAGAGTCCCACCAGCCGTCAGCCCAGTAAGGACCACTACCTCTGGTGTCTCCCTGCACGTCCACACCAGGGCCGTCCTGGCTGCTGCAGGCCCAGTCGCCCGCCCACGCGTCGGCATGCTGCTGCTCCCCACCCTGGCCGCCCCAGTACTGGCCTGATGAGGTGCTTTCCCATGTCACCAGCAGCCCCTGGTGGGGCGTGTCTGAGCTGTGGTAGGGGCGAAGCAGGACGACTGTGGCTGCGGCTGCACTGCATCCAAAGACGAAGAGGTGGTTCCCGTGTCGGTTTTCTCCCGTAAGCCTCTTCCCAAGGTTCAAGCTGTACGGCAACAGTACGGCAGTAACCCCTGTACGACAGCGCGGTGGTACAGCAGCTCTGCACCCGCCGTGTTGCACCTTCACCTGTACAGCAGCGTACCCTTGTACGTCCATACAGCAGTACAGCAGTCCTGCTTCAGTGACGTTACACATCCAACAGTACCCAGCACGACACCAGCTACGCTTCCACACCAACAGCTCTAATCCAGCAATAAGCATACGCTACCGATACACAGCCAGTGGGGTTGAAGAACCAGGGTACTATCAGCTATGCTAAACTACAGTTGCAGCAGGAGGGGCAAACCAGTAGGCATCACAGTATGTATGGTTCAGGACACCGGCAGCACAACCATGCACCTAATCATGCCCGTCAAAAAAATTTAAGGGTTAGGTGTTCTTGGGTGTCTGGGAATGACACGCAACAGCAGCCGTACTTGGCCAGTCAACCTAGCCAAGGAAGCACATGCCCTAATGCCCAACGCAATAATGCATACCCTTAACATACATAATGCTCAGTAAGGTCTTTCACTCGGAGGAATGGATCAATCCACCTGATCAGTATCAGCAGCTCACGACCCCAGCAGCTATCACTGTGCACCCCATGCTGTTGGCATGCATGAATTCCAGTTCTATGGCGTGCACTAGCACGCAGACGTGAAATGTAGTCCACGCTCACCCCGTAACCACTCACAGTCTTCCCGGAACCACTTCAGCAGCTCCTGCCTAGTTGCAGGGGTGATCTGGAAGTAAGCGCCTGGTTGCTTGACGCTCCCAATGCGGGTTGGGCCCTTCTCAGATCCTGCATTGATTATGCTGCCAAAGCTTCGGCCTTCTGTAGGTGGTAGGCCTATAAAGTTGAAGACATGCTCCATGACGGCCGAAGTGTTTGTAAAGAGCTGCTCTTGAGAGATTAGTAACAGTCGTTCCCGGCCCACCAGGGCTTCAAGACCCAGAACAAGGCGCTTGTAAGAAAGGGACGCAACGGGGAGGATCTTGGCAAGCACTTCTCGGCCACCATGAACGACAAGTGCCTCCAGATCCTCAGGGGTTCGCTTGCGGTGTATGGTAGGGTCATGCCACTGTCCAGGGGTGCTACAGTTGGCTGCGCCGTCGAGGTCCTTGATGCACCAGAAATTATAATGTCCCTGGACGGTAAGACCAGGAGAAATAGCTTACTGCTTGGTTGGGATCCAAGGTGCGTGTCAGTCGCAGCCTGTGCAACAAATGTCTACAACTTCTTCAGCTTCTATTGGCATGTATTCACTGCGTGCCGTAGTGGCAGTTGCTCCTTAATGCTTCATATGGGTCTCACCGGCAAGAGGGTCGGGAGATCACGCAGAAGTAGGATGTAGCGCGCTTCACTCCACACAGCTGCCAATGTCTTCAAGTAAGTTGCATAGAATGGAACTGGACGACAGTTGTCACTCAGCTCCAGGCCCTCAGCACACCAGGGTACGGCTTTGAACAAGCGGACGCAGCCATTGATGTACATATCCGCCGTGCTGCAGGCAAGGGGCAATATGTTGGCATCTGCCCAGCTGTTGTTATTCAGTAGCGCCTGTAAAACCGTACGTACGTAGCAGGCGTGGTCAGGGGGTGCGGTTATTGCCATGTGGCCCCGGTGACCTTACGAGTTTGGTGTATTGGGGTAGGTGCGTGCGGTGTCCTTGCATGCATGAAGGTAAGGCTCCCTCAGGGGATCTTCTGCCCCCAAGGTGTGCCTTGGCGTGCTTGCATGCACCCACGCTCCATCCGCTGACCGTGATTCGCTGCTCGCTGCTATTACCATTTATACGTGCTAGTAATAACAATGATATCTCGTCAGCACCCACCGTTGACCGTTCCAGGTCAAACTTATGCGTACGGTAACCTTTATGTCGTGCAACAACTTGTTTTGCGAAGAACACGTCTTCTGAGTATCGTCACCCAGCCGTTCCGGCTTACCTTGATGGTTTTGGGCCAGGCACTGAGGGCCTCAACACAGGGTCAGGGTCAACCTGGAGGAAACGAAGGATGTCCGAGAGTTCTCCCCACTTGGGAGGGCATGCTTCCTTATGATTTTGCAGAAGCCGTAGCTTCGGATGTTCCCTGAGGAAGTACACCAACGCTGTTGCGCGGTCGCACGTAGGACATGCACAAACCGTGTCACCGAGCGTCGCGCGAGGCCTTTGGCTCCTGCGCACGCACTGCAACATAAGTTACCTGAAGTTGCAGCCTTAGGCATGCCAAGCACCGTGACGGCAGGAGCACATAGCTTTCCAGCAGTTGCATTGGGGACAGCTGCGGAGCACAGTTCTGCCGACTTCCCCAGCGCATGTACTAAGTTTGCATGATGAATTGAAACAACGACCAGGACCACAGCGTGTAGTGCTAGGTATCCCGCTGGCATTTTATAAGGCGCGAGGTTTTCGGTACTTTGCGAGGGACTGATGGGTAAGATTGGCCTCGTAACATATGGGTAAGATTGGCGTAAGCTAAGAGTTGAGAGTGGGCTTGTCGATAGCCTTTCAGTAGCGTGAGGCAACGCAGCTGCCGCACTACTGCTGAAGCCAATGCAGCCATGCACAGCCACACGCCCACCAAGTGCCAACTCGGCAACTCCGACACCTCTGCAGACCCAACTCCGACACGCACCGTATGTGCCCTGCATGCGTAAAACTGGCCCATGCTCACATCAGCACGTGGCGTCCCTCTGGCGTCTGGGCTCCCTCGACATGCAGGGTTCCATCCAGGGGAGCTCCCGTGGTGCCATCCGTGGGTGCTGTGCCAGCGCCAACCCCACCCGGCGCCGGCCCCGAGACCAGGCGAAGGCTTTTTATTCTGTGGAAAGGAGATGGGAAGGGTCAGGCCAGCGGGAAACCAAGGTCTAACCAGCACCAGCAAGCAGCAGCACCACCTAGCGCCCAAACCCGGCGAACCCCAACCACGAACAGGGCGCACCTACCACACGGGAAAAGAGGCACGGATACTCACAACCCAAACCCACACACGCAGGCACGCACCCAACACCCCCAAGGGCGCACGCACCTGGAGACACAGGACCTGGAGACACTGATTGGCCCCACCAAGGCCACAGCATGCATGGACCGCTCTAATACTAACACGAGCTTTTGGATTGAAGCCGGTGCAGAGGGTGCGTGGGTGCGTGGCAGTTGCTACTTGGATACATGCATACGGCACGGTTTTGGTTTACTGTAGCTATAGACTGGCCAACAAGGGGCCCCTGCTGGATGGTTTGCCTCTAAGAAGGTCTTAGATGTACATGGACTCTGCATGCTTAGTTGCTACCACCTACCGGCCCCTCTGCAAGCAAGCTCTGCTCTCTCTCCTGCTGGCCAGTATCGCAGTATGCATGCTTGTACGGTAGCCTTGCCGCGAGGTATTTGGACCATATATATCCCCTGCCTGGTCAACCCTGAGACGGTACCAGGGGACGGTACATTGGCTGTACCGGACCTGTACAATGCAAAGGGTGCTCACGTTGGGCGCTAAGTTACTAGGTCGCCTGCTGGGCCTGGTAACGTCACGGCTGATGAGCACTCTAGGATGTAAATGGGCGAACGGCGGGCATGGCTGGGAGCGGGGGGCTGGCGCGGCCTCTGCTGCTGGACGGAGCGAATCCGCATGCAGCAGCAGCAATCCTGATTAAACATGGCCTGGCAAGCTGTGGTCATTGCTCATGATGCCCTACCTACTGCCTGTGCTCGCAATAGCTAGCGGCCTACATCCGCCTGCACGCAACCTGAAGCAGCCTGGAGCAACACGTAGGACACCAGCCCTGCCAGCCAGCCGCACGGCAGCACGTGTCGGGGAATTTGCTACTCGCTCGCAGCAGCCCTCAGCTGCGTGCCACTTGCAGCAGCCACGCATAAGCCTGCAATAACATTTTGCAATCGCCGGACGCCTGGTTATCCTCCCGGCAGGCCTAGCGCTAGCTTTCTGCAGTCTGTATGTACACGCTGTGGCACTCACGCCTAACCCAACTGCTGGTCAGCGGAGCGCAGACCGCCGGATACCGCGACCTGCACCGAGTTTGGCACGACTTGCTGACGCCGTAGCATTATGTACCACCTGCCACCAGGCCCACCCGGTGGCAACCATGTGTCTTCCCCTCGTTGCGGTGTGCCGACTGTGCTGAACCAGCACAGCGGCGTGCACTGAACACCGTGCCTACGTACAACAAAACAGCCCCGGTCACTGCGGACGCCACATTGGCCAATGCCTACGGCACCCAACCTGCCCTCACCTGACGAGTAGCGCCACAAACTCCGCAGCACCAATGCAGAACTCCCCTGACAGCCCCGCCCCTCTGGTGCACGGCTCAGGACGCAGGACACGCTACGCACCACGCACCGACCCTCACGTTCCTACCGGCACCCCAACGGGTCCAGCCCAGACGCCCCCGCCCCCAGCATACCGTATACCGGTAACCCACGCACCTGCTGCCCGCCAACGGCGCGGCAGACCTGGACGGTGCCGCCTTGGCCACGGCCCAACCCACAAGCACGCCGACACAGCGGACACAGATCAGCGCCTTCTAGGCAGTGGCCTCATCCAAAGCCAGCCCAATGCCACGCCCCAACCCCGACCCCACCACACAGCCCTGTGCAGGGCTTGGGCCCCCAACAAATACCGGTAGTCAGAACGCCTCTTCTGCACCGCGGCAACCTTACCCTCCTGACCTTGCAACACTCTCACCCATAACCCAACCGCCACCACGCCCACCCACCGACACACGCGCCCCGTTGTGGGTGATTTGGTCGCCAAGCGCAACAGCAACGAAGGACGTCACTATACGCAAGCCGAAGCCCTATCCCTACTGGCCCGGACGCGCGGGAGTTAGGCGTTTGTCCTGCGGCACGCAACTTGGCCATGCCACATAAGATAAGCAAGCTGCACAAGGCGAATGGTACAACCTCGACTCCCTAAACTCACGTCCCGTTCCACTGCCAAGCCCCTGCCCACCCCGCCGCATAATCTGCACTCCAACGTCAGGGCACAGCAACGCCTGAAGACGCTCCGCTCCGTGCAGACGTTCCAACTCCGCTTCGCAACGTAGGGGCACATGGCCATCTTCCAGAACGGCGTGCATGAGGACCACGCTACTGCACGCGAATTTGATCGACCAGACGAAACGTTCTTGCCTCTTCCTATGCAGACCCTTGAACCTCCGGCTCGTACATGGGTCGTTGCATTAGTGGAGGGTTAATGAACCCTCGCCGTGTAACACTGACTGACTGCTGCACGCACCGGCACTCCTGCAGACCCATACCACCTGTCCGTCCAACCAGGCCCGAACGCTCATACGACTGCACGGTCGGATCTTTGCCTCGCCCTGTGCTGCAATAGTAGCACCGGCCGCCGCGTGGCATTGCAGACCCTCTGCACCTTGCATCCAAAGAGCAGAGCCATGCATCCCCGCGCACACACTTTCATATTCGCCCTGCCTCCGGTTGGCTGCCCCGCGCTGCCCCAATACGGCTGTCCCCCGCCGCCCCCGGTCACAGCGCCGCCTCCAGCAGCCCCGGCTCCAGGGTGCGGAACGTGAGGTGGTGCGCCAGCAGCGTGTCAGCCACGATGGCGGGCAGCCGCGC
>VFQN01006657.1_pt1 | contig 12988 bp, 14 predicted proteins | sample 3512371 | NCBI WGS metagenome assembly VFQN01 (sample SAMN10412370, study PRJNA504923) | tailings metagenome | isolation source: Replicate 2 from Balatoc abandoned mine | place: Philippines: Itogon, Benguet | collected 2017-08-28
GAGAACTATTAGTAACATCTAGCATTTTTGAATTCTCAATAATAATGAACATGCGCACACTTTAAGAGGACACCTTAGTTACTGACAGAGCCATGATTCAGCAAATAGATTGGTCCATATCAGAAGTGTCATAGTCTCCTGGCAAATCCGAATATGGCCTAGTCGATAAAACAATATTTGGCTCTGTTTGCACTTTGGGGAATATAGATAATTCAATTGCGACACTCTACATCAATCACAAAGGGAATTATCATGACTTCAAAGCTAATCAAATTACTGCCTGTACTTTTTTCAACAACAATTCTTGCAACACCAATTTTAAGCCAAGCTGAGGAAGCAGGAGCAAACGCTCCCGAACAACCAGTAACAGCAAAACTAGTTGACTCTCTTATCAAGCTTGCTGACGGTCCCCACAAGGGATATAGAGCAAATCACGCAAAAGGGATTATGGCTGAAGGCACATTTGAGCCATCACCTGATGCAGCCTCATTAACAAAAGCAGCACACCTTCAAGGTACGCCTTCTAAGGTAATAGTAAGATTTTCAAATGCGACTGGCGTTCCAAACATGCCGGATGCGAGTCCTCATGCACATCCTCATGGTATTGCCATTCGATTTTTGATGCCAGACGAATCTAGTACTGACATTGTGAGCATCTCAATCAACAGCTTTCCAGCCTCGACTCCAGAGGAGTTTCTGGCACTTCTAAAATCCGTTGAAGCAAGTGGGCCTAACAGTACGAAACCTTCTCCAGTTGAAGTATTTCTAGCCAATCATCCTGCCGCAGCAAAATTCGTGGCTCCACGACCAGCTCCGGCAAGTTTTGCTAATACGCCGTTTTATGGCGTGAATGCATTTAAGTTTACCAATGCTAAAGGTTTGGTCAGTTATGGTAGATACCTAATCACTCCGGTTGCTGGTGCAAAAAACCTCAGTGCATCCGAAGCAGAAAAAGCTAAACCAGACTACTTGATGGATGATCTCAAAACACGCTTGGATAATACCGAAATCAAATTTAACATCTCGGCTCAAATCGCTGAAAAAGGTGATGTGATTAATGATGCCACGATTACTTGGCCAGCTGATAGAAAGGTAGTTAATCTTGGTGTTCTGACAATTAAGTCGGCTTTACAAAATAGCAAGCAGCAAGAAAAAACCATCATGTTTAACCCTCTAAGCTTGCCTGATGGGATCGAACCATCAGATGATCCAATTTTATTGGCAAGACCTGGTGCTTACGCAGTAAGCTACGGTAAACGCTTGGCACAATAGTTACATCAACAACAAAAAGAGCGCTCAATTTAAGCGCTCTTTCATTTTAACTCTTCGTCAAAAGTTATAAGACATAACACTAACAACGATTACTCACTTAGAGGGTTATGACAATCTAACAAGCTTCGCACTTCTAGCTGACTCTAATACAGCATTAATTAACTTACAATTTTCTGTAGCATCATCCAAAGTAAGCAATGGATCGAAGCCATTTATAATGCAATCGCTGAAATGCTGAATCTCCCGTTCAAAGTGATTGGCAGGCGGTATTTTTTCTACCACTTCCCCCAACTCCTCTGTCCACCAAGTAATTGAAGACTCAGCATCTGGTAACTGCCAAGTTGTGTGGCACCTTACCCCACCTTTGGTCCCTACAACGGTATATTCTGACTGCCGACTTCTCTCAAAACTAACATCAAAGTGTGCATAGCGTCCTTGTCCAAAACTAAGGATGCCACTTGTAGAGATATCCGCTCCATTTTCTAGAAACTCACTTGAGGCCATTACCGATACCGCTGGAGTATCAAACCACATTCTGGAAGTATGGATTGCATATGGCCCTATGTCCCACATTACCCCGCCACCATTACTCACGCTCTCTGTGAGGCGATACATTCGCGAAGGCCCTAGAAAGAATGAAAAGCTAGCATGTGTATCTCGCACTTTGCCAATCAAGCCAGAATCGATAATTTCTCTAACTCTTTCATGTTGCGGGTGAAATCTGAACATAAATCCCTCCATAATTTTCACGCCAGTTGTTCTTGCTAATTGTTTTAATTGCATAATTTCAGCAACATTCAAGGTCATTGGTTTTTCGATTAATACATGCTTTCCGTGTTCAATTGCCTTTAATGCCCAGAAGAAATGTTCGTGATTAGCCAGTGGAATGTAAACCGCCTCAACCACTGGGTCTTGCAATAAACCCTCCAAGCTATCGTACAAAACAACATTCTCAGTCTCTGGCGAGTATTTTTCTAAGGCAATCTCAGCTGCACCAGGCCTTCTGCTTCCCATCGCAACTAACTCTGCATTTTCTACTTTAGACATAGCAGGCAATATGCGCTCCAATACCCTAGCAGCTCCTAGGACACCCCATCTGACCTTAGCGTGCCCCGTTTTATTATTTAAGTCCATCTACTAAATCCTCAATATGACTTGCTTAAAGCGGTGTACTTACGGTTTTGATTGTTTACCAATCACTAAAAATTTCATGACTAGCTTTTTCAGTCTGTAAGAAAACAGGCTTAACACCAAAACCGCAGTAAACCATCCTGAAAGCCAAGTTAATAGCCAAACCTTTGCTCCAAACATTCCCACTGGGCTGTGAGTCAGCAAAAACTGTCCACTATTAACGAATGTTACTAACCCCGTATTAATGACTAGGCTAAATTTACGTCTACCAACCGCCCAAAACATCGTGGTGAATTCTTTAGGGTAGTAAATCAAAGCAAGTGACTGAGACTTTCAGGTCCAAACACCTCTCTCTCTACGTTAATCGGTGAAACCCCAAGCTCAAGCAAAGTTTTGAATTGATCGTCCATGAATGGCGTCGGTCCACAAATGTAGAACTTTCCTGATAATTGCTCTGCATTTAAAATTTTAGATAAATTCATACGTCCACTCTCATAAGCGGCATTTTGCGTTTCATTCAAGAAGGTAACTGCTTTTACGTTTGGCAAACCCTTCAAAGCCATCTCAACTTCATCAAAATGCACCAAGTTTTCTTCTGATCTCGCCGCATGAACAAATAATATTGGTCGCGTACTCTGCTTTTTATAAAGTGTATTCAGGATGGAAATCATTGGCGTTATCCCTACACCTGCAGAAATGAGCGTGATTGGTCCAGACTCATCTAATCGAGGCACGAATGTACCGTACGGATGGCTAATATCAAGCTGATCACCAATATGTACATTTTCATGTACCCATTTAGAGAACATGCCTGCTGGCTTAAACTCATCGCCATGTTCACGTTTAACAGTAATTCGATAAATGGTTTCTCCTTCAGAGTTAGACAAACTGTATTGTCGAATCTGTCTCAGACCAACGGACTCAAGGAATGCTGCAACACTGATGTATTGTCCTGCATGGAATCGTGGAAGTTGATCGCTATCTGCTGATCCTAACGTGATCGACACAATATCTTTTGTCAGCATTTTCTTATCTAACACTTTTGCTTTAAGCCATTGTTTTTCATAATTACCATTTGATTGATAAATTCTAGCCTCTGCTGCAATTAATTCTCCCGCTAGCAGCCAATACGCCTCGTCCCAAGCAGAAATGAGCTCTGGCGTTGCCGCGTCACCTAAGACTTGTTTAATGGCTCCCAGCAAATACTTCGCAACGATAGGGTAATGTGAAGGCAAAATTCCAATAGACACATGCTTATGCACAATCCTTTCGACGACTGGCGTTAATGCGGCTGCATTCTCAATGTTTGCTGCATAAGCAAAAACTGCTGAAGCCAATGATTGCTGCTGTGAGCCATTGGCTTGATTACCTTGGTTAAAAAGATTGTTCAGCTCAGGATGAGCTTTGAGCATGTTCCCATAAAATACAGTCGTAATTGCTAAACCATGCTCTCGGAGTACTGGAACACTGGCCTCGATATAAGGTTTTGCTGCTGTAGACAACATATCTTTCTCCATATAATGCATTTTAAATGCAACATTTAATTTAAAAAAAAGGTCAGGCTATCCGACCAACTATTAAGCAACCAAATGCAAGCGAATCACTGCCTGCTTTGTTTTAGGATCTAAAATATCTGAAAGACTATATTTGTTTAAATCCTTATAGAACCGATTCAGCTCTAAATCCAAAATACTTTTCAAATTGCACTCACCTCTGATAGGGCAAGCCGGCTTATTGCAATTTATAAGAGTCCCATGCTCCAGAGAGGCCAAAATATCACCGAGCTTTAAGCTCTCTGGCGAAACGCCTAACTTAAGCCCGCCGAGTCGCCCACGTATGGTATGTATCCATCCAAGCTTGCTCATATTAGCAACCACTTTAATCAGGTGATTTCTAGGCACTTGGAATTTCTCGGCGATGTCGTTGATCCTTGGATTCTCTCCTTCAACGTCATGACTCAAATACATCAAAACTCTAAGACTTAAATCTGTAAATTTACTAATTTGCATAACTGCATAATATATATGTTGCATTTATTTTGCAACATATATATTAGTAAGTCGTATGTAAAATCTCGGAAATCTCACGACTATTATCAGTTCTGGTTCTGTATTCAAATCAGCGCAATGAGGTCCGTTTATTTAAGCTCGGCGAGCCATGACTTTGCAACATTATCTAACTCGCTATACGCCCTGTTGTAAGCCTCTTCCCTGGCCTTTTGATCAGAAAATTGTAGTGGTTGCGCATCAACGAACTCGGGAGTATGGACTCCCAGGAATGCAAACGGAGATTTCAGTGCAGGTGTTAATGCATCCATATGCGACCATGGGCTATAGCCAGGTCTCAAATCAGCACCTCGTGTGGTGATAAAAATCACCTTTTGCTTATCTAAATTACCTGCAGTTGAACCGTCTTCCAAGAATCTGTATGTCAGGTTTGTTCTTACCAAATTATCTATGAATGCCTTAAAGCTTGATGGCATGGAAAAGTTATACATTGGCATTGCAAAAACCAACAAATCCGAACTGAGTACTCTCTCGCACAGTTGATCAGAATAAGCCAGTGTCGCCTTCATCTCATCAGTGCGTTCATCAGAAGGGGTATAGGTAGCTTTTGCAAAATCACCCGTAACATGCGGCGGAGTTTCAACTGACAAATCCATATAATCGATTTCCAACCCCTCCAAACCATCGTACAACCTCTTAACAAAATAAGCAGATAGCAGCTTCGAGTTCGACAGGCTTGCTTTAGGACTTGCATCAACATGTAACAGTCGCATATCAATTTCCTTAATAAATAAGTTACGGTATGGACATCTTATGTTTGTGTTGAATGGAAAGGGAGTGCCATAAATCGAGATTCCAATTAGGCCATGAATTGTCGCTTTGACAATCTGACAAAATATGGATTTAGCATTACTCACTCCATATTTCTAGAAGACCCTGCAATGCCTTTTGCAAATAATGCACATTCATTGAATTGAACATGGCCCAATCCAATAATCAATTCTTGGTTCTATTGGAAATTAGTCAAGCATATATAGTTAAGTACATAAACATCAATGATTAACTTGGTCTGCTCCTTACTGAATTAACTAAGGATTTATTTAAGGGAACTAGTCTGGGCTTAGCTGCTATTAGACGTATCTAATCCATGGGAAATATTAAAATTACTGCTGAAGCAAAACTACCAACGCTGTATGGTGAATACCGAATATTTATCTTTCAAGAGAAAAACACACAAGTCGAACACGTTGCGTTGCTCATGGGCTCAATTAGAGACAAAGCTGGCGTTCTCACTCGTGTGCATTCAGAGTGCATTACTGGAGATCTCTTTTCATCTCTCAAATGCGACTGTGGTGAGCAACTAAATGAATCTTTGAAACTTATTCAATATCATGGTGAGGGATTAGTGATTTATCTTCGCAATCATGAAGGACGTGGAATTGGTTTAGCTAATAAAATCAAAGCTTACAATTTACAAGACCAAGGTTTAGATACAATCAATGCAAACTTGGCACTCGGACTACCAGTTGATAGTAGATCCTATTTCACAGCCTCATCAATAATTAAACACTTCTCCCCTAAGAGCATCAAACTGATTACTAACAATCCTGATAAACTTTTCGAGCTACAGCAGTACGGAGTAAAAATCTCTGAAAGAGTAGATCTAAAGATCTCTGCACAAGTGCATAACAAAGACTACTTATTGACTAAGCAACAGCAAATGGGGCACATCTTTTAGCAGTGTTATCAGGACATATTGAATGGGAAAGCAATTTAGCCAGTTGAGCAGCTCATTAATCATCTTTATCCAAAATCAAAAGATTTTTTTTGTGGGAACTGCTCTAGCAGAAGGTCGGGTAAACGTTTCACCTAAAGGCATGGACTCCTTAAGAGTTATTTCCCCTAATAGGGTGATTTGGTTAAATGTCACTGGCAGCGGTAACGAAACAGCAACTCATGTGAGTCGAAACCAACGAATGACAATCATGTTCACGTCTTTTGATGGTCCGCCTCTGATTCTGCGTCTTTATGGCTCTGCTAAAGTAATCAATCCAAAAGACTCTGAATGGAATACCTTGTGCAAACTGTTACCATCTCAACCAGGCGCTCGTCAAATTTTTGACCTTGAGATTGATCTCATACAAACATCTTGCGGGATGGCCGTACCTTATATGGCTTACCAAGGTGAGAGACAACAACTCAACGACTGGGTGTCGAAAAAAACACCTAATGAATTAGAGGAATACTGGATTACAAAAAACAGTATTAGCATAGACGGCATCCCAACAATGCCTCCAGAGACTTGATTTCCGACTTAGTTTAAACCCAGCAATATCATAGGTATCCTATTATGATATTTAACTTTACTGCCCTACATTAATTGAGAATATGCCAAGGACACTAAGATAGAAATAATCCAAGAAAATAACCAACTACTTAGCCAAATACCCAAGGTTACCTTTTCAAAACCAAAATGGGAAAGTAAAAATTGTGCACTAGTAATTGAACTGGCAAAACCCGTTGGAATAGCAATCTTTATTAGCTTCAAATGTCTTACGCTCTTCCCGCCAATCATCAGCATGCCAATGAATACTCATATTGAAAGGTGGGGAAAATAATCTTTCCCCGCCTCAATCCTGACTTAAGCAAGCTCAGGCAACGCTAATACCAAAGCGCTCCACTCCTCGTCAGTAAATAATCTAGACTTAGTAACAAAGCTGCGTCCATCAGGTGCATTCAATGAGAAAGTATTGTTATTCCCAACCTCTAGCTCAAGGATCAACTGAGTATGTTTCATATACTCATACTGAGATTTGGACATGAAATATGGAACGCTTCCAACACAGCCAATCTGGATATCGTTGGGGCCAATCGCATATTCGTTTTTGGGGTAACACATTGGAGTACTACCCTCGCAACAACCTGATGACTGAAAGAAAATCAAGTCACCATATTGCTCCTTTAAAAGCTCAACAGCCTTCTTACTTTCCTCAGATGCTACGACACGTTGCACCATGCTCATCTCCCTTAATAAGCTATTTAGTTTTACTAGTTAACTGATTGAGGGTTTCGTCAGTAGTCCAAAGCGCATGTGCGATAAATCTAAAATTAATTAACGCGGCCAAATATCCGTCTCCTTCTGGCACTCTTGGAGCAGCAGTGGCATCTCTAACGACAGCAACCTCAAAACCTTGCTCTACCAACTCACGCAAATGTGATTCAATACACAAATTTGCCGCCATACCCGCTAGCAAAACTTGTGTTACACCTTTCTTTCTTAACTGAAGTGCAAGATCATTGCTTTCAGGCCCATAAACCTTATGAGGAGAAGCAATGATTGTTTTTCCATCAAGAATATAAGGCTTATATATTTCCAGGAAATCTGCTCCAGATCCCTCAAAACCCTCCAAACTTAAGGGGCTCTTTCTTTCGAACATACCGATGTCATGCATTACATGCTCCAATGGCCCTCCAAAATCCCACTGATGATCTACCGGATAGTAAAAATGAGGGGACACTGCTACCGTTATTTCAGCTTTTTTTGCTGCCTTGAAAAGTGACTCGATATTTGAAACTGTATTGTTCTCGGTTACGCATTCTCCAACGAAAGGCCAACTTACCCCCTGCGGAGTAAGAAAATCGTTTTGCGGGTCCACGACCACTAATGCAACACGATTAATATCAAGTTCGAATTGGCTTTTTGGCAATACTGGATTGGTCGGATCCGCATAGATACTCTTACTTTCTTGCATCTTAATCTCCTTAAAAAGACGACTGGTCAACTATTTAAATGCTTAAAAAAAATTACTTCAAAATTTGTTTCAAAAAAATATTTTTAAAACTTAAGAATGGGATATTACTTTTTAGCAACTTGGCTTGCATAACTGCTCCCTCAAATCCCGATATGCATACATCCACCAGTTGATTTAGCTCAGTTTCAGTTTTATTTGGAAACTCGGCCTGGATCTTGGTTAAAAGTAGCTTTTTCCATTCAAAGAAAATTTCTAACAAAGTATCTCTAACAACAGCGTTGTTTCCACCTAACTCCAAAGCGAGATTGCCCAATAAACACCCCTTAACAAACAAATTATTCTCATGGTAATTTGCTAATGCATCGAAATGCTCTACAAGGGTTGTGGCCATACCGTTTACCAAATGATCTGACTCTAAAATTCCTGCCCAATAAGCCTGCAATATCTCAACAGCAAAAGCTTCTTTACTTTCAAAATAGCTATAAAAAGAGCCTTTAGGAATATTCGCTGCTTGCGCAATATCTTGGACTGAACATGCATTGAATCCATTAGCTTGAACGTATTCTTGCCCTACGGATAAAATCTTTTCCCTAACAACAAAATTGACTGGACGTGGCATAACCTAAAATAGATGACCGGTTGGTTTTTTATATTATTAAACCATCAAATCTAAATGTCAATTATTTTTTGAATTCCCAAGTGCAAATGGCTATTTAATTTATATGGGCAAGCAATATCCACATCCTCATCACATGTACTTACAAATAATGTGATATTTCTTTAATGCTTTAAATAAGCATAAATATCACTTTTACTCTGGAAATAGCTTGAGTCTCTAATTAGTTAGGATTACTTATAAAATTCCACTTTGAGAGAATTACAATGTCATTGATCAATGGTATTAGTAACAACGTCAAAAGAATATTATTAGTTATTGAGTCCCTGAAGCAAAACGCTTCCATTACCATCAGTTTTTTAGGTTTTGATCTGAGAGCTTCAGCACAGGGCAGAAAAAACTGCTCATCTAACATCTTCTTTCCGACCTTCAAAAAAGTACTTTTACTACGCTTAGTGTCTGTGAGGGAGTCGGACACCAACTTAATCTTTAAATATTCACTATGGATATACTCAATTTTGAATTCAATTTGCCTTATCGAATGGTCAGTTACATAGGGAGCCATTGTCGGGATGCTCAATGTGAAAGGCTTATCACCTAATAGTAAGTTTAACGTCTGCCTTTCATGTTTTTTCATTAAACGCATCATTTTCTGGTCGGACTCACTCACATCTTCGTTAGCACTTTGATTTACAGAAAACGTCTTAAATGCCAAAAGTCTCATCTTTTGCGGAAGCTTTTGTATATGCTCAACAATTTCAATAGCAGCATTATTTAAGGAGCCTGAATTAGGTTCCAAAACAATGAGTTGAGGCTGTCTGACCAGATATAGAATCAATGAAAGATACTCCGGTGATACAAGAAGCTCGCAATCCAGATCACATGCCAACAAGTTTATTTGCGGGATAGAGGCTCCAGCCACCCTTCAAGTGACTGATAAAAAGCGCCTTCATGCGTTATATCTTCAGCATCACCCTCTGCAGCTAATGCCTGCTTAGTCTGCAACCTAACATAGCAATCATCTGAGAGCGCTGTCATGGGTATGATGCCTTGAAAATGATCCACAAACGGCCCAGAGGCGACCTCCGAGAACCATGTAATCTGGTCACGTGTAAACATTTGAAGTGTTAACTCAGGTGTTCCACAACCCCAATAATGTTCAGCCAAGCATTCAATCGACAATTTCTGCACTAGAGCCCAATCTGTACAAGATAGTAGTTTTAAGGAGAAATTCCCCAGCTGAATTCTTTGCTGCCGGCCATCCACATCAATCCAGCCCAGTCCCATCTTCTCCCCCTCGTATCTCAATGGATTCGAGAGCATTGCCTTTTTGAAGTCACCAACTCGCAACCCATCAAACCCAAAAAGGCTTAGAAAAAGATGTATGTGCGTAGGAAGCTCAATCTCAAGTAACAGCTGCTGAAACGCCTCGAATCTACTCACTCCATTTTCTTTCGATAAGTGACTGATCCGAGTAGATTTTGATAAAGCTCGCTTTAGAGTATTTTTCTTCATTATCATCTTCTCGCAAGGCCATGAAGTGGCGCAATACGAAGTTCCTGCAACACTTCTTCTTGTGCAGTTGAAATCACTTTAATGAACTCACGAAGCACAAAGTCTGAATCAGATGCCCAGCTCAAGACACCCGATACCTGGTGTCTTAAATGAGCTGCCGAGAAACGAGATGAAACGCCTACTTGAGAGAATTTAGACTCCCAAAAGTGTCGTGAAAAGTTTTCGACCAAAGGAGCGTTCCAACTATTGGCAACGCTTGCGACACTGACGGCATATGGGCGATTCGCAACAACAAATAGTGACGACTCTTTGTATTCAACTATCCCTTTTAACAAGTTCATGAACTTTTTATCATTAAAATTTGCTGCTTGGAGACGAGCAAGCAACTTTGCACAATGTATTCGCCAATAAGCTAGCTGCTTTAATAGCGTGGGAGTGATAGCAACAGGTAAGGCGGACGCTTCATCCAATACATGTTTATCATCAACTATGATGTAATTTTGGGACTCTTGAAAATCGCTGCTCAACAACGGAATAGGATTGGAGTTTCTCAAAGCTAAGCAGTAAATTGCAAAGGTTGCTGTGTATTTGCAAAACACATTGTGGAACTCTAGAAGTTTTTTTACATTGCAACGATTGGATGGCCTTAGTGACTCAATATTGCTTGCCAGGGAGGAGAAAATTTCAGTTACAACCTCATCCTTCACAACCACCTTTGAACCAAATGCCAAACCATCTACGATAGGTACACAAGCCCCCCACCCTATCGCTGAATAAAAGGTCTGAGCTGCGGCCCAACTGGCTTGTCTAGTAGTCCGCCTGTAATAAGCTTTAGCGCTAGCAATCCCGCGAAAGTCACCCGATAAGACACAGGCATCAAATGGATCAATCTGGCAATACCTAACGGCAAATGGAGCTGTCGTTTTAACAAGGCGTGCTAATTGATTGCTAGTTTTCGTTTTTTTAGGCTCAGCACCTATCAGGGATTTGATATCCTTGGCATCCGGATTCTTCCTATGTAATTCCTTGAGGGATTTGCCAATAAACTCAGGGAAGGGTTTCACCAGCGTACTAGATGACTTCTCAAAATGATTAGTGCCAATTTTGGCTTTGGCACCACTGGGGAATATTTCAGACAAATCAAACAGGACTGTTCCGTTGGAAATATCTATAGAAATTATCCACTCGTCTATACTGTGACGCAATATCGGAGTAAGTAATACAAGATCCTGAGGCAGTCCCGTAATTAGCGACAGTGATTCAATCAATGCATCGGGACACCCTTGCTCGATATTCTGAAAAAGCTTTGCCGTTCCATTTAAATACTCGCCATGTGTCATTGAGCGCCACCCAGTTACTGATTGACGATCCTTGCTGGATGAATACAGTTTTTGACAAAAGTAGTGAGACTGAACTCTACTGACAAATGACTTTGACTCACCAGAGAATAGCTGTTGTCCCCTGTATAACAATTTGGCAATCGCCTTTTGTGACGCACTAGATAGTGCCCCCTCACCATCTCTAATCAAGCGCCAAAGAATATCCTCAATGTAAGCTGCGACTTTTCGGCCAGATAATAAGTAACTACAAAATACACCCACATACTTCAATAAGCCATCATGTGAATTCAATCCATCACATGCTTCGATAAGTTTCCATCTCCTTACTTCTTTCCCATGCCTTTGACCGATCAAACCGGTCACATAACTTAAAGAATGTTCTGTACTTATTGCCTCAACTTCAGCACTGACTAAATCAATAGACTGTCGCAATTGGTTATGTTCTTCATTGGTACTACCGCAGAACTCGCCAAAGGCGCAAAGCGCCTTAGCTAGGCCACGTAATGTTGCATCAAGTTCTAACTCTGACGGTTTGAACTCACCGAAGCTATCAATCAACAAACGCATGGCATCCTGACCCTCAAAGGTCATACTCTTTAAATTAAAATCAATTACTCCAAAATCCCCATCTAAAAACTCAATATTGTTCATAAATACTTCCTCGAAAAAAATCCGTGAAAAAAAGACGCAAAAAATCCCGAGGCGCACAAGCAGCGTCGGGATGGATGGATTAATTCAAATAAAACTAATTGAAGTTTTTACAAAGAAGAATTAATCGGGGGTTGGTCTAAATACACACGGACTAGTCGAGCCCTTCCAATTTTTATTTGGACCATTGTTTGAGTTTAAGATCTCTGTTTAAGATTCACTTAAACTGTATAACTACTGATACAACAGTAGTTCGGCGGGAGCCTGTAATTAAAAATTCGGACTATCCGAAAATGGCAGTAAGCCACTATTAAAAATGCTTTTTTATTAATGTGCTTTAGCTTGCACGAGAAAATATTAAGATCATACCTATCTAGATGTCAATTAAAAATTTTAACCAAAGGTCATCTTTTTAAAGTAATCTTGCTGGTAGAAAACGTACATTGAAACAGCGTTTGTGACAATTTGAAAAAGTGCATTTTTTCAAATTACATAATTGTCACAACCAAAATTTCATAACCCTATGTTTTTATTGATTAAGATAAACATTTAGATTATTTAAAATCACCTAATTGATGTATATGTACATCAATTTTTTCAGTTTCCGAAGCCAGACTCCCGCCGGGCGCACCAGTAATAAAAGCAAAGCCAAGATAGTGATTACTAACTTGGCTTTTTTTGTGCCCACTTTGCGCCCATCCCGTGCCT
>VFQN01006658.1_pt1 | contig 12987 bp, 11 predicted proteins | sample 3512371 | NCBI WGS metagenome assembly VFQN01 (sample SAMN10412370, study PRJNA504923) | tailings metagenome | isolation source: Replicate 2 from Balatoc abandoned mine | place: Philippines: Itogon, Benguet | collected 2017-08-28
ACAGATCAGAGATTTCGTCGCTGCGTGATCGTCAGGTCTTCTCCGGATGCCGGGCTTGTCATCGGCATCCGCCATGCGGGATTGCTCGAGCTGCCTTGGTCAGACGGCACGCCTTCGGTTCGCGCTCCCGCGCCTTGTCGAAGCGCGCTTGGCCGCCGCCAGGCCGGTTACTTCAGCGACTTCGCCGCCGCCCTCGTTTTGCTGGGCCTTTGTGACCCGATAGATACGCTCGTAGGGCAGAAGTTCCTTGATCCTGGCATTGAGCGACGAGATCTCGGTCCGCAATTCTTCGCACTCCTGCTTGCGGATATCGAGCTGTATCTGTTCGGACGCCTGCTGGAGCGAGAGCTGCGAGAAATTTGCGCTCGCCGCCAGAAGATTCAACTTGTCGCTCTCGTTCTCCTTGATCAAGGCGGACAGCCTTTCGTCCCCGACATGTTTGTCCGCGAGCGCATCGTTCAATTGAACCTTCAGCGTGGCGAGTTCGCTGGCAGCTTCGCTGCGCTCTCTCGCGGCGAGTTCCAAGCGTGATTGCAGGCCCTGATTCTCGAGGCGCAGACCGCGCACTTCGGCAAGACCGCGTTCGATCTCGGCCTCCCTGTCGACGTCCATGATGCGTATTGTCTCGGCCAGCTCCGACTGCTTCATCAGGGCAAGCTCCACCGACTTCTGCAGGCGCAGCGCCTCCTTCTCGCTCTTGCCGAGCATGCCGAGCAATTCGGAATGTCGCGCCGCCTCGCCGGCATGTATGGCCGAAAGCTCGTCGAGCTTGTGACGCGCCTCGGCCTCCCGCTTCAGCGCCTTGTCCGCATCGATTGACAAGGCGACATGTTTCTCGCGAAGCACGTCGTTTTCGCGCGAACGCCTTTCGACCTCGACGGTTCTGGTTGAGAGCGTCTTGATAAGATCGCCGAGTTCCGCTTCGTTCCTGGTGATCGTGTTGGTGGCGTCGACGAGCTCCAGCTTTGCGGCAGCCAGAGCGACGCGAAGCAGCTCATTGTCGTGAACCAGGTTCGTCTCGCGCTGCCGCATCGCTTCGGCCGCGGTTTCGAGCTCCTGCTGCTTCTTGCTCAGATAACGAAGCTGCTCGGATTGCCTTCTTTGTGCCGATATGAGGTCGGCATTCGCCAATTCCAGTTCGTTGGCGCGATGAATGTCGGCATAGAGGATCTTGAAGAACTCGCGTGTCAGGCGGTGCGCATTCGCGACTTCGGATAGCTTCGTATAGACGTCCTGCAAGTGCTGTTGCGCTTCGTGATTGAGACCATCGAAGGAATTCAACGCAGCCAGCCTGCTTTGAGTGTGCGATGTGAGCCGGTGTGGGGCTTCCTGGCTTTCCGCCGGAGAAGTGGCCGGCGCCGGCGTATCCGTGGCGAGGGCCGCCGGCTCCGGCTCGACGATGTCGCCCTCGTGTGCCGCGTTATCTTCGCCCTGCGTGTCATCGCCGTTCGAAGATGGCGCGTTCTGCAAGTTCTCGTCAAAGGCGACCGACATCTCAACTTGGAGTTCATCGATCGCCCGGTCGACTTTTTCTATCGCCTGGTCGACTTTGTCGCCGCGGTGGATCAGAGCCTTGAAGTTCATGGTCAACACCCTCACGCTAACGCAGGAAATTCATTCGGTAATTAAGATCGCATTAACCTATCCTACACTTCAGCTTGCATTAGGGAAGCGCATCGCCGGCCCGAACTTTAGTGGTAATTCCTACGCTTTCCGGCCATCCGAGCTAATCCGACGGCACGCACGTGCTGGGACAGGCAGACGTCGCCGCTGAAATTGAAGGGAAAGCCGGTGTTTGCTTCGCGTCGGCGGAAGCGAAACGTGCGCTAGCCTCCCCCCGCGCTGGGGCGACTTGTCCGAAAGCGGGACAGGATTTTCGTTTCCTTAACTCAAAGCTGCGGAACTGAAGTTCTCTTGGACAAACCCGGCGCTGGCAATTCGATGACGGAACAGCAGGACTTTCTGATCTCCGCCAGGGATGATCTCCACTCGGCACGTGCCGACTGGCTGAGGGCGCTCGCCGGGGAAAGGCGGCTGTCGGCTCTCACCGTCGAGGCCTACGAACGCGACACACGCCAGTTCCTCCAATTCCTGACCGGTCACAATGGCGGGCCACCCGGCATCGCCGATATCAAGGAGTTGCGGCCGGCCGATCTCCGCGCCTTCCTCGCCCACCGGCGTACCGGCGGAGCAGGTGCCCGTACGCTCGGGCGCGGCCTGGCCGGACTGCGCTCGCTGCTGCGGTTCCTGGAGCGCAGAGGCCAGGTCAATGCGGCGGGTGCAGCAGCACTGCGCGCGCCAAAGCAGCCGAAATCCCTTCCTAAGCCGCTGACCGCCCAAGACGCACGGCGTGTCGTCTCGACAAATGAACAACTGGCGGAGGAGCCCTGGATCGCCGCCCGCAATGCCGCGGTGCTGACGCTGCTCTATGGATCGGGTCTCCGCATCTCGGAAGCCCTCGGACTGGGCGGTGGGGAACTGTCGAACGACGGCGATACGATCCTGCGGATAACAGGCAAGGGCGGGAAGACTCGGCTTGTTCCGGTACTTCCCGTCGCTCTCAAGGCCGTCTCGGAATATCGCCGCCTTTGCCCCTACAGGATCGACGCGGAGGGTCCGCTTTTCCGGGGCGCGCGCGGCGGCCCGCTCAATCCCGCGATCGTTCAGCGCGAGATGCAGAAGCTGCGCTCGGCGCTCAACCTGCCGGATACCGCCACGCCGCACGCTTTGCGCCACTCCTTTGCCACGCACCTTCTCGGCCGCGGCGGTGACCTCCGCACGATTCAGGAACTGCTCGGCCATGCCAGCCTGTCGACGACCCAGATCTACACCGGGGTCGACACCGCCCGGTTGCTCGACATCTACGAGGCCGCGCATCCGCGCGCGTGAGGTTCTGCAGGTTCGGGCGATTTCATAACGGCGGTTAACCGTTTCGCCGCTTTTCCTCCATAGGGTGCGGCCATGAAACGCGTCGTCGCCATCGCCGATCGTTCGGCAGTCCTGTGGTTGAAGCTGCTCGCGGCGATCAACGTCTTGTTCTTCCTCTCCTTTCTCGTTGTCGCCCTGCTCGCCTCGGGCCAAGCCCGCGCCGACATGGCGAAATGCAGCGGCAAGGATCTCATCGCGTCGATCAGGGGGAGCGACCCCGACACGTTTCGCAAGATCGAGCAGGAAGCGGCCGCGACCGTCAACGGCAAGGGACTGCTGTGGAAGCTCGAGAAGGAAGGCCGAGCATCCTCCTATTTGTTCGGCACGATGCATATGAGCGACCCGCGCGTAACGTCGCTGCCCCCTGACGCACAGCACGCCTTCGATGCATCGGGGACTGTCGTCATCGAGACCACGGACGTGCTCGACGAGGGCCGCATGATGGCTTCGATCATGAAGAAGCCCGAACTGATGATGTTCACCGACGACACCACGTTGACGTCGTTGCTGTCGCCCGAGGATGCGGCCACTGTCGACGCAGCGCTCTCGAAGCGTGGCATCCCCCCCGCCAGCGTGGCGAAAATGAAGCCGTGGATGCTGTCGGCCATGGCTGCGCTGCCCGCCTGCGAGACGGCGCGCAAGGCCGCCGGCGCCCAGGTGCTCGACGTCAAGTTGGCCAAGGACGCGGAAGCCGCGGGCAAAAAGCTGGCAGGCCTGGAAACAGCAACGGAACAGCTCGAAGCCATGGCCTCGCTGCCGATGGACCTCCAGTTGAAAGGCCTTGTCGAGACATTGAAGCTCGGCGACGAGATGGACGATATCTTCGAAACGATGATCTCGCTTTATCTCGAGGGCGAGATCGGCATGTACTGGCCACTCTTCCGCGCCACGCTTCCAGGCGCGTCCGACGACAAGGCGGGCTATGCCGCTTTCGAGGAGACAATGATCACCGCGCGCAACAAGACCATGGCGGAGAAGGCGGAACCCTTGCTCGCATCGGGCAACGCCTTCATAGCGGTTGGCGCGCTGCACCTGCCCGGACCGGAGGGGCTGGTCGAGCTGTTCCGCAAGGCGGGCTACACGGTCAGCCCTGCCGGCTGAGCCCTCTCTTCACGCAAAGCGTGATTTGGCGTCGAGACGAGGCTTTGTTAGCTTTTGTCGTCGCAATCAAGACAGGATGAAGAGGATGACGAAAGCCCTGCTTGTGGCCGCAGCCCTTGGCCTCTCCATATCAGGCGCCAATGCCTGCGAAGCAATGCGGTCCGCCGCCAAGACCGACAACATGACCGTAGCCAGCACCACGGCCACGCAATCCATGTCGACGCCGGAAAGCAAGGCTGCGACGGATGCGGTGCGCGCCGACAAGGCAAAGAGCGCCACCGTTCCGGCCGACGAGCGCGGCTGAGCTTCGCGGAGCAGCCGCCACGGAACCGATGGACTTGCCGGGCGAGGATCCGCCCGGCAAGCATATTGTGATCATGTGCGCCCCATGAAACCGATCCGGCAATGAATCGTTTATCCGTCGTTGCAACCGACGGAGGACCATCTCATGGCCAGTCCCGCACGGGGGTATGACGATCCCCAGAACCCGGTCGGCAATCAACCGTCCGCAGATCGCCCATCGACCGATAACGTCCAGCCGGTGCGCCAGGAGCGCGGCATGGGCACTAGTGTCTTCATCGCCGCCATTGTGCTCGTATTGGCGGTGATCGCCTATTTCGTATTCGGGCCCAACCGCCCCCACACCACGACGACGGCCAACCCGCCGGCAGCGACAGAACCTGCTCCGGCGCCAGCTGCGCCCTCGACTTCGACGCAAAGCGCGCCGTCCACCACGACGACACCTGCTGCACCGTCGGCGACGCAACCTGCCGCGCCGACCGAGCCTGCGAAACCCGCTCCGGCGCAGCCGGCTCCGGCTCAGCCGGCTCCGGCGCAGTAGGACGAATACGCGAACGGCCCGCGAGCGCGGGCCGTTCCTCGGTGCCGCACCCAAGATGTGCGGGGCTTCTTGACCTCGATCCGAAGATCATGGCCGATCTTCGGGGCGTGAGTTTTCGCCTTGTCAGATGTGGATCGGCTTGAAGAAGGTCGCCAGGGCGGCCTCCTTAACGGCTTCCGACATGGTTGGATGCGCGTGGCAGGTGCGTGCCAGATCCTCCGACGAGCCGCCGAACTCCATCAGCACCGCGGCTTCGTGGATCATCTCGCCGGCACCGAAGCCGACGATATGGGCGCCCAGCACCCGGTCCGTCTCCTTGTCGGCAAGGATTTTCACGAAGCCGTCGGTGTGGAGCGACGCACGCGCGCGACCGTTGGCGGAGAACGGGAACTTGCCCGCCTTGTAGGCGATGCCTTCTGCCTTCAGCTGTTCTTCCGTCTTGCCGACCGAAGCCACTTCGGGGCTCGTATACACCACGCTCGGGATCACGTCATAGTTCACATGGCCGGACTGGCCAGCGATGACCTCGGCGACGGCCACGCCCTCGTCCTCCGCCTTATGGGCGAGCATCGGTCCGGCGATCACGTCGCCAATGGCGTAGATGCCGGGAACGTTGGTGCGCAGATGCTCGTCGGTCTTCACGCGGCCGCGCTCGTCGAGTGCCACGCCCGCTTCAGCGAGGCCCAGCCCCTCCGTATAGGGCTTGCGGCCGGTTGCGATCAGCACCACGTCGGCGTCGATGGTCTCGGCGGCTCCGCCCTTCACCGGCTCGAAGGTGACGCTTGCGCCCTTCTTGGCCTTGGCGACCCCGGTGACCTTGGCCCCGAGCTTGAAGTCGAAGCCCTGCTTGGCCAGCATACGGTGGAATTGCTTGGCCACCTCGCCGTCCATGCCGCCCAGGATCGTGTCCAGGAACTCGACTACCGTGACCTTGGCGCCAAGCCGCGCCCAGACCGAGCCGAGTTCGAGCCCGATGACGCCGCCGCCGACCACCACCAGATGGCCGGGCACCTTCTCGAGATCCAGCGCACCCGTCGAGGAGATGATGACCTTCTCGTCGAAATCGACCTTGACGCCGGGTATGCCGGCCACGTCCGAGCCCGTGGCGATGACGATGTTCTTCGTCTCGACTTCGACGATCTTACCGTCGCCGTCGGTGACGGCGACCCTGCCGGGCTCCATGATGCGGCCGGTGCCGCGCAACACGTCGATCTTGTTCTTTTTCATCAGGAAATCGAGACCCTTGACGTTCTGGTCGACCGTCTGGGTCTTATGGGCAAGCATCTGCTTCAGATTGAGCTTCGGCTTGCCGACCTCGACACCGAGCGCCTCGAAGGAATGTCCGGCCTCCATGAAGACCTCGGATGCATGCAGCAGCGCCTTGGAGGGAATGCAGCCGACATTGACGCAGGTTCCGCCATGGGTCGGACGCTTCTCCACAACTGCCGTCTTCAATCCGAGCTGCGCAGCCTTGATCGCGCAGACATAGCCTCCTGGGCCGGTTCCGATCACAACGACGTCGTAAGTCATACTCGTTCCTGTTGGTTGAGGCCGTGCGGCCGAACTCCATTTATGGTTCGCCGTGGCCATGCGCCACAGCAAAGCCAATCACTCCTGGCAACCCTTCAATGCGAAAACGTCCCAGGGCAGCTTCGAAAACCCCTTCTCGCCATAGGCGGACGACTGCATGAGCGCAGGGCCGAGATCAGGGAAGATCAATGTCCGTGGTGCCGATGTACCCTCAGCCGGCAGCAGGCCGATGTCACCCGAGGCGTCGGCCGTGTAGATGACACCTTGCCATGCCGCGCAGGCGGTGAGTTCCTCGCCGGTCACGTCGCCCTCGGGGCAATTGTGCATCAGGATCCCGTTCGGACGCGACACATCGGCGGACCACATGACGATGCCGTCGAGCACCACGCCTTCGCCCAGCACCATCCGGAACGTGTTCGTGACCGTGACGCTTTCACCCGTCGGCAGGAACTCCACCGAAGCGGCATCGTCACGATCGCCGAAGACGGCGAGCTCGATCGGACAGGCTGCCCGTGCTGGAGCAGCGGCAAGCGCAAGGACAGCGAAAAGGGTAACGGCCGGAACGCCCCGACGAAGCGTCATTCAGCCTTCCTCAGCGGCGCATTGAACGCCCAGACATGGCCGAACGGGTCCCGGATCTTGCCGTATCGGGCGCCCCAGAACATGTCGTCGGCCGGCATGGTCGCTACGGCACCCGCCGCGACCGCGCGGTCGATCGCCTGGTCGACGTCCTGCGGCGCCTTCAGATTGACGTTGATCGACAGGCTGGCGCCGCCGCGCGTCGACGGCGACATCACGTCCGACCCGAACTCCGGGAACTCGTCGTGCAACATGACCTCGCTGCCGAAGACGGAGAGATTGGCGTGCAGCACGCGTTCGCCGTCCTCAGCCATCTGCTCATAGGTCTCGACCGCGCCAAACGCCGTCTCGTAGAAGGCGATCGCCGCCTTGCCGCCCTTGACGCAAAGATGCACCTGGATCGGTGGAATGTCGGGTTCGAAGGCCATGCCCGATGATCCTCTCCTCGCTTAGCCGATGGAGGCGCGATTTGGCCCCAGCGGTGCGCGAACGTCAATCGCGCTTGCCCGCCATGTTCTGCCAGGCCCGCTCAAGGCCTTCGATCACCCGGCGGAAATCGCTGGGATTGGTCACCTCGCCCCAGGCGCTTTCATGCTTGTTGGGACGGGGCCAATACCAGACGATGTCGTTGAGGATCTCGAGCAGATGCGGCGGCGCACCGTTGATGAGCCGCCGGATGCGCGCATTGGTCTCGCGGTCGAAGATCTCCTCGCCGTGGATGGAGATATCCGTCAGCGGGTGATCCCCGGGACGACCGTCCGGCATCGCTCCGACCTCCTTAGAGGTCCAGCACCAGCCGTTCCGGATCCTCGAGGCTCTCCTTGACGCGTACCAGGAAGGTCACTGCTTCCTTGCCGTCGACGATGCGGTGATCGTAGCTGAGCGCCAGATACATCATCGGGCGGATCACGATCTGGCCGCCGACAACCACTGGCCGCTCCTGAATCTTGTGCATGCCCAGAATGCCGGACTGTGGAGCGTTCAGGATCGGCGTCGACATCAGCGAGCCATAGACGCCGCCATTGGAGATGGTGAACGTACCGCCCTGCATGTCGGCGACGGCGAGCTTGCCGTCACGCGCCGCAATGCCCAGCCGCCCGATTTCCTTCTCGATCTCGGCGATGCTCATGGAGTCGGCATTGCGGACGACAGGGACCACGAGGCCTTTGTCGGTACCGACGGCGACGCCGATATGGGCGTAGTTCTTGTAGATGATGTCGGTGCCGTCGATCTCGGCATTGACGGCCGGGATCTCCTTCAATGCATGCGTCACGGCCTTGGTGAAGAAGCCCATGAAACCTAGCTTCACGCCATGCTTCTTCTCGAAGACATCCTTGTATTTGTTGCGCAGGTCCATCACCGCCTTCATGTCCACCTCGTTGAAGGTGGTCAGCATGGCGGCGGTCGACTGCGCTTCCTTGAGGCGGCGCGCAATCGTCTGGCGCAGCTTCGTCATGCGCACGCGCTCTTCGCGCGCCTCGTCGTCGGCCGGCGACGGCGCCCGCACTGAAACGGGAGCGGCTGCCTGCGCAGGCTGGGCCGTGACACCCTTCGCGATGGCGTCGAGCACGTCGCCCTTCAGCACCTGCCCGCGCTTGCCCGAGCCGGCGACCTGGTCGACGGAAATATTGGCTTCCGAAAGCAGCTTGGCCGCGCTCGGTGCCGGCGGCATCTTGCGCTCGGTGATCGGCGGCTCGCCGGCGATCTTGGCGGTCTTGGCTTCGGCTTCCTTGACGGTCGTTGCTCCAGCCGCGCCGGCGGCCTGGGCCACGGCTTCGGACTTCGGCGCAGCAGCCTTGGCGGCGGGAGCACCGCCAGCAGCGATCGAGCCCAGCAGCGCGCCGACATTCACCGTCTCGCCTTCCTTCACGGCGATCTCGGCCAGCGTGCCGGCGGCAGGCGCTGGCACCTCGATGGTCACCTTGTCGGTCTCGAGCTCGACGATAGGTTCGTCGGCGACGATGGCGTCGCCCGTCTTCTTAAACCATTTTCCGATGGTCGCTTCGGTGACGGATTCACCGAGGGTCGGAACGCGGATTTCGGTAGCCATGGTTTCTTCCCTGCTTGCCTTTACCGTTATTCGCCGAGCGCATCCTCGAGGAGGGCCTCGAGTTGCGCCAGATGCTTGGACATGAGGCCGGTGGCCGGCGATGCCGCCGCCGGACGGCCGGTGTAACGCACCCGCTGGTGCTTCGCGTCGATATGGGCGAGCACCCATTCCAGATAGGGGTCGATGAACGACCAGGCGCCCATGTTCTTGGGCTCCTCCTGGCACCACACCATCTGCGCGTTGCGGAAACGCGACAGCTCGGTGATCAGCGCCTTGGCCGGGAACGGATAAAGCTGCTCGACACGCAGCAGGTAGACGTCGTTGATGCCGCGCTTCTCGCGCTCCTCATAGAGGTCGTAATAGACCTTGCCGGAACACAACACGACGCGCCGGATCTTGGAATCCTTGACCAGCTTGATCGCCTGGCCGGGCAGGTTCTGCGCGTCGTCCCACAGCAGACGGTGGAACGAGCTTTCGCCCGACATGTCGGCCAACGTCGACACCGCGCGCTTGTGGCGCAGCAGCGACTTCGGCGTCATCAGGATCAAGGGCTTGCGGAAGTCGCGCTTCAGTTGCCGGCGCAGGATGTGGAAATAGTTGGACGGCGTGGTGACGTTGGCGACCTGCATGTTGTCTTCAGCGCAGAGCTGGAGGAAGCGCTCCAGCCGCGCCGAAGAGTGTTCGGGCCCCTGGCCTTCGTAGCCGTGCGGCAGGAGGCAGACCAGGCCCGACATTCTCAGCCACTTGCGCTCGCCCGACGAGATGAACTGGTCGAAGACCACCTGCGCGCCATTGGCGAAATCGCCGAACTGCGCCTCCCACAGGGTCAGCGCCTTGGGCTCGGCCAGCGAATAGCCGTATTCGAAGCCGAGCACGGCTTCCTCCGAGAGCATCGAGTTGATGACCTCGTAGTTGGCCTGGGCCGGCGACAGATTGTTGAGCGGGATATAGCGGGTCTCGTCGCGCTGGTCGTAGAGCACGGAATGGCGCTGCGAGAAGGTGCCGCGCTCGGAGTCCTGGCCGGACAGGCGGATAGGGTTGCCGTCGAGCAGGATCGAAGCGAAAGCCAGCGCCTCGCCGGTCGCCCAGTCGATGCCCTCGCCGGTTTCGATCGCCTGACGACGGTTGTCGAGGAAGCGGCCGATTGTGCGGTGGACCTCGAAATCCTTCGGCACTTCGGTGAGCTTCTTGCCGATTTCCTTGAGCGTCTTGGCCGGCACTGCGGTCTTGCCGCGCCTCAGCTCGTCCTGCTGATCGGCGGTGCGCAGCCCCGACCAGGCACCGTCGAGCCAGTCGGCCTTGTTGGGCTTGTAAGCTTGACCCGATTCGAACTCGGCCTCGAGATGAGCGCGCCAGTCGGCCTTCATCTTGTCGACTTCGGCCTGGCTCGCCAGGCCCTCTGCAATCAGCTTCTCGCTGTAGAGCTGGAGGGCCGTCTTGTGGCCACGGATGGTGCGGTACATGATCGGCTGGGTGAAGGCAGGCTCGTCGCCTTCATTGTGGCCGAAGCGGCGGTAGCAGAACATGTCGACCACGACCGGCTTGTGGAACCGCATGCGGAACTCGATGGCGATCTTGGCCGCGTAGACCACTGCCTCCGGATCGTCGCCGTTCACATGGAAGATCGGCGCCTCGATCATCTTGGCGACGTCGGACGGATAGGGCGACGACCGCGAGAAGCGCGGATTGGTGGTGAAGCCGATCTGGTTGTTGATGATGAAATGCAGCGTGCCGGCGACGCGATGCCCGCGAAGGCCGGACAGGCCGAGGATCTCCGCGATCACGCCCTGGCCGGCGAAGGCGGCATCGCCATGCAGCAGCAGGGGCAGCACCTTGGCGCGTTCGGCCAGCGGCACGATCTCCTCGCGGGTACGCCCATAGAGCTGATCCTGCTTGGCACGCGCCTTGCCCATCACGACCGGATCGACGATTTCGAGGTGCGACGGGTTTGCCGTGAGCGACAGATGCACCTTGTTGCCGTCGAACTCGCGGTCGGACGACGCGCCCAGATGGTACTTCACGTCGCCTGAGCCCTCGACGTCGTCGGGAGCGAAGGAGCCGCCCTTGAATTCGTGGAAGATTGCGCGATGCGGCTTGGCCATGACCTGGCTGAGCACGTTGAGACGACCGCGATGGGCCATGCCCAGCACGATCTCCTCCATGCCGAGCGAACCGCCGCGCTTGATGATCTGCTCCAACGCCGGGATCAGCGATTCGCCGCCGTCGAGGCCGAAGCGCTTGGTGCCCTTGTACTTGACGTCGATGAATTGCTCGAAGCCTTCGGCCTCGATCAGCTTCTGCAGGATCGCCTTCTTGCCGGCCGCGGTGAAGGCGATGCCCTTGTCGGCTCCTTCGATGCGCTCCTGGATCCAGGCCTTCTCCTCGGGATCGGAGATGTGCATGAACTCGACGCCGAGCGTCGAGCAATAGGTGCGGGTGAGGATCTCCAGCATCTGCCGGATGGTCGCGTATTCGAGCCCCAGCACGTTGTCGATGAATATCCTGCGGTCGTAATCGGCCTCGGTGAAGCCGTAGGACGTCGGCGACAGCTCGTTGTAGTCCTCAATCGGCTTGGCGAGGCCGAGCGGGTCCAGATTGGCGTGCAGATGGCCGCGCATGCGATAAGCGCGGATCATCATGATGGCGCGCACGGAATCGCGTGTCGCCTGCATGACGTCGCCATCCGACAGCGACAGGCCGGCGGCAGCGGCCTTGTCCTTCACCTTCTTCTCGATGTGCTTCTCGACCAGGCCCCAATTGCCGTCGAGCGCGGAGACGAGTTCGCCATTGGCCGTCAGCGGCCAGCTCGGGGTCGACCAGGAAGCGCCCTTGGCGTTCTTCCTTACGTCATCGGCATCGTCCTTCAGCGCGCCGAAGAAGTCGCGCCACTCGGGTTCGACCGACGAAGGGTCGTCCTGATAGCTGGAATAGAGCGCCTCGATGTAATCGGCATTGCCGCCATAGAGGAAAGAGGTGAGAGAAAACTGGTCGTTGGCTTGATCTTGCCGTGCCATGTCCTTGATCGGAGCGTCAGCCCCGTCTCCTTGATTGTCGTCCTCGGCGATCGACGACCGCCCTCCATCGTCCATCCGAACCCGCTTCCCACGAAGAATTCCAATGAATCATGAGGAAAGGGTTTCGGCACGAACGCCCCCTGCCCGCATTCGGCGGGCAGAGGGCGTTGGATGAGGGGGCAGTCAACATTTCCTGTCGCAAAGGACCCCTTGTTGTTCGTCGGCTCGTGCGACGGGCGCTCAGCCCTTGATCGCCTCGAGCAACGTCGTGCCGAGCCTCGCCGGCGAAGGGGAGACGCGGATACCCGCCGCCTCCATCGCCGCGATCTTGTCTTCCGCGCCACCCTTTCCGCCGGAGATGACGGCGCCGGCATGGCCCATGGTGCGTCCCGCCGGCGCGGTGCGCCCTGCGATGAAGCCCGCCATCGGCTTCTTGCGCCCGCGCTTGGCTTCATCCTTCAGGAACTGCGCGGCATCTTCCTCGGCCGAGCCGCCGATCTCGCCGATCATGATGATCGACTTGGTCTCGTCGTCGGCGAGGAACATTTCGAGCACGTCGATGAACTCGGTGCCCTTGACCGGGTCACCGCCGATGCCGACAGCGGTCGTCTGGCCGAGCCCGGCATTGGTGGTCTGGAACACGGCCTCATAGGTAAGCGTTCCCGAGCGCGAAACAACGCCGACCGATCCCTTGCGGAAGATGTTGCCCGGCATGATGCCGATCTTGCACTCGTCTGGGGTCAGCACGCCGGGGCAGTTCGGCCCGATCAGCCGCGACTTGGATTTCTCCAGCCTTGCCTTCACCTTGACCATGTCCATGACAGGGATGCCCTCGGTGATGCAGACGATCAGCGGAATCTCTGCTTCGATCGCCTCGATGATGGCTTCGGCTGCGCCTGCCGGCGGGACATAGACCACCGAAGCGTCGGCGCCGGTCTTCTCCT
>VFQN01006659.1_pt1 | contig 12985 bp, 15 predicted proteins | sample 3512371 | NCBI WGS metagenome assembly VFQN01 (sample SAMN10412370, study PRJNA504923) | tailings metagenome | isolation source: Replicate 2 from Balatoc abandoned mine | place: Philippines: Itogon, Benguet | collected 2017-08-28
GCTGCAACAGAAAGCAAGGAACGACTGGATACTTACCACCTAATACGTACCGGCTTGGTGCGGGTGCGGGGCGTGTGACAAATGCTTTATGCTCAGACGCGCGGCGCTGCGTTGCGGCTTGGCTTTTCATCGGCAATGTTGCAGCGCCCTGATGCGTCGCGCACTGGTGCCAGGATACCGGTATATGTCGACGGTGGTTAAAGGTCCCGTGTATTGCCTTGCCAGACTCCATTGCCCATGCGCACACTGACGTTCTTCATGGTCTCCTCGTGCCCACCCGTCGACCTTCCCTGCCTGACAGGCAACCCAGCTGCTGCAGCTGGCACGTGCCATGTACGGCACGGGCGTACGGGACAAGCAGCCGTACCAGGCGTTGGCCCGTGCGCTGAGGGCGGCGGCGCAGGCGGAGGGCGGACACACAGAGCCACGTGTCTTACAGGTGAGTCACTGCGGTCGGAGTTCGACGTGGTGCCGTACGCTGAAGAGCTTTTTCATGAAAGGACGCACATATGGCATGCGTCGGTGCTGGCAAGCGGATTGTAAATGAAGTGCGGCGAAGTCCTACAGTGCACGAAGGGGTCATTACTCCGTTGGTGAAATTTCACAATGGTCCAAGCTTCTTGTATCACCTGGCGGCTCGCAGGACGCGTCGGCGCTGCTGCGGGCGTTACGGTTGGACAGCGAGGCAGCAGCGATGGACCAGGTGGGATACCGCGTGTGGGTTAAGAGTCGTTATGCACATTCACGGTGTTGGTGCTTTATGTGAAGCGCCGTGGCGCACCTGTGTTGCTAGGAGAAATATGACACTCTAATGGCATGCGTCCTGCCCCCGTTCCTTTGGTACCACAGCTTTCCTGCTGCTTCCACTGCCCCTGCTACCGCTGTCAGTCGACATACACTGCACACATGCTCCTCAACTGCCATGCCCACCGCATGGTCAGGCTCCCATTCACGGTGCCCCTCCCGCTCCCTGAATGGCCACCAGCGGCGCGTGTGCCTTCTTAGCTTACACGTTGCCCCTCCCGCTCCCTGGACGGGCATTCCACCAGCGCAGCGTGAGTCGCCTTACACTCTGTCCCTCCCGCTCCCTGAACGGCGCTTCCACCGGCGCGCCCATGCAGGCCTTTGTGAAAGCCGTGCGGACGCAGGCGGCGGGGGGCAGCAGGCGGTGAAGCGCCAGTGGCGTTGTTGGGGATGGGGGCAGGGGTGGCGTGGGGGGCAGAGCGTTGCATGGAGGGGCGCCGGAGAGTCCATAACTGCCACGGGGATATGTCGGAGGCATTGTGTGTTGTGGGAACGCTGCAATGGGAGGCAGCATTGTGTCGCAAGCTGTGAGTGGGAACCGTTAGGACCGTTGCGAATGAGCCCCTGCGGTCCTCTAGGGCTGGATTGTGGTGTCGTGTCTGCGGGTGGCACGTAAGGCCGTCCCTGTCGGTGCGGGTGCGTGAGCGCGGTAGGGGTCCAACTAGATTGGACTCGTCTCGAAGTGGCGACGTTTGGAGTGTCGCAAGGTGTGAGCAGTAAGAAGAGTCTGACGTAAGACGGTGGCCTGGGCCTGGGTGGATGTTGTGGCTGGTGGGCTCACGAATGAGGAACGTGAGGAGAGACGCCTGAACACTTTGTTGATGAGGGCCACGTCGTTTCGTGCATGCCGCCTTACAGCATGTCCACCAACCTCTGCTGCTGGTTGAGGTGATTGATTAATTAACTGCATTGCAAAACAGAAAGCTGAAAAGAGGTTGCAGTTTATGGGTGGGCTTGAGCTGCCAAGCCCTCCAAGCCCCATGGACCAGAGCGAGTGCGCGCACAGTTCGCCAAGCGACGTGTGTTGCAGGCCCGATCCCGGCCGACAGTGCTTACTTGTCCTCCTACAACCGTCACACGACGGAAGGCTATCAGGGCCACAAATGGAGGCCATAAGGGTTGGTGCGTGGTCTGCGGGCCTCAAATGCCACCAGCACAGCTCTCGGCGCGCTTGTGTAGTATACAATACATGTGGTCTATGTGCGCTCAATCCAGATGGCAACGATGTCCGCGTGATGCACGCACGCGTCAAACGCCAGCCGTACAACACGTCAGACAGGGCACACGCCAGCGCTGCGCACGAGTTTGGCTCACGGAAACAAACACACCAACTGTCATGCCATTAAACAACGGTTCACGTGCTTCAAGTGGAGTTGCTGCCCGCGTAAGCACGAGCAAGACGCAGCGCACACCCCAGCGCACAGCGTCCAGCCCAATTGCCAGCTGGGCTGGACGCTGGGCTTCGTTGCACCTGGTTGCACCACACGTGCTACCTGTCCACGCGTGCTTGCCAGGATCGAGTTCCACCCCCCGTGTAACCTTCCCACGAAGTAAGCAAAACTCCGGCCCAAGGGCCCATACGGTACTACCACCCGCTCCGCAGCAGCCCCTGTAGCACCACCACCCCCGCCGCCACAACCGCCACCGGCCACTGCTGGACAACCGCCGCGGAGCCACCTTGCGGCTGGACGCCCGTGTTGCTACCCGTGTTGCCCGTCCCCGTGTTGCTACCGCTGCCGCTGGCACTGCCACCTGTGGCCCCCGCGCTCCCCGAGCCCCCAGTAGTGCTACCCCCTGTGGTGATCTGCTGGCCAGCGCCGGCGTCCCGGGGGCCTGTTGCAGCTTCCACCGCAGGCGCCGGTCCGGCGGTGGTTGTGGTGGTTGACGAGTCATCGGCTCCGGTGGTGGGGGCGTTGTCCCCAGCTGCGGGTGTGTCTTGAGCGGTGGGGACAGGAGCAGCAGTCCCTGGACCGGTGGTGGTAGTGGTGGTAGTAGTGCTGGGGGTGGTGGCGGGAGTGGCCACGTTATCATCGTAGTACTCGTCCGTGGTGTTCGTTGCACCTCCTGTGGTGTTCGTTGCACCTCCTGCAGCAGACGTGGCCACACGATCGGGGTGCAGTTGCGCATGTGTTACGAGGGGTTACCTTGCGAGCAGGCATTGGTTTCTGTTCGCGTGTGGGGCTTCTCTGTTTGCCACAGTTGACAGTTTCCTGTTTACCACAGTTGGCAGTTTCCTGCCTATCTCCACCAGGCCCACTGCCGACCCACCTGCTGCCTGCACGGACGGCATGAGGTCCGCGAAGCACTCTGGCGTGACGGCATCGGCGGGGCAGGACAGCAGCGCAGTCAGCGTGCTCAGCTGCAGGCCGGCGGCCGTGACCAGCTGCGCACCCAACGCCACCCTGCGCACAGAGGGTGCGAAATGGCAATTAGGGGTGATACCGCTAACGGGCGCCTTGCTGGTACTGTATGTGGCGGCTGTCGCACAGGCTGCAAGTCCGTCCACGATGGCAACATATGCCCTAGGCTCCAGCAAGCAGCAACTTACGGAGCAGGCTGCACACACGTGCACGCTCTCGCCGCCGTACGTACGCAACGCTCCACGCACACTGATACGCATAAACTCACTGGCAGGCCGTGAACAGGCTGTTGATGGTCTCCTGGTCTCCGCCGCCCACCAGCTCCGTCACGTTTACACCGCTGCGGCTGAGGCCGATGACCAGCGCCCGCCCGATGTCGCACATGCAGGCCGCGCAGGGAGGAGCGCCGTCCGCGCCGGGCACTGCGGATTCGGCGGGACAACATGGCAAGAGGCAAGGAGCCATCGTTGGGGGCAACGGCAGGGCAGCAAGGGGTATGGCGGGCAAGTGGTGAGGGTTAGCGTAGGACTGCAGGTGCGTGGGCGGGGCGCAGGTCGTACGGGGAACTGCGGGGCAGAGGGGCGGGCAGCAGGGGAGGCGCATTGGAGGGGCCGCGGGGCACGGTGTTAGGGGGAGGGCGACTTGAGGCCAAGGGACCCGGGCCGGGTGCAGGACATAGCTACTCCTCAGCCGCAAATACAGTCCCGGCAGGGCTAATGAGGTCATACGGTAGGCAGTGGTACGCGTGGTCTTGGCTATTTGCTGTGCCGTGTGTGCGTGCTTGCACCTTAGGGCTTCTGCTCGTCCAAGACGCATGGCTACCCACTGCACCGCGCGTTCCCGCCACTTGTGCTTCCTGCTCAGTTTGTTGGCCCATTGGGTCTGCTACTTTGCGTGCGAACCCCGTAAAAGAATATGTGTTAGCTCACCACAGCTGGTGCGCACGTCGGTGTAGTCCACATCCCTCAGCTGCGCGCTGCTGATGGGGCAGCTATTCACACCGGTCTGTGCTGCAACCCGCTGGGCATACACCGCCAGCAGCAGCAGGAGCGCTCCACACCTGGCAAGAAGTCGCCTTGGGTGCTGCATGAGTGTATTATGCGCCATTGGCCGGGCTAGGAAGGAAGCTTCGGCGCGGCTGGTCGGTGGGTCGGCGGGTCGTGGGATGAGCGGAAATGTGGGGCTTACTGCTACTGCGCGGCACCTTGGATGCAAGTTGTGGTACGGAGTTATGTGTCACAGAGTAATTGGTATGCACATGCAGCAGGCTAGCGTGATGGGTTCCCGTAGGCGGAAGCTGCCGCCGGCTACCGGACAGGCCCATGCAGGCCCCCGCGTGCCCCAGGCCTGGGACCGATCCAACCGTCGGCCCGCGCAGGTATGACGGACCAGAGACCTAGCGTGTTTCCCACAGAGCGCACTTGGACTGCACCAGGGTATAGGCCTCGTATACCAATCACAGGAACACCTTCGTTGACTTACATTGGTTTGCTGAAGCCCTACACGCACAGGCTGTGTGGCGCTGCGGTTGTTAACCCACTCGACGCCATGACGACCCATGGGTCAACTTCCGGCGGTCGTTTCGGGACCGACAGGCAGTCAAAAACAAAATCCAAGCTGATATGCTGGTAGATCCATCAGGTTACAGGACATTGCGCTCCAGAACCTGCACAGCCTAGAGGGCTTGGCTGCCTCTGACATCGCAGGGCACACGGCCCTAGGCGGCAACCCAACACCGGTACGGTACCACATGACAGCTCACGTGTCATGTAGCCATTTATGCACGCACACAGGTACGGAAACACTGGGTTCAGAGACCTCCGTTAGGAAGAACAGCCACGTGGCAACCCCCACATGTGCAGCGGCTGAACAGGCCGCTGTGTGCCAGCAGCGGCCAGCGCGACACATTCTGAAGCTCGTCCATGCAGCACAGCTTCTGTCGCTGGCAGACATATGCGGGGGCGCAGGCAACGCAACGGAGCCAAAAACCCAGCGGGACCAAGCCCCACCAACCAACAGCAGGTGTCTACGCGAGCACAAGCTCCCCCAAAGCGCACCACTTTGATGTACCAACGCATGCGGCATGCATCTTCAGCGGGTCCAAGGACGATCCTACCGCTTCACGTTGCACGCGACTGGCCACGAGTATGCTGCTGTCACTATCCAGCAGTCGGCAGCAGGTGTCTTAAGGGTCGCGGCCACGGGGCCACGGTCAGGGGGTTGCTGTCACTGGGGGCGCGGGCGGCGCTCCGAAGCTAGGCACCAGGGTGGAAAGGAATGCGTCCAGAGTGCTGATGTCCCACGTCTCCTGCGGCAGTGCAGAAGAAGGGAGGGGTGGGTACCAGATTTGTGGTTCACGCATGCGCGGGCGCTTGGCCGTGCATGGCTAGCCGGGATTGTGGGGCGGTAGGGTGCTAAGGCCCCATGTCGCCGCAGCAGCGCGGTTGGGTTGAGAAGCGAGGGGGTGCCGCAGGACCGCTGCTGTATGTGTGCCCGCGTATGGGTGCGCGCGGTTACTCGCCGGGGCCAGAGGCCCTAGGGTGCGGACGTCACATGACGCAGGGGTGCTCCGGCTTGCGTTACGAGTTTACCACACGCTGGAGAAGGTTGTACACCAAATGGCTAGTGCTGCCTGCTCCAGACCGGTGCGCTCACCGACAAATGGTGCCGGTAACCCCAAGGCGCGCCGCATGAGAGTGCAAGCTGTAAGAGCGGACAGCCCCTGCTCACCTCGTGCCGCACGATCTTCCCATCGTCCCCGAGGGTGTACACCGTCGTACCGGTGTACGGCTTGATCTTCAGCCCGCCAAGCTGCAGGGCGCCCTCCAACCGCCACCGCAGTACGACGCTGCATGCCAGGGCCAACGGCCCGGGGGTCAAGGGACAGGTCCAGGGGACAAGGGTCAGGGGTCAAGGCCCGGGGCATCGTACTATGCACGACATCAAAGCCGTTATCGGCTGGCGGCACCGATAGAAGCGAGCCACTATGGGTGTGAAGCAAACAAGTTAGTCGCCTGCTCTATTCTTACGGACCGTGCCGGAGCCAAGCACTGTTCGTAGCAACAGTGGCTTGCCCGCACGACGGGGCTGAGCATCTGGCACTTTGTGTTACATTCCAAGTGGTAGGCAGGTGGCTGAGGCCACGTCAGGAAGCGCAGACTCTCGTCCCACTAATAAGACCACTCTCCACTCAGATCCTCACCCCACCTGCTCGGTCCTTCGGTGCGGATGGAGATGAGGTCAGCGCGGGAGGCCGCCGGGTCAAACAGCGTGGCGATGGCCTTGGCGTATGGCTCCACCCCTGGAGCACGTGTACGGCATACCACCGTTAGCACCGTTCCGCATGTACATGGAAGGGTGGGTTAGCATGCAGGATGCAGCCGTCGGTACGACATTGCAGGAGGGCGCGTCAGCAGCTTTGCCGCTACTACCTGACGCCTGGAGCTCAGAGGGTTAGCGTGTGTTGTTGCGGTTCAAAGGCACGCCAGAGATGACAATCATTCTATTGCATGCTGACTCCTGCACCCGTCCGCTGCGGCGCCATTGACGCACCCGGCCTTACCTGTGACCGTCACGGTCGGGTCCTTGAACACACAGTTGGCTGCGTACAGGTCACGAGTGATGTTCCCTGCGGGCCCGCACAGCCGTCACACACATGCATCGCTGCATCAGTGCACGTGCGGTAAATCCCAGGTGCTTGGTGTGATACACTGGTGTAGAAAGCTCAAAAAGTTGAGGCCCACAAGCTGCCAAGCCGCGTGACGAATGCGGTAACTGGTATGGCTTTACCACACTGTGCTGCGCAGTAGAACCGATACCTGCCATGCTGCGGTAACGGGCAACGTGTCATGCCCGCCACTGGATGCACGCAGACAGCACCCTCCCCTCGCAGCAGTCCACGACAAACGCAGAGCAACTCACCCGTCACGTAGTACTGTCCCTCCACAAAATCACGCTTTATGCCCTGCAGCGCCTGCTCAGCTGGGGACCCTGCTGTAGCCAGGGCGGGGCCAGATGGTGCCAGCAAGCTGGCAAGCCCCAACGCGCTGCCTCCCAAGGCCACCAGGGAGGCGAGCTGTGCCCTGCGCGTGACGACCAGCTGTCCAGTTTGTAATAAAGCTTCGCCATTGTCCTTGTTCGCGCTCGTGGAAGCAGAAGGGCGGTAGGCTTGGCAGGAAGTCCTCAATGCGCGGATGCCGGTCGGAAGCGCGCCGATTGCGCTCGGACGCAATGCCCTTGCTCCTTGCCTATCCACCAGGTTCATCATTTTGTTGTGGACAAATTACGGCAGGCCCTGGCGGGCCGTTGTCAATTGGACGGTTGAAACAGAGCAAGGTGCTATCGATGGTGCACGGGTGCCCAGTACTGCTATGAAAGGCACACGCCAGCTGTCGGCCGCCCTGTTCTAGAGTGTTTGCATCGACTAGCAGGACTACCGACTCTGTGGCCCACTGCACAGACAGCAACCAGTACATATGCCGTCATTAGCTTGGCAAAATATCTGCCGTATTGCCCTGGCGCTCATGCAGCAACCGTCACGTCCTTGTCAACTGTCCAGACTGGTCAACCCTGACCCCTGTTCCACTGCAAAACCGGACAACGAATGCGATGCAGCTATCCCAGAAGGTAGAGCTTCGCAGCCTCAAGCCACCTCTGTGTCTGCGTGCTGATCTGTGCCCGCTTCACGCCCAGGGTAACACGAGGCGAAGGGCCGGGGGTAGGGCAGCTTTCATGGGCTGAGAAGCTCTCTATGCTTCAGGGGAGTTTGAGGAGGGTCGAGGGAAGCCTCCCAGTGTCTGCTGGGCGTGTAGGTGGGTTTGGGCCAGGGGAGCCCCCCGGTTCAGGCCGTACGCGACTATGCGTTGAGTCGTTGCTCTGGCACTTCTTGTGCTGCATGGATTACTATCATAGAAAAGCAGTGCTCGCCCTCCAAGAGATGGTTGGAGCTGGCGGCCATCCCGTCGGTGAGTGGCCAGCCATGCGCATACGCCGTGGACTCGTGGACTTCGGGAGCCATGGTTCCTGCTGCTGGGCCCAGGGCCGAGCTGGAGTGGGGGTTGGGCGCCTTGTCACCTGCTGCCTGTCACTGCCCATCAAGTGTCCTACCTGCCGTGGAACGGCATGAATCCTATGCATGCGCACAACGACAGATTACTCAATGTATGTGTCCTGCAGTGCCAATTTTAAGGCCGCATGGTAGCCGCATGCCGGACGCCAACCCCAAGCCAAGACGTTCCGAAAGCCCCTGCTACCCGAGACCTAGCCGCAGCAAAGGGAACTATATTATGAAGTAGTAGTGTTACACGTATGGTCGTAGCGAACATGCGTTGGTTATGGCTGTATGAGGGGGTTGGTTGACGACGACTCAACATGCCGCCGGCCTGCCCCTTCAATGAGTAGTGGTTCAATTGCATTCATAACACTAGAACCTTGGTGGTCGAAGTCACTAAGCTAACTGTTTGAGATGACTGGACTGTCATACCACGCGTTGAAATCAGCAAGGTTGCCCAGGGTAATCATTAGTTACACACAGGCTTATCTGATACACTCATGAAGAGCGCACTGCCAGCAGCACAGCGCCACGTGTAGTACGGCAAGTGGGGTGAAAGCTGAACCAAAAGCAGCACTCCCAGCCCTCGATTGGCAATACACCCTTGGTACAACAGTGCTTCATATGCCCCTAACACATACCGAACACTCCCGAAGACGCTGTCGCAGCCTCTTCTTCCTTTTCATTGACGGCTGCTTTCCTTCGGGCTTTGCACTAGACTCCAGACTTCAGGAAAAGCTCAATACAACTGATATCTCCCTGCCAAGAATGGTAAGGCATGGCCCCTGATAGGCGCCCCGTATCTAGGGGATGAGATACTTTGTTCAACGCTGAGTGCTTCCCCACCTCCTGGATTGCAGCTCAAAGCCAACTTGCTGTCACTTCCACAAGACCTGCTTTTGCGGGTGTTTGAGGAGCTCAGCGGGGCTGATTTGGCCAGAGTTGAGTCGGTCGCTGCGGGCCTTCGCTCCACGCTCCACGACCGTGGCGCGTTCCTTTACCAGAACGCTGTGGCCAACGAGTTCAGCAAGAAACCTTCATCGAGCTCTCAAGCCAAGGCGGCATACGTGTGAGTGCATACTAGGCGTGGGGGGGAAGTGCGGACAAACCACTTTGCCAACCGCCCCGCATTTGCGTAAACTCTCTCACAATTGCACTCCTTCCATTCCTGTCATTCACAGGAAGGCGTTTGTGCAGGAGCGACTGGACAACCTGGCACGGTGAGGGGCCGAAAATGCCTGATAGACATCCTTGTAGGCAGGCAGAGGTCCTGCGCGCGACCGTCAATGCTTGGTTGACGAGAAAGAGAGGGTGTCACTTGTGGTTACGCTCCAGCAGCGCCTGACGCCTGGCGAGTAATTCCGTTCTTCGCGGTGCAGCGAGGCGTTTGTGTCTTGCTAATGCTGTGAACTTTCCCCAGTCCCCTTAGCTCTCACACATCGTCCATACGGTTTCTACACTACAGGCAGCAGCGCATATACCAAGCTCTCAAGCTGCGGGTAGAGGAACTCGACGACCTGCTGCTGCGCGCCGATGACGTCAGGCTCCAGCTTGGGGACCTGATGGAGTTCCCGTCGCTCGTTATGACTTCCGTTGGGGACATGGAGCAGGTGAAAGGGGACAAGCGACGCTCAGTAGCAGCCCTCCAGCGTAGTCCGCACTCGAGTTCTCAGCCTCCAGTACTGTGTCCTTGCGCCGGACACGTGCCGCTCGATGCGTGTGGGTCTTGCGCACGACATGAACCTCCGCCATCCACCGCATTCTATGCTACCCTGAACTCCACATACTAACTGATGCACATCTCTGGTATACGTACCCCGCAGGACGTGCTGCAGCAGCGTTGGGACGCAACGGAGGAGCTGCTGGCAGCCGAAGCGCAGGTGGAGGAGATGCAACAGGAGGTGGACCACCTGCTCTCTCGCATGCCGCGCTGTTGGCGCCCCCAGCTGCAGGAGCAGCAGCAGCAGCAACAGCAGCAGAACGTGGACGCGGCATCTTGCTCGATGGCCTGAGCCGCTTGCGGACCAGCTGCAACCCGCTGCCGCCCGGGGCGGTGCTTTCTTGGTCGAGATGACTCGTCAACATGCATATAGCAAGCAAGACATAAGCACCGTGTATCCTTCCTTGCGTACATACATTCGCATGGCGTTGGGACCCCCTCAGCTCGAGGCCGGGGACTCATGATGACTAGACGACAAGAGTTTTGGCCGCGGTGGGATGTGGTGCATGTGCATAAAGCGTGTACTGGTGTGAGGGAGGCTGGTCTGAATCAATGACGGCCGTAGCTCCTAGTTGCAAGACCCGTTGGCGCTGTCAAGGCGCTGTTCGCGACCGCCTTTGCTGTGGATCAGTGGCGTGCAACACCGCTCCGCCCTTGCACGTGTGCTGCGACGTGCTAGCAGGTGCATTAGCTGGTCTCCGTTTCTGTGGTTTTGCACCCTTGACAAGTGCACATGGCGTTCATGCCCTGTTTGTATTTTCGTTTGACGCCTGCTGGCCCTGCTTCGTTGTCACGAAGTGAAGTAGCAACACCGACCGTGACGGGCGGGTGGATGGGTAGCGCCTCCCGCCCCTGTGTTGTGTGCCACAGGCAGAGCTTTTGTTGCGTCTGTTCGTTTGGTAGTATTGGGCGCGCCGTCGCGGGCCGCCATGCATGGTATTGTCTTGCAGCTGATGCATGTGCTGTGTGGGTCAACAAAGACACCGCTGCTCTGCACGACATGTAGGGTGTTGCTTGCTGTTGCTTCGCGCATGGTGCCGTGCTTTGGGCAGAGGCTGAATGGGCTGAAGGAGATTTGGGGCAGCGTACGGCTGGTGCCGTACTTTGGCGACAGGATGCAGGCTTGGCGGGTATGCGAGCGGTCGTTGAGGCAGCAGGACGTGCGTTCTGTCACCTTGGTGCAGCACGTTGGAAGGTCAGAGCTGCAAGGGTGGCGCAGAGGAGTTGCGTGTATTTTGCGCTCAGTTGGGCACCGCAGTGCATGACATGGTCTTAGCGTTAGTGGGCGTTTGGCTGCTCTTGTTCGAGAGGGAGGCGCTGGAGAACAAGGCGCCTTTGGTAAGGGATGGTAGTACGCTTGCAGGAGGTGATTTGGGGTGTGGGGTGGGCACCTGCCTGGGTGCAGCTGTTCTCAGGGAGGGAGTAGGTGGTAAACTGTTCAGCAGCGGTGCTGGGGTTAGTTGGCTGCACGTGGGAACGTGCGCCGGAGGGTGCACTGGTGGGGGGCCTGACGCAGAACTGGAACATGAAGCGGGCGGGGGGCGTGGATGGATTGGGGGACACACTGTCTCGCTCCAATTTTGCGCGCACTTTGGCGCGGGACAGCACGATGCACGCAAGACGCATCACCGCACGATGGCGCGTTTCATGACATGAAGCATGCATACGGTTTGGTTGTTTGGTGTTGACGGTACACGGGATGAGACACGGCGGAGTGGCGTGCCTGGCTGCGCTGGGTGAATTGTGTCTTACTCTTGCTGGTGCGATGCGCACTGCTGGGTACGGTGGCGCGGTCGCCGGGAGGCTGTCTGTGCAAGCCCACGTTGGCTCCGGTTGCTGTCCAGGATCTGCACTCTGTGTCGCCTTATGCGGCCTCCCTAATGTATTTCATGTGTGGCGCGCAGGGAGCGCAGCTGTGGAAGTGGTGTGTGAGTTAACTGTATTTCAAGTCCTTGTTGGCGGCCATGGTTGCATGATGGTGGTAGTTGGTTGCCGCATCTCCGCACAGTCATGGCTTGAGCAGTGGCGCCGGGAAGCGAGCTCCCCCCGCCCCGGCTCTACGTTGCTACGTGTACTGCGCCCCCATGTTGTGGGTTGGTTTGTCGTGTTTGTTGGTGGTGGTTCTCAGTCAGTCCTCCAATGTCGTCGCCACATTAATCATCCACGGTCCTTAACCCGTGGTGCACGTTTGTCGCGGAAGGTTCAGGGTGTGGGGCTGTGCGCAATCGTGCCAGCTGCAGTTGCGGCCCGGTCGCTATGTGCCGGGCCCTGTTGCTGGGTACAACATATTACAGCGCCGACGTGTCTGTGCGTTGCACGCATGGTCTTCCCGTCTGTCGGAGCGGCGCGCGTGCTTTGCTCTGTGCCCACTAGCCATTCTTTCGTTCTTCCTCGTCATGTGTGTCGTACTTGTTGTGCGTGTACGTATCATCTCACTTTGGACTACCTGCAAAGGCAAACCGCACTTGTGCCGGCAACATCGCCCGAGGGCACGCATACGGAACCGGGTATTGCTGCAGCAGCATTTATGCGCAACCCTCCTCCGGCCAGATGTGCTGAAGGACATGCTTTTAGCCATTCTTGCGTCTGGGTTTGATGTGGATGGTGTACGTTGGCGTTTACGTAGTGATTCAAGGTTCAGTGCGCCTCAATTGCGGAAGCTTGGAGCGGGTGGCTCGTGGCAGGGCACATGTCCTGTGGTGGCAAGACGTGCGGTACGGCTCGAACGGGGCGTTGTGGCGGCATTTCAACGATTTCATTGTAAGGATACCGACCTCAGGAGGCCATGAGCAGGTACCTCGTTCGGCGTTCAGTCAGTCAGTCAGTCAGTCAGTGTTACACGGCGAGGGTTCTCCCCTCCGCAAGTGCAACGACCCATTCCGAGCCGGGGGCTCAAGGGCCTGCAAGGACAACCAATAGCTCACGGAATCGCCACCTAACGCACATCCCCCTTAAAGTTTTCCTGCCGCCTACCGCACATCCCCCTTTTTGTATGTATGGATTTACAGTTTTGGTCCCCTTCCAGGGCCCAGCCCCGTCCCACTCGGGAGA
>VFQN01006660.1_pt1 | contig 12985 bp, 12 predicted proteins | sample 3512371 | NCBI WGS metagenome assembly VFQN01 (sample SAMN10412370, study PRJNA504923) | tailings metagenome | isolation source: Replicate 2 from Balatoc abandoned mine | place: Philippines: Itogon, Benguet | collected 2017-08-28
CCGCCCCCCCCCCCGGCGGGGGGGGGGGGGGGGGGCACAAAAAAGAAAACGGGGGGCCTGGCCCCCGGGGGGGGGGCCCCCCCCCGGCCCCCGGGGGGGGGGGGGGGGGGGGGGGGGGGGGGGGGGGGGGGGGGTTAAGGAGCAGGAGCATGAGGCTGTTGCGGATGCTGGCATGGAGGTGGACGGCGCGAAGGAGGAGGCGGGAACCCCCCGGCGAGGGCAGGCGGAGGCCGCTGCCAAGCAGGAGCAGGAGGACACAGAGGGGCCACTCCCCCGGCCAATGTGAGATGCGCGGTGGGGGCCGGGGGTGGGGCGGGCACTGTCGTGGGGCGCAGGGGGCAAGAGGAAGCAGACAGTGTAGAAGGATGGTGTGGGCTGTAGGGGCGGAAAATGCGTTGGAGTCAGGGTATTGGTTGTAGTGCACATGCGATCCTTGTTGGCATGTCCACGTTGCACCTGTGTCTGACACCGGGCACCGTGCATTTTGATGGATTAACCTTCTCGTTATACACATGGGGGCGCCTTACGCCCCTGGTATTTGCAATACCACCGGCGCAAATGCGCACGTGGGCTATGCGATGAGGTACACGGCCGTAGAAAAGCATGCGGGATGCAAGTTGCAGCAGGCAACAACCAAGCACACAACAGGGGCTGCGGTTGGATCTCAGCCATCTGCATACGGACATGATGACACTGCGCAACCAGTAAAACCATACTTGTAACATACGGTACGCTGCAAGCTGAGCTGTTTTCCAGTGCCCACCGTTCCGCCTCAAACGCGGGCGCATTACAAGTAACGAGGCACAACCCTACCTCATACCCCCTACTCCAAAGTACGGCAGCAGCCACGCCTAGTTTCCTGCGTCCCTTGCCTCTACAGCGCCAATACCAACTCCAACCTGAAACCTGCACGCATTCGGATTCGCCGCCCCTCCAGGCCCCCGCGCGCACCTCCGGAGGCGGAGCTGGCCGCCCATGGCACTGCGCACCCCATATGGCCGGCCGTGACGTGCTGGCTGCTGGGTGGCGGCGGCGCGGCTGCTCGCGCCCGGCGGCACGGCCCCACCACGGGCCAGGTGGAGCGGGCGCTGGAGGTGTTCGACGGGGCCTACCTGCAGGAGCCGGGGGTGGCGGCGGCGGTGCCCCTGGAGCTCGTCAGAGGTGGGCAGCTAGGGTAGCGAGGCCGAGTGCGAGCCTACAGTGTGGCCGGTGGGCTAAGGCTGCAGGTTGGCCGCAGGGTTGCACGGCGCTCTTCGTACCAGGCGTGGGTTGCATCACCTGGCTGACGCCCAGCCCGGTGTGGCGTTCTCACCTGTAGTGTGCGGTTTCGGTTGTCATCAACAGCCAGCGCGTGCATGCCATACGGGGCTTCTTCTGTTATGTACTGTACTGCCCCCCCCCCCCTTTCCGCCACTGCCGCAGCTCTGCTGGCTGTGTGCCGTCACCGGCGGCCCAGCCCCCTGCGCAACGGCGCGACCAAGGCGTTCGCCAACCTGGTCACCGTGCTCGCGAAGGAGGCAGACGCAGGGGCGGCCAGGGGCAGGAGCAAGGGGGAGCAGGAGGACGAGCAGGAGCACGGGGAGCAGCAGGAGCAGCAGGGGGCCACTGCTGCAGCCTTGGGTTGCGGGGCCCGCCCACGCGTGAGCTGCAGCCCGCAGCCGGTGTCCCTCCTGGATGTGTACGGCTTGCCGTCGCTGCTACCGGCTCTGCGGGACGGTGTGTGCGAGGGGGACCCGGAGAGCCCCAGCGACAAGGCGCCGAGGCAGGCCGCGAGGGCGCTTGGTGAGAGGGGAAACGCGCTTTCTCTGGGGTCTTGCCTTTTTGGAGTGGCCCATAAGCAGTGCCGTGGTACTGCGTTTTGCGCATACTTGTTTAAAAAACGCACTGCTGCAACTCTTGTGGTGTGGTACTAATTGTGCACATTCGTTGCCTTGCCCATGTGCGTGTCGCGTGCCGCAGCTGCGTTGGTTGGCGTCGGGCTGCGGCCCTTGAACTCTTCGGACCCCTTTGGCACTGGCCGGCTGGAGCAGCAGCAGCAGCAGGCGGATGAGGCGGATGGGCACGAGGCTGGGGCTGAGGACGGCCCCAGCTCGTCCTTGGACCCTGAGCTCGCGGCTGCCGCTGCAGCCTTCCGGATGCAGGTGATCACGTGCTTGTCGACCTCCTGTGCCCCTGCCTTTCTGCCTGGCTGGCTGCCTCCTGCAATGCTGCAAATGCAGTCGCTCATGAAACCTCATTTCTTCCAAGAATGCTCACCATTGCCGCCATTGCCATAGCGGGCATGCCAACCTGTCTGCCCTGCAATCCTATCCTCCCTCTATCGCACCAAGAGGACCCCAGCCCCTCCATGCCACAAACCGCTGGCCTGGCCGCCGCCCTCCCTCCCCCTCCCTCTCCCTGCCTCCCTCCCAGGTCGCCTCCGACCCGGCTCTGCACTGTGCCCTGCACGACGCGGCCCTCAGTCCCCCCGGCGACGACGCGCCCTCCCCTGCGCACGTGTTCGCCGCCAACCTGCTCATCGCGCTGCACCGCCTGCTGCTGGACCCGCACGCCCGGGCCGTGGTCACGCGCTCCAGGAAGCGCATCGAGCTGGAGGCAACCGCCAGGAAGACGGAGAGGGAGAGCAGCAGCAGGAGGAGAAAGCAGCTGCAGCAGCAGCAGTGGGACGGGAAAACAGGAGGGGCTGGGGGTAACGGTGTTGGTGTTGGTGATGGTGTGGAGGGAGGTCCGAAGCCGGCGCTGCCGGCGCTGTCTGCTGTGGCCAAGGCGCGCATGGCGGCCCGGATGGCGATAGCCATGGCGGAGCCGCCGGAGCACGTGCCGCACCCGGTGAGGGGGGGATTGTGTGGGGCGTGAGGGAACAGTGTGGGTGTTGGTGTTCGGGGGGAGGTTGGCCACCGCGAAGGGTAGCGGTACCGCTGGGCGGGTGCTTGCCAGGTATGGAGGCGCGCATAGCCAGGAGGACAGGGCTATGAGAGTACGTGTTACGGGGTTGTGTGGGGTGCACCCACTAGCTCCACACGAGTCCCCACGCTCATCACTATGAACAACCATTCTGCCTTCAGCCTCGCTGCAGCACAAAAAATGCGCGCCAGGGGCCGTGCCTTGGAGCCTCAAACCCAATCCGACTGGCATCCTGACACCTCGCCCCGGCCTTGCTTGTCTCGGCCTTGCGCAGGGCTGCCGCAAGATGCTAATCAAGTGCGTCGTTGCGCTGCTGCGCCACCCCGCGCTGGCTGGGATCATGGACCCGCCAGGGGAGGAGCGCGAGGAGCAGTCAGCAGCAGCAGCAGGAGCAGCAGCAGGGGGACCCGAGGGTGGCCAGGGCGGGCCGGGGGCCGCTGCCGCGGGGCCAGGGCCGGGCACCGGCCGTCGCATGGCGCCCAACGCGCTGTCGCGGCTCACCGGCAACGACCCGTGCACGCAGCTGCCTGGCGTCGTGCTGCGCATGCTGTGCGCGGAGCTGCGGGAAGCCAGGTGTGTCGCGCGCTGCGGGGGCACCGGTCAGCGTGCTTGCGATGAAGGCACTTGCCGTTTGGGGCGAAAGGGCTTATGCTGGTGGCGAAGATGGGAGCACGGCCGCACGACGCATAGCAGTTGTTAACGGTACCGGTACCGTACGCGTGCGGGGGCACCAGCTTGCGGTTGAAGTCCCGCAGGTGGTCGGTGACCCTAGCTTGGGCGTGCTCACGCAAATATTGCCCTTCACTACTGACTGCTTATGCTTGCGGTATACTCCATGCAGTGGCGACGCGGCGGAGGAGGAGGAGGGCGAGGCGACCGTTGGCCCCGCCCGCCTGGACGCCGGCACAAGGCTGCGGCTGACGCTGTGCCTGCACGCAGCAGCCCGCGCGCTGTGCTTCCTGCGGCAGGGTGGCAGTGGCGCTGGTGGTGCCGGTGCGGGGGGTGACGGGCACCCGGCGCGGCAGCTGCTGCGGCAGCAGGACACTAGGACGGCGGTGCAAGACGTGCTAAAGGCACTTGAGGTGGGTTAGTGTTATGTAGCTGGGTTACAGGGCCGGAAAGCGTGTCGTGGAGCTTGGACGGTGCTCAGGTGCTGTGGGGCCGTTGGGGTGCAGCGGGCGATGGATGCAAGCGTTCCGCCCTGCCGATGTTGCTAGCCTGCGACGCCTGCAAATACCGTACACCTCCACAGCCCCTCTTACCGCCAAGCTGCTCTGCTTCGTGCAGTGCCGACCTAAACGCTTTCGTCGGTTGTGTTGTGCGTCGCCTTCGTGACTTGCACCCGCAGGAGGCGTGCCCCGTGGTGTGCGACGGGCGGCACATGCAGCTGCAGGTGCAGTGCGACAGGGTGGGCGAGCTGGCGGAGGAGGTGGCGGCGGCGGCGCCGGGGGGAGGCAAGGCGGCGGGCGGGCGGCGGGACTGATGGGTCGGACAGGACCTTGCACTGCGAGTGTGACGGGAACAAAGAGTAGGGCGTGTAGAAGCTGGGAGGCGTGTGGCTGAGGAGGAAGCCGAAGGGGTAAAACGTTGGCTTGGGTGGAAGCGTTATCGGCAAGGGGTAGGTGCATGGGCGGTTGGGGTACGGAAGGGTATGGCAGCGCCTCACGGCGTACCGGTAGTTGCGAGCGTGTGTGTAGACCAGGTGTAGGCCAGGCATATGCACAGATGCTAGACGACGTGCTCACCTCGGCCTGCTGCAGCGCTGTCCCAGCGTCCTGTTGGGAGCCGTCTTGGTTCGTGTAGGACGTAGGTCTGGAGGATTGGATGAAGCTCCTTTGCGAATGTCATCATAAACGGTCTGTACTGGAGCCAACGACCGGGAATTCGCCAGCTCCATGGCAGTCCGAAGTCTTGCGTGGTGGTTTTCGTACAACAGTACTGTCACACAAGGCGAAGTCCGTCGTCAAAAGCCGGACAGCTCACAGCAAGGATCAGTGGGTACGGTACGGTGTCAGGCATGGTCTTCTCCGCCACTATAATGGGGTACAGGAAAGGCCCTGCCCCTTTGCTGCAGGTGCGAGAAGCAGGACAGCAAGGAGGAGCGAAGTTGAGTCTGGGCGGCCACGTGTTCCTCCGCGGGAAGATCCGGTCGTGTTGGCCCACATGAGCAATCCTGCCATTCCGCGCTACGACACGTGGCGGTTGAAATTCTCCTTGTCCACTTGCACGAGGCCCGTCAAAGCTTGAGCACGCTTCACCTACACGCTACAGTCCCAGTCACCGACAGTGCATTTGCGGAGTTCATCAGCACGAACCAAACGAGCCCGTCTGCGCCCGTAGCTCTCATGGCATGGCCATAAGCGCCTAAGCGACGTGCTCCTTAATTATGATGCATTGACAGAATAGTACAAGGTGCGACCTCGCAGTCACTGTCCTCCAGATTGGAGTCCTTTGCGACATGTGCCCGCAACTCGGCAACTCTTCGCCGTCTATATAGCTCCTCCTGAACCGATTGACATATCGTCACCCAACTTACTTGGCCCATTGTCACTACTTGCACCTGCATTCTGGTCTAGCGCTGACGGCAAGTCCCCCGTTGGCCCTCAGATCCATCGCCACCTCCTCCACCCCCTCAGCCCGACCCCCGCTCAGCCCGACCAGCACCACCCCTACATACCAGCTGCTTTCACGCACCTGCGGCCCCATGAGCGACTCCAAAACCACCACCGTCGACCTGCCGCGCGATCTGCGCCTGCGCATCCTATCCCTGCTGTCACCCAATGAGCTGGCCCTGGCCGGCAGGCTGACCTGCAAGGATGCCGCACATCACTTCAGTGAAGCGCACCACTGCACCGTGCACTTTGACCAGCCGCTGCCTCCCATCGCCGCTGCCGCCCTGGAGCTCGAGATGCGGCAGTGGACCCTGCGCAACAAGCTGCAGCTGCTCGTCACGTCCCCCAAGTGCGGCATAGAGCAGAACGTGGAGCTGGTGTGGAAGGTCCTGCAGCCGCAGTTGCTCCCCGAGCTGCTGCAAACCAACTACTACCTTGACAACCTGCGTTTGTTCAAGATAGACATGGGGTCCACGGCCGTAGCGGCGGGCTTGGCCCACCTGCTGCCCACCCTGGAACGGCGGTGTCCGGGGCTGCTGGACCCGTGCCGTACCCTGGAGGCAGCGGCGCGGCACTGCGACCTGGCGGGGCTGCGGGCGGCGTGGGAGGTGGTGGGGCAGCGGCTGCAGAGCAGCCGCGTCAGTGACGACGATGAGGAGGGAGCGCCGGAGCTCTGCGGGGATCCAGGGTTCTGGAGCGAGGTGCTTGGCGCAGCAGCTAGCTCAGCAGCCACAGCAGATGCCGTAGCCAAGATGGAGTGGGCGCTTAGGACCGGCCGCCTTAGCAACGAACGGGTTGTACGGGACTCCGTGCTTGCCGCAGTCGTGGCCTCTGGCGAACTGGCCCGGCTGCAGTGGCTCCGAGAGTACGGCTTTTCATGGGGCACTGGCGAGGTGCTGGGGGCGGTGCTGCAGTACGCAGATATGCACTTCATCCTGCAGCTGGAGCAGGAGGGCGGCTACCTGCCCACGGACGGCGACATTGTGGGGGTGCGTGGGGCCCTGCAGTGGGCAGCAGGGGCTCCCAGGGACAGCGGGGCCAAGGTCCGGTGGCTGGTGAGCAAGGGAGTTCCCCTGCCAGGCCCACGGGAGGTTGCCGACAGCGACGCTGTGCTCGCCGCAGCGAGGCACGGCAACCTGGAGGCGCTGCAGCTGCTGATGGGCCCAGCCCTCGCACACAATCCCGGGGACATGCACGTGCTGGGGGGCGTGCTGAGGGCGGCTGTGGGTTCCCGCAGCGTGCCCACCGCCGCGTGGCTGCACGGGGTGGGCTGCCCCCTGGACCAGATGATGACCATGACGGCGTGCGAGCAGGGCGACCTGGCCATGCTGAGGTGGCTGCTAGAGGTGCGGTGCCCTAACATGGGCCTAAGCATACCGGACGTCCTCACCATGTGGCCCTCCCGTACGGCCAAGGACGGCTACCGGCTAGCGGAGGCGGTGCGGCTCGTGTCGCAGGCGGGCTGGCCGATCCTGGAGGAAGCCGAGGACGCGTATGAGGTGCACCCGCTGGAGGCGGCGCTGATGGACAAGCACCCCGGGCCGGTGTGGCGCACGCTGAGGGAGCTGCTGCCGCCGGGGGGCAGCGAGCTGCTGCCGGAGGAGGCCGCACGGGCTGCTGGCACCGGCTGCGAGGCGATTGTTGAGGACCTGGTGCGGATGGGGGTGGTGGAGGAGTACGGGTCCAGGCTGACGGCTGCCTGGTACGCCGGTGCGGCGAAGAACGGGGACGTGGGCACGCTGGCGGTGCTGCAGCGCCTGGGGGTGCTGCCGGGGCAGGGGACGCTCAAGGCGGCTGTGGAGGAGGGGGCGCCGGTGTGTGCCTTGGAGTTGCTGGTGCAGCATGGGGCTCTGTTGGGTGAGCAGGAGGTGCAGAGTGCGCTGGGCGGGTTCTACAAGATCGTGTATGCAGGGGAGGCGCCCAAGGTGGAGGCGTGGCTCCGGGGGCTGCTGCAGCTGCCGGCAGCTGCGGGGCGTGGAGAGCCTCAGCACTCGGCGGGTGGGGAGCTGGGGGCGGGTCGCGCACGTGGTGGGTCTCAGGGGGCGCGTGCTGAGCTTGTTGGGCCTAGGCCTGGCGTGGGCTCAGGGCTGGAGCCTGGTGGCGGGGTAGCTATGCAGGTTGGGCATGGGAGCGAGGTGGGAGCTGAGCTGGGGGCAGGCACGGCGGCGAGGCACGGTGGTCGCCTGCTTGGCTTGTGGTTGTGGCTGGGGTTAGCGGTGTTGCTCGCTGCTGTGGTGCTGGTGCAGCTTGGGCCTAGCATCATGTACAGGTGGGAGCGACTGTGGATGTAGTGGCGAGGGGGCAGGAAGGGGGAGAACAGGTTGGGTAGCTGGGTTTGCGCAAGTTCAATTCGCTGGTAGCTTTAGCATGCAAGCTCGTCTTCGGTGAGCGAATCAGAAGCGCATTCACGTGGCGGTAGAGACTGGGTCTCGCGGTCTGCAGTAGGTGCACTGCTCATTCCGTACCCTGCGGTACCGTGCGCATGCCTGAGGTCAAATGTGGCAGCTTGGTACCGTACGCAATGGCGGGCTTAGTACCGGATAACCTTGCACCACATTAGTGGCTGCAGGGCATACAAGTTACTGTAGGCTGGACCTGGCTGGAAGCATGCCGGGAAATACGCGCGCCAACTGGGGGGGGGGTCCCGCCTGTGTTCACTGCAGCTAGGACCCTTCCTAGCTGTTGTCGGCCGCCCTGTTGCCTACCGTGCTCAGTGTGTGGAGGCCCACGTTCCCTCAAACCACCGTGCTTTGCTTGCATGTCATATGCTGGCGGTACCGGTGGTGCGCTCTGGCCAGAGAGCAAGGCGGGCACCGGAAGGACGGCAGCCACAATGCATCGCGGTTGGTTCTGGCCCCTGCCCGCCTCCCTGTCTCCGCCGTGGTGTTTCGCACACGACCAGGGGACTAGGACGCTAAACCCAATATGGCATGGCGGCATATGGCCCCAGTGGTCCGGCAGCGCAGTGTGCTAGGCTCAAGTGATGCTCGGGCCTACTAAGCGTTGCACAAGACACGGCTGCTGTCGGATCCGAGCACATCAGCACGCACATCAGCACCAGGCTTTTAGGGGGCTTCCTGATGGATGGTGGTGGTAGTAGTAGTTGCAAGGAGTACTAGTGAAGCAAGAGTAGCGTAACAAATCCAAACACCCTGCTTCCCTGCAACCCTCTTACGAATGGAAGGAAGGGAATTGCATCCTTTCCTGTGGAGTTTGGTCCTTGCATACCCACGGGCATCCACCTGCTCCCCGTTGGTCCTGCCTTGTAGCCCCCTCCCCTGCGGCTCTGCCTCTGCCCCAGCTGTAAACTACTCGAGGCTTCTATATCTTTGTGTTTCGCTACAACACACAAGGACCGAATCCTCAGCTGAAATCGGCGGTTGTCGGCAGCACGCGTGTCACAGACACCATGTCATGCATACCTTGCTCCCTGCTGGTGGAGCTCTGTTAGCAGTTTCACTACTTCGTTGAACGTGTGAGCAAAGTGCACTCCTTCGCATCGAGCCTGATTTGACCAGACAGCCCGCAACATGTCCCATACAGACGAGGATAGGGAGCAAGGCATAGCGAAGCCTATACAAATAGATGGAGAGAAGCTTTTACCCTCGGAGCCTAGGCTGGAGCCAGAGCCGTTGGGCCTTCCCGCTGACCTGGCTCATCGCGTCGCCGCGTTCTTGCCTCCCAACGAAACTGCATTGACTTTCCGTCTGGTGCATAAGGCTACCGCAGCGGTGGCTGCCGAGGTACGTCGCTGCAGGACCCGACACGCCTTCGCTTCGAGGTGCAGCTATAGGCTCAGCAGCGTTGTTGCTGCGTGTCGTAGTGGTGTCAGGTGTACTCAGCAACCCAAACCTCTCATCACGGTTTGAGGAAATGTTCTTGGGCGTGGCCTGGCGTGGCCACGGAGGGATGCGCGACACCGTGTTGTTGCAGGGCGCGGTGTTGTAATGTGCAGGGTGGACTTGCCTTGTTAAAAATCCTCGGCTTGGATGGTTGGTCTTAAGTGCAGGAAGACACTGCTTGGGCACAATACCTGGCGCCTCCTAGACACGCTGCCAGCGCCCCATGTGTGTTAACCCCATGCCCTGTGTCCCACACTCATCGCTATGACGGCAGATGAACACCGTCCGGCTGTCCCAGCCAGTGCCCAAGGCCACATTTCAACGCCGCTTGCGCGAGCCCGGCCTCCAAGATAAAGGCCAAGTAAGGACTTCTGACCAGCGTTCCAAGCTTCTCCAGCTCATCTGCACCTCTGGCGTGGTGGCCAACATTGCTGCCACCATCGCTGCGACAAGGGTACAGCCCCGCCCGGAGGACATGGCTGCCGCAGCGGGCGGGGGGCACTTGGCGGCAGTGCGGTGGCTTAGACGACAGGGCTGCCCCTGGGACGGCAGTGTGCAGGAGGCGGCCGCAGCTGGGGGCCACACGGAGGTGGTTGCATGGCTGGCAGGGGCGGGTTGCCCGTGGGCTGGGGGGAGCCCCATGAGCGCCGCCATGCGGGCCGGCAAGTACGACACCGTACGGCAGCTGCTGGACCTGGGGTGCCCGGAAGACTTTGAAATATACCAGCTGGCGGCGAGAAGGGGTCAGAAGGGCGTGGTGCAAACCTTGCTGTCTCGGCGGGGCCTAACCACAGGCAAGCTGAGTGCTATCCTGGTGGGCGCTGCAGCGGGTTACCCCCTGCCAGACCTGCAGGACATCCTCCCCCGCCTGGCTGCCAGATATGCAACAACCATCGGCAACAGCGTCAGCATCGCACAGGCGGAGCAGCTGCTGCTTGGTTCCCCGCCAGGCGGTGTTGTTCTGGGGGCGGCGGCGGCGGGGGCGGCTCGCCTGACTAATGGCTGCAGCGCAGCCCCGGACTTGTTCGTACAGTACGCGGGCTCAGAGTGGCAGACCAAGGTGCTGTGGCTGGTGCAGGAGAAGGGCCTTCGGCAGGTAGCGGAGTGGGACGGCGGGCACAAAGATGAGGACGGGTTCCCGCTCATGGGGGCGGCGGAGCAGGCCAGGCGGCTGCAGTGGCTGCGGCAGAGGGGCTTCAAGGTGATGCGTGTAAGTACGCCGGAAGCGCGGCGGAGGCGGCACAGCGCGATGGATAGGGCGGTGCGGGGCGGTGACGTGGTGGAGTTCCGCAGGCTGCTTGCCAGGCACGCCGAGTTTGGTCACAAGCCAGAGTCAGGAAGGAGCTGGGGCTACTTGGCGGCGGAGAGGGGCTACGTGGCGGTGGTGGAGGAGCTCTTGGCACATGGTGCAGTCACCCTCCGTGACGCGGCGCACGGCGCGGCGGCCGGCGGGCGGCTGCGCCTGCTGTCGCGGCTGCTCGGGCCAGCTGAAGGGGTTGGGGAACGCAGCGTGAACGAGGGGGGTGGTGGCTTGGCGTTTGCTGTCAGCGAGGGCAGGGGGGTGCAGGCTGGGGTAGCAGCAGGGGCGGCAGCGGCGGGGGGCATGCAGTGTCAGGAGGCCCTGGGCAAGGTGCTGCGGGTTGACCTGTTCCACGCAGCCGTGTCCGCTGACCACCCGAGCTGGGAGGTGCTGCGCTGGCTGCGGGACCGCGGGTGCCCCTGGGACGAGGCCGTCTTTGGCGCCGCTGTCTGCACGTGCGGCGTGGAGCTTGTGGAGTGGATGGCGGCGGAGGGGTGCCCCATGCCGGTGAGAAGAGGTTGGTGTTCGTGTTGAGTGGGGATTGTGGTTGCCAATACCGGTAGGCGCAGGCTGGGGAATCTACGGCAACCTGGGAGTGCGCGCCACCCCTGCCTTTTGCCGTGTTCCATCACGGCACCGCTCGTCATGTCCTGCCCTTGACCAAAACCCTTACCGCACTCTTCCGCCGCTGGGCCGCCCTGCCCCGCCCAGGATGACGGCTCGCCGTACGTCGCCGCCGCAGCGAGAGGCTCCACGCCCATGCTGGTTTGCCTTCAAAAGCTGGGTTGTCCCATGGGCTCGCAGCCGTTACTGTACGATGCCGTACGTGCAGGGGCTCGCCTGGAGGCTGTACAGTGGCTGGACGAGCACGGGACGCCGGCCGGCGGAACATGTATACAGCGCGCATGGCTGCACATCTTGGAGGAGGAGGAGACGGAGGGCGAGAGCACAAGGACGCATGCGGGGGCCGACCTGGAAGTGTGGCTGGAGGAGAGGTTGTTGGCGCTCAAGCCCAGCTTGCTTGACACCCTGGCCTGTGGGGGCGCTTGCAAGGAAAGGGACAAATGAAATAATCAATTTGGTCGGAACAGCACATTTTAGATGGGTAGGCGGAGGAATGCTGGGGAAGGTTGAAGACGAGTCCACGGTTCATCATCCAATCGTTTGGCGGGCTGGGTTCCCCTCAGCGGGGTATAAGTTGGCGTAGACGGGTGTTTGGCGCGCTGTGTTGGGGTATTTGTGGTGGCAACGGTGAGTAGGTAAGGAGCTGAAAGGTAACGGCCATGCTGAGCGCTGTGGGCCTGTGAGGGACAAGCTTAAGCGCGATGTTGGCACAGGGACATGGAGTGCGGAAGCTTTCCATACGGTGCATACGATGCAGCCCTGGCAGGACAAACTCTGTGCAGTTGCGTACTACAGCCATGCCTGCACATTCCTTCGGTTTGGCACTTAACGTGCACACGGCTACATGGATAACACGCGGCATGACCCTACTCCAACCACGCGTTCGTTGTATCCTGCTCCTGTGGCAGGTTGTAAATAGAGTAGCTGTGCGGTCCGCCTTGCCCATGAGCCTATTCTGCGGGACATACTGCGAGCCTACACTACTGTAAAGCACGCGGTACGATATTGCCCGCACGTTGCTCCTGCTGGTGTCGCAAGCGTGTGCCCATGCTAAGGGCAGCCGTGGGCCGTCGTGTGCTGAGTCGCTGAGATGCTGACACATTGCAGCATCGTCCAGACACATGCCTTCTGGTTTAGGCAGTTTGCATGCGGTGATGGTGTCTGCGTGCGGCTGACCTTAAGCTTTTAAAATCTGGTGAAACATGCGCCAGCTGCATGCAGGTCTGCAGGCCCGGAATCCTTTTTTTTTTCTTGTCGAGTCATGGTGGTATCAGACATGCTTTGCTAATACTTTGGTGGTACGGTATGTTCCTTGTGCATTCACATTGCGGGTGCAAACAAGAACGTGCTGGCTCCCAGCCTATCTGTAAGCTGGCGGCTCAGTGCCGTTGCCGCGCAACCAGATCGCACCCTTCGGCCCGGGCAGGGCGGGGTTACCTGAACGGGATATCATCCCACCTTCTAGGACTCCTTCCCGCCCTGCGTACGATGTTAACCCCACCAATGCACCGGCTACAAGTCACTGGTGCTAGCCATGTGTAGGCGGTCAGGTCGATCGGCATCTGACGTCCTATCAGCCTGACGCATAACACAGATGCCCTATCCCTCCACAAACCGGTACTAAAACCCCGCTATGTCCTCAGTAATTGCCCCCAGCGCCTCATCCGCCTGCTCCTCCTCCACATAGGGCGACAGCATCCACA
>VFQN01006661.1_pt1 | contig 12985 bp, 10 predicted proteins | sample 3512371 | NCBI WGS metagenome assembly VFQN01 (sample SAMN10412370, study PRJNA504923) | tailings metagenome | isolation source: Replicate 2 from Balatoc abandoned mine | place: Philippines: Itogon, Benguet | collected 2017-08-28
GACGGCGTCGAGCTCGTCGTGGACATGGGCGGTCGCAACACTGACCCGGTGCCGGGGTGTCGCGATCGCTGTCATACAAGAATCCAAGCATCGACCACCGACACTGAGAGGTCCAGAACCCTTGTTTTGACCGGCATTCGGACACTTTTCGAAACTTTCTCGGGCGATTCTGGGTGGGGTGGTTTCGAGGCTCGGGCCTAGCGGCCCTCACACCTCAACCACCGTGATGGCTCGGCACTTCGAGGCTCGCTGCGCTCGCACCTCAGTACAAGCGCTGGCGCGCCTCGCACCTCAACCACCGGTCAAGCCGACCGCAGGTCGGCGTCCTTCCGATAGGCGCCAACTGGGTGTGCGGGTGGAGCCGTCAAGGGCGCGAAGCGGCGAAGCGAACCCTTGACGGCGGGGGACGCACGCCCATCCTGGCGCCGCCGGGAGGACGCCAGGAGTCTCCCCTTCCCAGATGGTGGTTTCGAGGCTCGGCGCTAGCGGCCCTCACCCCTCAACCACCGTGATGGCTCGGCACTTTGAAGCGCTGGCACGCCTCACACCTGAACCATCGGCGACCCCACAACCCCCTCTGCGGCGCTACTCGCAGCCTGCGGCGGGGTCGTCCACTCCGGGGTCGGCGAGCTTGAAGGTGGCGCGCTGGCCGCCGTCGCCCTTGAAGACGGCCCGGCGCGGGCCGGTCTTGACGAACAACCCCGCCGTCTCGTTCTCATCCCAGCCGGGTGGGGGGTTGTCATCCCCGAGAGGTGGATCGGCAATCCAGAGACGGCCCTCGATCGTCACGCTGAGAACGCCGCAATGGGAGGGCACTCTCACACGCACGCCCTGATCGGCGGGACTCGCCGCGGTCGACGACGGGTCAGCGGACGGTGCGGAAGTAGCGACCGTCGGGGACTCGACCTCGACGTCGACGGCACGACCGCCGTCGTCACCAGAACAACCTGCGGTAGATGCCATCAGCGCAATGACGACACCTGTCGGGAGGGGGCCCCTGGCGCTCATATCGCCTCCGATCGCCTGTACTCGACCTGAATGCGATGTGGGACGCCTCGGAGGTCGACGAAGTTGCGACGAGTCCTCCTGCGTCGTCACCGGAGGGCTACTGCGTCAGCCGACGTTGACGAGGATCTCCTGGACGCCACTGGAGCCGTCGGGGAAGGGGGTGGCGCGGTCGGCGGTCTGGGTGTCGCCGGAGCCGGCGAGCGCGCGGCAGGAGAGGGTGTGCTGGCCGGGTTCGGCGGTCCAGGGGAGGTACCACTGGCGCCAGTAGTCGCTGCCGGCGGACGGGCCGAGGCGGGCCTGTTGCCACTCGCCGTCGTCGACGCGGACCTCCACCGCCGAGATGCCGCCCTGATCCGGGGCCCAGGCGATGCCGCCGATGACGGTGCGGCCAGGCTCGACGCTGGACAGCGGTGTGGGTGTGTCGATCCGGCTCGAGATCTTGACGGGGGCGTCGGTGGCCCAGCCGCGCTGGGTCCAGTAGGCGTCCTGGTCGGCGTACGTCGTCAGCGTCATCCGGGTGATCCACTTGCACGCACTGACGAACCCGTAGAGACCCGGCACCACCATCCGCGCCGGGAAGCCGTGCTCGCGAGGCAGCGATCGGCCGTTCATGCCGACGGCGATCATCGCGTCGCGTCCGTCCGTGGCGACCGCCAGCGGCGTGCTGATCGTCATCCCGCCGACGTCGGTCGACAGGATCTGGTCGGCGCGCGTGGCCGAGATACCGGCCCGCTCCAGCAGTTCGGTGAGTCGTACGCCGAGCCAGCGCGCGCCGCCCACGTAGGTGCCGCCGACCTCGTTGGAGACGCACGTGAGGGTGATGTCGCGCTCGATCAGGGGCATCGCCACGAGCTCGTCGAAGGTGAAGGTCACCTCGCGCTCGACGTCCCCGTCGATCGTGAGCGTCCAGCCGTCGGGGTCGACGACCGGCAGCGAGAGCCGGGTGTCGACGCGGTAGAAGTCGCCGGTCGGGGTGCGCAGCGGCGTGATGCCGGGGACCCGGCCGTCCAACGGGCGTGCGGGAAACGCCGGCGCCGGATCCGCAGCGGCCGGCAGCTCCACCGCCACCGTGCGCGTGCGGTACGACGTGATCCAGCGCCCTGCGCCGCCCATCGCCACCCCCGCGACCGTCAGCGTGCCCGCCGCGACCAGCACCCCACGCCGGCTCGGACCCGCGCTCGCGTCAGAGGAGAGATCGGCGGTCCGGGTCAGCCACCACAGCGCGGCGATGCCGACGACACCGCTGGCGACGCTCGGCAGCACTCCGTCGGCCAGCAACGCGGGGATCGCCACGAGCGCCAGCAACAGAGCCGCGCCGTACCCGAACCGACGCCGCGCCAGCAGGCCCGCGACGGCGGCGAGGAGCAGCACGCCCAGCAGCACCGAGCCGACGAGCACCGCCTTGTCCTGGGTGCCGAACTCCCGGATCGCCCACTCCTTCAGGGGCGTCGGGGTCAGGTCGATCACTGCGGAGCCGACGACGAGCACCGGAGACGACGCGGGTTCGGTGAGCGCGGCGACGAGGTGGCCGGCGGCGACGCCGACGAGGGCGGCGAGGACGCCGAGGCCGGCGTACGGCAGACGAGGAAGCATGCCGGTGGTTCGGAGCGGGAGCCGGGGCGGATGTGGGTGCGGCAGGATGGTCGGCATGCCGGAGCTGGTGCACCTCTCGACCAACGAGTCGCTCGCGACGATCACCCTCGACTCCCCGCACAACCGCAACGCGCTGTCGCGCCAGCTGGTGACCGAGCTCGTCGCCCGGCTTCGCGAGGTCGAGGCCGACCCGGCGGTGAAGGTGGTGCTGGTGACCTCGGCGCACCGCGTGTTCTGCTCCGGCGCCGACCTCTCCGAGGCGACCGAGGGCGGGATGACCGAGGGCGCCCACCGAATCGTCGAGCTCCAGCGCCTGATCGTGGCGATGGACAAGCCGGTCGTCGTCGCGCTGGCCGGTCCGGTGCGGGCCGGCGGCATCGGGATCGTCGCCGCCGCCGACATCGTGGTGGCGAGCGAGGACGCGACCTTCGCGCTGACCGAGGTGAAGCTCGGGCTGGCTGCGGCGATCATCTCGCTCACCGTGCACGCCCGGATGAGCCCACGAGCGGCCGCCCTCACGACGCTCGGTGGCGAGCAGTTCACGGGTGCCGAGGCGGCGTCGTACGGGCTCGTGACGACGGCGGTGCCGGCTGCCGATCTCGACGCCGAGATCGCGCGGGTGTGCGGCTCGCTCACCACCGGTGCGGCACAGGGTCTGCGCGAGTCCAAGCGGATCCTCAACCGTGACCTGCTGGCCCGGATCGACGCCCACGGTGCGGAGCTGGCCGAGCTGTCGGGGCGGCTCTTCGCCTCCGACGAGGCACGCGAGGCGATGGCGGCGTTCCTGTCTCGGAAGAAGTGACGTCCGGGTACGCTTGACGACTTGCCGGACCGGCGGTCAGTCGTTGCGTGAAGAGGGAAGTCAGGCGTTGTCCGAAGAGTCGCGTGAGGTAGCGGCCGAGCAGGCGTTCGTGGATCGGGTCTACCGACAGCTGGAGCACTCGGCCAAGGCCGCGCAGGCGCTCGCCCGCGAGGGCCACAGCCGCGGGCGACTCGGCCACGAGGGTGGCCTGGTCGAGCGGGACGCCATGGTCTTCCAAGCCGCGCGCCGGATTGCCCAGCTCGACGCCGCCCACGAGGGCCTCGTCTTCGGGCGCCTGGACATGAACCCCGAGCTCGATCCCGAGCCGCGCTACATCGGCCGGATCGGCCTGCGCGACGAGAACCGCGACTCGCTGCTCATCGACTGGCGCGCCCCGGCCGCCGCCGTCTTCTACCAGGCCACCGCCGCCGAGCCGCAGCGGGTGATCCGCCGCCGGGTGCTGCGCTCCGCGGGCCGCACCGTCGTCGGCGTCGAGGACGAGCTGCTGGACGCCGAAGCGCTGGCCGAGTCGGGCGCCGACCTGCCGATCGTCGGCGAGGGTGCACTGATGGCGCAGCTCTCGCGCGCCCGCGACCGCTCGATGCACTCGATCGTCGCGACCATCCAGGCCGAGCAGGACCGCGCGATCCGCGCGCCCGGCCGCGGCGTGGTCGCGATCTCCGGCGGGCCGGGCACCGGCAAGACCGTCGTCGCGCTGCACCGCGCGGCCTTCCTCCTCTACTCCGACCGCCGGCGCTACGAGTCGGGCGGCGTCCTCATCGTCGGCCCGAGCGGCGTCTTCATGCGCTACATCGAGCGGGTGCTGCCCAGCCTCGGCGAGACCGCCGTTGCCCTCCGCTCGCTCGGCGAGGTCGTCGACGGCGTCCGCGCCGTCCGCCACGACGAGCCCGCCGTCGCCGACGTGAAGGGCTCGGCGCGGATGGCCGAGCTGATGCGGCGTACGGCGCGGCAGCAGGCGCCGGGCAGCCCGCGCGAGTTCCGCATCTTCTGGCGCGACGACACGATCGTGCTCGACCGGGCGCAGCTCGGCGCGATCCGCCGCAACCTGATGTCCCAGGGCCGACGCAACCGCCAGCTGCCGCGGGTGCCCGGTGCGCTGCTGGACGCCATGTGGCGGCAGGTGCGCGGCGAGCGCGGCCGGGAGCGCGGTCGCGAGGCGTTCGACGACGAGATGCTCTCGAACCAGTCCTTCCTCGACTTCGCGGCCGGCTGGTGGCCGCCGCTCGACGCAGCCGAGGTCTACGGCTGGCTGCGCGAGCCGGAGTTCCTCGCCCGGGTCGGCGACGGCGTCGTCAGCGCCGAGGACCAGTGGCTGCTCAGCAAGTCCTGGGGCAACGCAACCGACCTCTCGGTCGAGGACGTGCCGCTGCTCGACGAGCTGCGCTACGCCATCGGCGACGTCCCTGCCCGCACCGACGACGAGGTCGCGCTCGGTGACACCGGCCTGCTCGAGGGCGGCATCGACGTCCAGGAGCTCTTCACCGCCGCCGACCGCGAGTTCGCTCCCGCAGGCCGGAGTTGGGCGCCGCCCACCCACCGCATCGAGGACGACCCGTTCGCCCACGTGCTCATCGACGAGGCCCAGGACCTGACGCCGATGCAGTGGCGGATGGTCGGCCGCCGCGGCCGCAACGCGTCGTGGACGATCGTCGGCGACCCGGCGCAGTCGTCGTGGCCGGTGCCCGAAGAGTCGGCCGCCGCCCGTGCCGCCGCGCTGGAGGGCAAGGCGGTCCACGAGTTCCACCTCTCGACCAACTACCGCAACTCCGCCGAGATCTACGCGCACGCCGCGGCGTACGCCGAGCGCGTCGGCCTCGACGCCGACCTGCCGACCGCGGTCCGCCGTACCGGCACCGAGCCGGACGTCCGCACCGGCATCGCCGACGCCGACCTCGAGGCCGCGACCCGCGCGGCCGTCGCCGAGGTCGCGGGGGCCGTCGAGGGCACCGTCGGCATCGTCGTCCCGGTCGCGCGGCGCTCGGAGGTCAACGCGTGGCTGGCCTCCTGGCCCGAGCACGCCGAGGACGCCCGCGGCGCCAAGGCGGCGATCGACTCGGCGGTCCCGCCGTCCGGCGACGACCGGGTCGTCGTACTGACCGGCCTCGACACCAAGGGTCTGGAGTTCGACGGCATCGTCGTCGTCCGGCCGCAGGAGATCGAGGACGAGTCGGCCACCGGCCGGGCGACGCTCTACGTCGTGCTGACCCGCGCTACGCAACTGCTGACGACCCTGGGCTGACCCGTCCGGCGCGACTCGGCGCGTGTTGAGACGGGCAAGATGCGCCGACTCGGCGGGAACTAGAGTCTTGCCATGACGACGACCACCTCTGCCCGGGAAGCCATCGCGGCCATCCAGGGGCACGAGGCCTGGGCGATCATCCGACGATCCACGCGGGCAGGTGACCGCGACACCGTCGGTGTCGTGGGTGGTCGGCGGAGCGTGGTGGAGTCGATCCTCGACGTGCCCCTCGCGGACGGCGTGCCGGAGTCGGGCCACATCGCCGATCGGCTGCTGGCGGTGCCGTTTCGCCAGGTGCGCGAGCGCGGATTCGAGGCCCACGACGACGGCACCCCGCTGGTGGTCGTCGACGTCGAGACCGAGCTCGAGTTCAGCGTCGCCGAGGTCGTCGACGCGATCGACGACACGGGCCTCGAGTTCGCCGACCGCGGCGGCTTCGAGACCGACGACGAGGACTACGGCAAGCTCGTCTCGGCGATCATCAGCGACGAGATCGGCCAGGGTGAGGGCGCCAACCTCGTCATCGGCCGCCACTACCGCGCGACCGTCTCCGACTGGGGCGCCGACAAGGCGCTCACCGTCTTCAAGCGTCTGCTCGAGCGCGAGCGCGGCTCCTACTGGACCTTCGTCTTCTTCACCGGCGACCGCTACCTGATCGGCGCCAGCCCGGAGCGGCACGTCACGATCCACGGCGGCGACGTCCGGATGAACCCGATCAGCGGCACCTTCAGGATCCCGCGCGAGGGCGACGTACGCCGCCAGTTGCTGGACTTCCTCCACGACGAGAAGGAGATCTACGAGCTCTTCATGGTCGTCGACGAGGAGCTCAAGATGATGTGCGACATCTGCCACGAGGGCGGCCAGGTGCTCGGGCCGTTCCTCAAGCCGATGAGCCGCCTCGTGCACACCGAGTACCTCCTTGCCGGTCGCACCAGCCGCGATCCGCGGGAGGTGCTGCGCGACACGATGTACGCCGCGACCGTGACCGGCTCGCCGGTCGAGAACGCCTGCCGGCTGATCAAGCAGTACGAGTCGGTGGGCCGCGGCTACTACGGCGCCGCGCTCGCGATCCTCGGCCGCGACGAGGCCGGCGACCCCATCCTGGACAGCCCGATCGTCATCCGCACCGCCGACGTCGGCCTGGACGGCCGACTGACCGTCACTGCCGGCGCGACCCTGGTGCGGGACTCCGATCCGGCGTACGAGGTGGCGGAGACGCACGCCAAGGCGGGTGGGATCCTCAGCGCGTTCGGGCTCGTCGAGCCCGCGCCGGTCCCGAGCGTGAACCTCGCGGAGCTCGTCAGCGACGAGGACGTGCTGCTCGCGCTCAACGCCCGCAACCACCGGCTCTCGTCGTTCTGGCTGACCGACCAGGGCGGCACCGCACCCGACCCGGGCCTCGCCGGCAAGAGCGTGGTGATCCTCGACGGTGAGGACGACTTCGTCAACATGCTGCGCCACGTGCTCGGTGTCTTCGGCATGACCTCGACCGTCGTCCGGCACGAGGAGTACGTGCCGGGCGTGCTCGACGGCTTCGACCTCGTCATCGTCGGCCCAGGCCCCGGTGACCCGCGCGACGGTGACGACCCGAAGATGGCCAACCTGCGGGCGGCCGTCGCCGAGCTGATGGCGGCGGAGCGGCCGTTCCTCGCCGTGTGCCTCGGGCACCAGGCGCTATGTCACCACCTCGGCCTCGACCTCGCCTACAAGGACATCGTCTTCCAGGGCACCCAGTCGCCGGTGCGCATCGACGGCCGCACCGAGCGCGTCGGCTTCTACAACACCTTCGTCAGCCGTCTCGGCGCCGCCGGGGCGCCGGACGGCGTCGAGGTCGGGGCCGACCCGGAGTCCGGCGACATCCATCTCGTGCGGGGCCCGCACTACAGCGGCATCCAGTTCCACGCCGAGTCGATCCTCACCGAACACGGCTTCGACCTGCTCCACGACCTCGTCGTCGGCGTTCTCCTCGAACCGGGCGACAAGGCACAAGGCCGGCGATAGTCTGTGCGCACGGCGGTGCCGTTCATGGGCCCGGTGGAGACTGCCCCCCAGCTTCATCGGGCCCGCCGCTTTCTCGTGAGGACGTAGCCGTGCGGGACGTCGTCGTCGTCGACCACCACGACTCCTACACGTGGAACCTCGTCCACCTCGTCGCGTCCGCTACCGGCACGCTGCCGACCGTCGTGCAGCATGACGAGGTGTCGGTCACGGAGGTGCTCGCGTTCTCGTACGTCGTGCTGTCGCCCGGTCCCGGCCATCCGGCCGAGACCGCGGACTTCGCGGTCGGGCGCGAGGTGCTGCTCGCCGGCACCCGCCCGGTGCTCGGCGTCTGCCTCGGGATGCAGGGCCTCGTGACGGCGTACGGCGGGGTCGTCGCCCGTGTGCCACCGGCCCACGGCGAGGTTGCCTCGATCAGTCATGACGGGCGCGGGGTCTTCACCGATCTGCCGACACCGTTCGCCGCGGTCCGCTACCACTCGCTCGCGGCGGTGTCCGTCGCCGACGACCTCGAGGTGACCGCCCGGTCCTCGGACGGCGTGGTGATGGGCGTGCGACACCGCATCCTCCCGCTGGAGGGCGTGCAGTTCCATCCCGAGTCGATCCTGTCCGATCACGGTGTGGCCCTCGTCGCCAACTTCCTGGCCCGGTCATGAGCGACCCCGTCACCGCCTTCTGCGAGGTCGCCACCACTCAGTCGCGCTGCTTCTGGCTCGACGGTGGCGGCGCGCGCGAGTGGTCCGGCGGGCGCTCGATCATCGGCTGGCTGGACGACGACGACGTCTCGATCGTCTACGACGCCTCGTCGCGCGAGGTCACCCGGCACGCCGGCGGCCGTGCGGTCGTGGTCGGTGACGACGTGTTCGACGTGCTCGCTGCGGAGCTCGCCGACGGACCCGACGACGCCCAGTGGTTCGGCTACCTCGGCTACGCCTGCCGGCCAGACCTCCCGGCGGCGGCCGGGTCCGGGCTGCCCGACGCCGTCTGGATGCGGCCGAGCCACGTGCGGCTGTTCGAGCACGGGGCCAGTGGTTTCGAGACAGGCGCTAGCGTGCCTTCCTCAACAACCGGCCCGGTGGTTGGGGTGCGAGGAGCGCCAGCGACGAGCCTCGAAACCACTCCCGACTGGTACGAGCGCGCCTTCGGCCGGGTCCAGGAGCAGCTGCACGCGGGCAACACCTACGAGGTCAACCTGACCTATCGGGACGGCGTGGAGAGCGACCTGGACCCGGCGACGGCGTACCTGCGGCTGCGCACGCTCAACCCGGCGCCGTACGCCGGGTTCCTCCAGCACGACCTGCCCGAGGCGCGGGCGTGGCTGCTGAGCTCGAGCCCCGAGCGCTACGCGCTCGTGACTGCTGACCGCGTGCTGGAGACCAAGCCGATCAAGGGCACCACGGCGCGCGGGGCGACGGCGGCGGAGGACGACGCGGCGCGGGTGCACCTGCAGACGGACCCCAAGTTCCGCGCCGAGAACCTGATGATCGTCGACCTGCTGCGCAACGACCTGTCGATGGTGTGCGCGCCGGGGACGGTCGAGGTGCCGGTGCTGATGGACGTCGAGTCCTACGAGTCCGTCCACCAGCTCGTCAGCACCGTCCGCGGCCGGCTGCGCGCCGACATCACGACCGTCGACGCGCTCCGCGCGCTCTTCCCGGCCGGCTCGATGACAGGCGCCCCCAAGCTGCGCACGATGCAGGTGATCGAGGACGTCGAGCACGGCGCGCGCGGACCGTACGCCGGAGCGTTCGGCTGGATCAGTGCCGACGGTCGGGCCGACCTCGGGGTGGTGATCCGCAGCCTCATGACCAGCGGCGACGGCCGCTACCTGCTCGGCACCGGCGGCGGCATCACCGTGCGCTCCGACGTCGACGAGGAGTGGGCCGAGTCGCGCTGGAAGGCCGGGCGACTGCGGCAAGTGTTCGACAGGGGGTGATCATGGGGAAACGCGCGGTGGTTACCGTGGTGGCATGGAGAACGCGCACGTCATCGTGCTGTTCGGGGCCACCGGTGACCTCGCCAAGCGCAAGCTGCTCCCCGGCCTCATGCACCTGTGGCAAGCCGGGCTCATCGTCGAGTCGCGCATCGTCGGCACCTCGATGGAGGACATCGACACCGAGGAGTTCGTCCGGCTCGCCCGCAGCGCCTGCGACGAGTTCAGCAAGCGGGGCCTCACGCCGGAGCAGTGGGAGGAGTTCGCCACCCTGCTGACCTATGTGCCGACCTCGGCGGGCCCACCGGCGCTCGCCGAGGCGGTCCGGGCCGCCGAGTCCGACCTCGCCCGGGACGGCCGCCCGGTCGACTTCCTCCACTACCTGAGCGTGCCCCCCAAGGCCGCCCTCGACGTCGTGCATCAGCTCGACGAGGCGGGCCTGGTCAAGCAGTCGCGGATCATCATGGAGAAGCCGTTCGGCACCGACCTGGAGTCGGCGAAGCGGCTCAACGAGCGGCTCCACCAGGTCTTCGACGAGAGCCAGATCTTCCGCATCGACCACTTCCTCGGCAAGGAGGCGGCGCAGAACATCCTCGCGTTCCGCTTCGCCAACGGCCTCTTCGAGCCGATCTGGAACCGCAACTTCATCGACCACGTGCAGATCGACGTGCCCGAGACCCTCGGACTCGAGCAGCGCACCCGCTTCTACGAGAGCACCGGCGCCTACCGCGACATGGTGGTCACCCACCTCATGCAGGTGCTCGCCTTCATGGCGATGGAGCCGCCGACGTCCCTGGAGCCGGATCCGATCAGCGAGGAGAAGCTGAAGGTCTTCCGCTCGATGCGGCCGCTCGAGCCGCAGCACGTCGTGCGCGGCCAGTACGACGGCTACCGCGACCACGACGAGACGGCCGACGACTCCGACACCGAGACGTACGTGGCGCTCAAGGTCGAGATCGACAACTGGCGCTGGGCCGGCGTGCCGTTCTACCTGCGCACGGGCAAGAAGCTGGCGGAGGGGGCGCGGATCATCTCGATCGCGTTCAAGGAGCCGCCGCTCACGATGTTCCCGTCCGGCTCCAACGCCGGCACTCAGGGCCCCGATCACCTCACGTTCGACCTCGCCGACCAGTCGCGGATGTCGCTGTCGTTCTACGGCAAGCGACCCGGGCCGGGCATGAAGCTCGAGAAGCTGTCGATGCAGTTCGCGACCCACGAGACCTCCTCGGCGTACGCCGTCCTCGAGGCGTACGAGCGGCTGATCTACGACGCGCTGCGCGGCGACCACACCCTGTTCACGTCGGCCGCGGGCATCGAGACGCTGTGGGAGAAGTCGATGCCGCTGCTCCAGAACCCGCCGCCGGTGCGCGTCTACTCACCGGGGTCGTGGGGGCCGAACGCGATCCACCAACTCGTCGCGCCGCACGCCTGGCGGCTGCCGTTCGAGCGGTCCTGGCGCGACCCCAACGCCATCGGGCAGTAGCTCAGACCCGAGACGCCGGCCGGCGCTGGCCGTCGTCGGAGTACTCCACGCCGCCCAGGTCCACGCGGCGGCGGGCGTTCGCGAGCGCGGCAATGGTGACCGTGCCGAGCGCGCCGGCCCGGTCGAAGACCGCGGTCGTGCCCGAGGCGATGCCGTCGTGCTCGACCCGGTCGGTCGCGAGCAGCCCGATCTCGACCCCGACAGGCTGGCGCGCGAGGGTGAGCGCGATGTCGGTGTTGATGTACTCCACGCCGCGGGTGCCCCAGTTGGTCACCATGCTCGCGCCGTCGGCCGCCGCTGCGACGGCCTGGAAAGGCGTCAGCGGCTCGCCGGTCACGACCGGGATCGCGCTGCTCCACGACGCCTTGCGGTCGGCGTTCTGGTGCTCGGTGAAGTTCTGCGACCAGCCGGCGGACGACCAGACGAACGGCACCCGCGGCTCGTCGGTCTCGGGCGCGATGTCCAGCGGCGGCGGCGCCGGACGCTCGGTCGGCTCCCAGACCTCGCCGCGCGCGGTCTCCGACGGCGTGAGGAAGGTCGCCGACGCGCGGGCGACGCGGGTGTCGCCCTGGGTGAGCGTGACGTCGACGAGACAGATCCGTGAGCCCTCCCGCACGACCTCGGTCGTGAACGTGCACGGCTGCATCCGGGCGGGCTTGAAGAGGTCGACCACCCAGCGCGCGGGCCGCAGGTCGGTGCGCCCGGTCGTCGCGACGGCCAGCTCGGCGGCGCGCGCCAGCGCCCCGCTGACGGCGACGCCATGCAGTTGGTCGTCGCTCCACATGCTGCAGGCGAGCGGCGTCGGGACGAGGCCGTCCCCGACCTGGGTGAAGAACGAGATCGTGTCGGTCACCCGCACATTCTCGACTACCCCCGCTTCTCGTCCGGGGCCTGGGCGGCCAACTCTCCCAACAGCGCCGTGGTGCCGGCAACGACCGCGCGCCGGTCGTACGGCTTGAGCTGCACGGCATTGACGCTCTGCACGAGCCCGCCGGTCTGCACGAAGCCGGAGACGATCACGCCGGACCTCCGCTCCCGTACGGCGATCCGCGCGGCGTCCGCGTCCGGTACCTCGACCGCGCGCAGCTGGGTGCCGGCAGCGCCCATCGACTCCAGCGCCTCGTTGAGGCCGCCGTCGAACGGCTGGTAGTTGACGTCGTACGCCGCCCCGCTCTCGGCCACAGGCGTGAAGGTGCACCGCTGTTGCTGGGCGGTGCCGGTCTGCTGGGTGACCTCCTCTCCGACCAGGTCGGAGACGGACTCCGCGGTCAGTCCGTCGCATGGGCTCCACGCGACGTCGCCGGCCCGGGTGGCGGCGTCCGACGGCGCGGGCTCCTCGGAGGAGCAGGCGGTCAGGGTCAGCAGGGCGGCCACGAGGGCCGCAGGGAGCAGAGGTCGCATCAGGCAGGGATCCAGTCGGGGACGGGGGTGGTGGCGCCGGGGAGTCGGAGCACGAGACGGGCGCCGCCGCCCGGCGCGTCCTCGACCTGCACGGTGCCGGAGTGGCGCTCGGCGACCTGGCGCACGATCGAGAGGCCGAGCCCGGAGCCGGACATGCCGCGCGACTCCGTCGAGCGGTAGAAGCGGTCGAAGACGTGGGGACGGTCGACCTCGGCGATGCCCGTGCCCTCGTCGTCGACGGTCAGGATCCCGTCGGTGAGCCGCACCGTGACGGTGCCACCCTCGGGGCTCCACTTGGCGGCGTTGTCGAGCAGGTTGGTGACGGCGCGCTCGATGGAGGGGCCCTCGCCGACGACGTACCAGGAGGACAGGTCGACGTCGAAGGTCAGGCCCGGAGCGCGACGCCGGACCCGGGCGACCGCTTGGTCGACCACCACCGGCAGGTCGACCGGCTCCACCACGTGGGTGAGGGGCTCGTCACGGGCGAGCTCCACCAGGTCGCCGATG
>VFQN01006662.1_pt1 | contig 12982 bp, 23 predicted proteins | sample 3512371 | NCBI WGS metagenome assembly VFQN01 (sample SAMN10412370, study PRJNA504923) | tailings metagenome | isolation source: Replicate 2 from Balatoc abandoned mine | place: Philippines: Itogon, Benguet | collected 2017-08-28
GGTGGGTTACCTGTGCTGCTGCATGGGGGAGCAGGTGCGTGGTGGGTTACCTGTGCTGCTGCATGGGGGAGCAGGTGCGTGGTGGGTTACCTGTGTTGCTGCATGGGGGCAGTGGGCGGGTCTGATTGCCGAACTTGTGAGCTGTGTTGTGGGCAGGGCGCGCTCAGCATTGGAGAGCACGTGTGTGGTGCGGACAGTGAGAGGGCGGACTCGTGCGCTCGTTATGCAGTTAGCCCGCGTTGCGCACGTGTACGACAGGCCTGTAGAGCACGCGACGACAGGCCACTAAGCGTGCACACGTGTGGGTTACTACCTCCTCAGCACGGGAGCAAGGCCTCATCTCGAGTCCGCACACGCGCACGCACCGCGCTTGCCTCACGCGAGCTGCCTCACACCATCGCCATCGCGCAATGCTGCCCGTGCCGCCCCGTCCTCCACGCAGGCCCGCGGCCAGGCCGCCGCCGCCCTCACCGTGCCCGCCCGGCGTGCGGTGGCGGGCAGCGGCCGCCCCGCGTTCCAGCCCCAGTGCAGCGGCAGCCTGGCGGCGGAGGTGCTGCCGGGCGTCAGCCAACACCAGGTGGGGCCACGACCACGAGTGTGTCTTAGTGTGTCTAAGCCCCTGCGGCGGAGGTGGTGCAGGGCGTCAGCCCAAGTCAAATGGGGGAGAGTAGGGTCACAATGGGTGCTGCTCGGCACCCGACCGCCCTCAGCAACTTGGGTAATTGTCGATCCTTCGCTAGCTTGCGTGTGGCGTCCTTGGCTGCCCGTGCGCAGTCCAGCCCCCACTGCTGTAGCTCCTCTCCACCCGCCTCGCCCGTCCACCCTGCCACCCGCTCGTCCCCCGGCCCTCCCACCTCCCTCCCCGCAGGCCCTGTTCCCGCCCCCCGACGACACCCACGCCGTGGTGGGCCTGGAGCTGTACGGCCGCGCCCTGCCGTACGACCTGTACGACAACAAGCAGTATGGGTACGACTGGAGGAAGGTGGAGCGGCGGCCGCTGGTGCTCACCGACCGGACAAAGTGAGTTGCACCGTAGTACGCGTTTCGACACGACGCCGCTGGGCCTTGCACCTGTGGCGTCAAGGCATTGCCCCGCCCTGGTTTGCGTTGTTGCGAGCACGCCCGTCCCGCTGGTGGCACAACGTCGCACCGTGGGACGAGTCAGGCGCAGCCGCCGTCAGCACACCAACGCGATGTATGCTTGCCTTCGGTAACCCTGTGCCTATATCTGAATCCAGGCTTCCCGCGGTGCTGTCCGCCGCCCGCACCCGCCTGGTCACCGAGCGGCAGTGCGGGCTGCTGCTGCGGGGCGACGGCGTGTGGGGCGTGGAGGCGGCAATGCTGACGGCTGCGGCCCTGCGGGAGGCGATGCGAGAGAGGGGCCGGGATTGCTGCTGCTGCGTGCGGGAGGTGGCGTTCAACGAGAGCGCACCGATGATGGAAGGGGCCGGCGACATGGAAGGGGAGGGGGAGGAGGGGGAGCGGGAGGTGGGTTTCGGGGCCCTGGCGGCGCGGGGGCGCAAGGGCAGGGGCCGCGGGGAGGGAGAGATGATGACGGTTGGGAAGGCGGTTAGGATGCTGAGCGACGGACTGGAGGTTGCGTACGGGAAGGGGATCGGGAGGGAGGGCGAGGGGCAGGAGGTGCACATGCGTGCGGCTTACGCGAAGTTTGCGGTGGGCCTGATGCTCCCAGGCCTGGAGGAGGGCGGGGTAGGGGGCAGGGGCGGGTACAACTTCGTGCCCACGGTTGCGCTGACGGTGTTGGAGTGCGAGCCGGGCAACCCGGGGCGGCTGGTGCTGCCGGGCGGGGGGAGGCTGGAGGGGCCGGGGGCGGCAGGGGCGGAGGGGAGGAAGGCGGGGGGCGGTGGTGGGGGTAAGGCGGGTGCGGTGGGGGCAGCGGGCAGGGGCGGGAAGGGTGGGAAGCCGAAGCGGAAGTAGGGGACAGCGGAGGTGTTGGGTACGGTGGATAGCTGGCATGGTGTCGTACGGAGCTTTGGTGGCACCGGCACCATAGGTTTTGGCATTTTGCGTTACTGGTACATTCCAGGTCGTGTGGCCACACGGTCCTTATGCGTCCCGACCACACCTATCAGAGAGCATTGTCATCTAGCGTTTCGTCGCTGCTGTAACGCGACAGGGAAACGTCCAACCTTGGCAGGGCAGGGAGTGTCACACCATGATTTGAAATCCTGGTCAAAGTGGGGTTGGGATGGGGGTCCATGGGTAGCTTTCTAGCACATTGGTCGACACGGGTGTGTGGCAGCAGGCGACGCAAGGAAGCGGCGGTTGCGACGGTTGTGTCGTGCACCTGCCGCGTGTTGCTGCTTTCTCATGCGTCCTGGCCCCACGACCATTGCGCTCAGCTAGCAGCAGAACTCCTTGCGCTTCAGGTCAGTTGGGCGGCTTTTGCATTCCTTGCAAGCCGCATACGTTGTGCTGCGAGAGCTGCGGCTCTTGCGCGAAGCAATTGGCTCGTTTGTAAGCGCTGTGCGTCCTCAGTCGGTCTCGCTCTGTAGCTGAGCGTGGAGTCCTTGCTTCATGTGTGGGGGCCGCAGGGGCGAGTACTCAACCAGGCAGGCCAACGTTGCCTGTACCGGTCGGGCCTTGGTTTCCCGCTGGCCTGTCTTCTCTCAGGAACTATCGCTGTCACTCAAAGGGACCGTATGCAAGACACACGGTTACGGCCAGGGGAGGTCACTCTGGCACAGGCATGCATTTTAGCTGTTGGACACTGCCCAGGCCAGGCCGAGGCAGGCCAAGGGAGGCTCAGGGTCCTGCTGCTGCTGCCGGAACCTGTTGCTGCCGGTAACCTGGTGGCCGTTGGTAGAGTCTCATTGTGCCGAGCGTCGTGCATTCCCCCCATAGTGTGGGATTTGGCGCCAGCATCGACCTCTGCAGGTGCGACGCGATGGGAGCGCCGGAGCGGCCTCCTTCACGCACATGAAGGACCCCGCCTTCTCATGCGTCGTCAACACGTCATGCGCAGCATGCTGCTGTGCTGCGACTGCTCGCGCTCCTTAGCAACTATAGTATGCCTCTATCTCTGGCACCTTCCACGCACTTGGTGCTTTTGACTTGGTGCTTTCGGCATCCTGCAAAGGCAGGAGTATAAAGCAGGGCTCGGGGTTTTGATAGAGGATATATGTTATAAACAGTATCCTTGTAGCAGACTGAAAAAGTCGTAGTCTCTCACCTGTGCCTGTCTGCTCGGCCGTCGCGGGAAGGATGGAGACGCACATTGGAAAGCGCAGTGGCAAGGTCCTGATCCAGGACTACCTGGTGCGTGATGATCAAAGCCTAAATCATTGTTTCACCGGGCCAGCGCCGGGCAAGACATGAATCTGGAGCATTTCAGGCATACCCTCCCGGCTCATCGCCCCTCATCACCAGGACCCGGAGTACCTCCAGAAGTTGGAGCCCGTCGTAAAGCAGCTTGAGGAGGATTGCCCGGATGTGGGTGGGGCTGCAAATGGCGCAATGGGGGTTCTCCACCTGTGCTAGCGTGGCAGCTGCCTTGGCCCCTTCCCACGCCTGACCCACGACACTGGCACGTTTTTCTTCTCTGCAGCTGGGATTCGATGCCAAGCAACTCGGCACCATGATCAGCCAGCTGCTGCAGTTCCAGGAGGAGGTCCTAGGCAAGGAGGTGCGTGATTGGGGGTTGACTGACCTGGGGAAGCGCACACCAACCCCTTCCCTGCCCTTGTCTGTGCGGCTAGGGCAGGGGAGGTCCTATGCAAGGAGGAACGTGGTGCGTGGTACCTGGGGTGTGGTTGGCTTGGGGAAGCAGACGCCAGCCTGTGCTCCAAGGGCAGGGACAGGGGCTGGCAAGGAGGTGCGTGCCTGGGGAGTGGGTGACCTGAAGGGGTAGGAGCACCAAGGGTTGTGCATCGAGGGCAGTTTGGGCGGGGCAGGGAAGAGGTTGGCGTGTATCCCCCGTCGAGTCATAGTGTTCCTCGGGTATCCCTAGCTGCCATAACACGTATGGGTAAGCCTGTATGGAAGCATGTGACGGTCTGATGATGTGGAGGGGCGTGTGGGTACGGGCACGGGGTACGGGTGCGCAAGGGGCATGCAGAGGGCCCTGGCTGTGGCTACAGCTGTCCTGCCCCTGCAAGAGACTGGATGGCTCATGGTGTGATCATGTGCCAAGGCCATGTAACGTGCGCACGGGGAGGCGTGGGCGTGGCCTGGTGGCCCCAGTCGCGGTCGCTGGGGAGCTGTCCTGGCTCTGCGCGGGGGGCGTAACGGCTCATGGCATGGGGTCGGATGAAGGCCGTGCAACGTTGCACCTGTGTAGAGTGAGGCCGGTAAAATCCACCCCGGCCACCTTACTCCTCCCTTGTTGCGCTGCTTTGCTTCACGCCCCCAGTCCAACTTCAAGCGCCAGCTTAAGCTGCCGGTGGCCCTGCTGCGCGACCTGGCCCCAACCAGCGCACCTCCGCACATTATGCCGTGTCGTGCCACACAAAAACATGTTGTATCACCTTCTCTTCCTTCCGCAGTCCAACTTCAAGCGCTAGCTCAAGCTGCATGGCCCTGCTGCGGGACCTGGCCCCAACCAACGCACCTCCACCCATAGTTCGTATCGTTTTGTATCACCTTTCGCCTTCAACCCTCCCTCTCGCAGTCCAACTTCAAGCGCCAGCCCAAGCTGCCCATGGCGCTGCTGCGGGACCTAGCCCCCAAGGGCGCAGTGTACGTCATTGCCGCCAAGTGCGATGACATCATGGCGGCACGAGACCTGAGCAAGATCGACTGGCCCAACCCGGCCAAGAGGAAGGAGGTGGGGCATGATGTGTATTACGGGAAGGCAAGAGGAAGGAGGTGGGGTGCAGGGGGGGATTGGGGCTGTTGCATTGTGCGGCTTTATTTGCAGCCCGAGACCTGAGCACGATCGGCTGGCCCAACCCCACGGTCACTGCACTGGACGGCACGCCGCGTTACCGGTGTACCGTTGTAGCCTAGATAGTGGTAGGCTGGCCCAGCCCCGCCAAGACAAGGGATGTGGGAATGCACAATTCGGCAGGGCAGGGCAGGGCAGAGCATCGAGGCCATTTTCACGACCATGCAGGCGGTGGTGCAGGAGGGGCCTCCTGCATGTACATGTGGATACTATGTAGCAGGCCCTCCTGCATCATCGCCGTCATGTTCGTGAAGATGCCCCCGATGTTCTGCCCTGCGTTGCCCTGCCCTGCCAATCTACCATAATAAGTTGTTGGCCAGCCCAAACAACAGCGTTACCATGTGTATACACATACATCATTACGGTGTACGCTGCGCCACCCCGTGGTGCCCCTATACATTTACAGCAGCGCTCTTGCGCCGATAATGGCCGTGACTAAGTTACCTGCTGCTTGTATGGTAAACTTATGTTCGTCCGGTTGCAGAACATCGAGATCCTCATCTCCATCACCAAGGAGCTGGAGCAGGAAGGCCTGCTGAGGCACCCCGTGGTGGCCCTGGAGCCCGGGACGCTGGGCGCGGAGGCGGCGGCCAAGATGGGCGAGGCGGTGCGGAAGCTGGGCGGCACGGCCGTCGACTCGGCAGGTGAGTGCTATAGCCGTAGGAGGCAGTGATGGTTGCCAGGGTCACGAAAGCCCCACTGTTTGCCCTCCCCTCGCAGCCCTCCCCTCGCAGCCCTCCCCTCGCAGCCGACCCACGGGTCACGCGCGTGGTAGTGCAGCCGGCCCCCGGCGTGCGCTAGTCACACATATACCCACTCGTACTTACGTCACATAAAGCCCTTTAAAGCCCTTTTTCATTTTGTCCCGCAACCGACCCGCGGGTCACGCACGTGGTGGTGCAGCCTGACCGTGTGGAGCACACACGCACTGACCTGTTGTGCATGCCGTACATGACTTGATTTCTCTTGGTTGCCCTCCTGCCCTGCCTTGCAGCCGACCCGCGGGTCACGCACGTGGTGGTGCAGCCGCCCCCCGGCGTGGGCGAGGCGGGCAGGGCGCGGCCGCAGCAGATGCGCACGCTGGAGGTCAGGTGAGCAAGCGGGGCATGGACTCGTAAATGAACTGTTACCGTGAAGGGACTGGCATGGTGGCAAATGTGCACGTTGGGGTATTGTGAGCAAGCGGGGCGTAAGGGTTAGTGCGCTGGGGTGACCTGGCTGTCAATGACGGTGAGGTGCAGGGTGGCAGGCACGGCAGGAAGCTTTCGTGGCTTTTACCAAAAGAGCACCCACACAACCTTGCGCGATATGGGCGCTGGTGCACTGGTCAGAGCTACCAGAGTCGTACGACTGCGCGTGCGTGCAAGTGTATTAACCTCAACCCGCACACGCTAATACACACACCCACACCCGTGCAGGGGCGACATGGCGCTGGTGCACTGGACGCAGCTGCCCGACTCGTACGACGAATGGGTGCTGGCCCGGGTGGCGCCCGCACCAAGGGAGCCTCCAGCCGATGAGAAGACCCGCGTGTGGAGGGTAAGCAGAGGCGCCTCAGTGTAGGCCAACATGCGACCCTGCGCCATGGTGGTGTTGTCTGTTGTGTCGATAGGCTTCTCTGTCGCGTCGCGTGCAGAGTGTTCCGCGTGAAGAAGGTGTGGCATGCAGCATGCCAACCTGCCTTCCTATCTGTGCGGATAAGGTTACGTCGCGTGTGTACGAGCTTTTGCCGCGTGCCGTGTGCCACGTGTCAATGACACACGCGTCGTGCCGCCTGCCACGTGCCACGTGCCACACGCGCAGGTGTACCCCCGCTGGGTCAAGGACAGCGAGGTGTACAACGAATGGATGAACGCGGCCGACTACGAGGCCGACCCGCCGCCCCTGCAGCCGGTCATGGCCCAGCCTGCCGCCGCCGCCGCAGCCGCCGCACCTGCACCTGCGGCAGCAGCAGTTGCCGTACCCGCACCAGCTGCTGCACCCACCCCGCCGCCTGTCCCCGTGCAGCAGCAACAGCAGCAGCAGGTGGTTTTGCAGCCCGGGCAACAGCCGCAGGCGCAGCTGGCGGCCCCGCTGCAGCAGGTGCAGCAGCAGCAGCAGCAGGTGCAACTGCCCCAGGCGGGGACCCCGGGGATGCCGGGGGTACCGGGAATGCCGGGGCAGCAGGGATTGCAACAAGGAGGAATGCAGCAGGGATTGCAGCAGGCGGGCGTGGGCCAGGGGGCGGCGGGGATGGCGCCTCCAGGAGCTGCGGCGTGGCGACCTCCCGGGTGAGGGCTGTTTTGGTGTTTGCGTTTGCTGGTACTGTTGTGTTGTGTGCCTTTGCTACACCGACCACACGGAAACTTCATGTGCTTTCTTTGGCTGCCCTCGTTTGCACTTTCTTGTTTTGCTCACAGGCGTGTGTTTCACGACACGTTAAGGTTAAGGCCTGCATAATACCTTCCGCCATGCACCATCCATTGTGCCGCACGCTCTTTTTGGGCATCTGAGCCTCATTCCAAGCATCTCTACACACCACCATACGCTGTTGCGTTTCCTAACCGCGTAGCACGCCGCACCCAGCATCGGTGCATTGTGCACCCTTGCGCAGGGGTGGTACATAGACTGCGCTCTGCGCATGGCCTCCGTAACAGGCCCCTGCCCCTCTCTCCCTGCGTCGCTCCCTGCATGCGACCGTGGCATGCACCACTGCGCATATCAGACGTGCAATTGAAAAGTTTGCTGCCTAAACTCTCCACCTGCGCAACCGGACCTTGCGCAGGCTTACGCCTCCGGGCCTTTCGGCTCCCGGGCTGCAGCCGCCCGCGGCGGCACCTGGCCTGGTGAGTCGGGCTAACTCGTAGGACCACACGCACAGTAGTAAACTGGGCAAGAGCAAACACAACGGCATCTCCTCTCAACACTGCCTAGCGTCTTTACAGCATTACCGCTTTGGCCAGCTGCCTTGCATGACGCCTTCCCCTCCCTGTTTCTGCCCCCCTTGCCCGCAGCCCCAGGCGCCTCGGCCCCTCATCCCCCTCCAGCCCCCCGCCCCCGCCGCCGCGCCGCCGCCCGCCGCCGCCCCGGCGGCGGCGCAGCCCGTCGCGCCCACCGGACCGCGCGCCATCCCTCCGCCGCCCCCGCTCCCCGGCGCGTCGGCGTTCATTCGCAACCGCGCGAACGCGGCAGTAGCGGAGGCGGCGCGCGCGGCGGCGGCGGAGGCGGACGCCCCCGCCGCCAAGAAGCAGAGGGCGGAGGCGTGGAGCCGGCCCGAGGTGGTTGACGGCGGCGCGCAGCGGTTGGCGGTTAATGCCGTACGGCAGAGGGTCAAGGAGCCCAACAGGCCCGCGGCGGACCCCACAGCCGCTGTCGAGAACGTGTCGCAGGTGGGGGTGCACGTGGCATTTCCGCACACACACGTTTTCGTGCATGACTCGGTGACTCGGTGACTAGACGCCGCTGCACCCACTGTTGCCCATACCGGTATCCCGCAACAGCACTCGGTCTCTTGCCACGGTCCACGTCACGCCTCTTGCTCACATGGCAATGCACACCGAATGCTGAACGCTCTAGCCCCACTCGCATGATCCCATCACACGTTCAAGCCCTGGACTGCCTTGCGTCCCTGCAGTGTCACAGGTATGATCTACCATACTCACGACCGCATCACTTCAAGATTCAATACACATCCACTCCTTGTCACCCCTTGGTTCGCCGCAGGGCCAGCTGGCTCCGCTGCACGGCCGCCCCGCCCGAGTGCCACGTGCCGTGCCGCCGCCCGACCCGCCGCCGCCCGGGCCCGGCATCACCAGCCTCATGTACAGGTAAGGGGGTTGCAAGATGGTTTAACAAACGTTGTAATTAACGAATGACAAAGCAAGGTAATGTAAAGTGATCCGCCGCCGCCGGGGCCCGGCATCACCAGCCTCATGTACAGGTGCGTAGGAGTGAAGTGTGGAAGAAACCTACAACCTGGTGTGTTAGTAGCTGCGTCAGGTGAAAAAGCCTTTTACCTCGGCGCTCAGCATGGCTTTCAAAGCCCTCTTCATCAGGTGTGCACCGCGTCTTGGGAGCGCTATTTGTGTACACAGGATCTCACAACGAATCAGCTGACATTGCGTGCCACCAGCACCTCTTGCAGTATGCACCGCGTCGCAGCTTGGCGTCCGCTGGGCCTGTGCCGTACCATCTTGTACGCCCCCGCCCTCCCGTACCCGTACAGGGAGCTCAAGAAGGAGCCGTACCTGGTCCTGTTACAGCTGTCATTCTTGTGTACGCATGCGCCACACCTCACCTTCTCGATCGCGCACCGTGCATTACAACGTTTGGCCTTAAACTGGCAATAATAATGCCGCACAACCCGCCCTCCGTACCGATGCAGGGAGCTCAAGAAGGAGCCGTACCTGGTCCCGTCGTACGCGTCGTGGTTCTCGCTCAACGCCATCCACACCTTTGAGCGGTCCTACCTGCCCGACTTCTTCACATCCACGCCGCACCCCTACCGCAGCCCAGGGGTGAGTCCGTGACCCGGGTCCATGACAGTACCTTCATGATGATGACATTCTGTTTTGTTTAACCCAAACCCGACCCCTTCACCGCCAGGAAGCACCCCTACTGCAGCCCAGTGGTGGGTTGTGTTCGTGGTTGAGTGGAGTTGCGACTCCTCTTGGGGCCTTTGCATGGACCGCCGGCTGTAGCAATCAGCCTCATGCCCATCGGCGATCCCGTGCTTACCACCTCGACTAAATTGCAGCTACAACCGCTGTTGACAAAGGATGTACCGGGAGGACCACCACAGCACACTTTGCTGCCCCATCAAGCCCACTGCTAATACACATGCCCCCGCTGTTAACCCACGTGCCAATACCTCACGTGCCTCACACCTGTACAAGAAGTACCGCGAGGCGCCGGCGGCCATGTACCGTGGAGGACGAGACAACCACACGTTGCTACCCCGCCCAATCACCTGCTAATACACATGCCCCTGGTTGTGTTAATACACACGCCCTTTTCGTACACAGCTGTACAAGCAGTACCGCGAGGCCCTGGTGGCCATGTACCGGGAGGACCCCTCCCGCCGCCTCACTTTCAGTGAAGTGCGCAGCCGGCTGCAGGGAGACGTCAGCGGACTGCATAGGTGGGTATGGATTACAGTTTTGATGTTCGTTACACGTGTGCGTGGGAGTGCAAGCAAGAGCACGTGTTTTTATGGTGTATACTGTGTACTCCCCAAGCCATTACCGCAGCGGAAGGCGTCTGCGTCATGAAGGAGCGCCATTCAACATGTGGCCACACGCACACGGCGTCTTCCGCACAGAATGGGAGTCCCTGTGTTGTAGGATGGGGTGCAGGGAATACAAAGCATGTATCGTCCCTGTGTGAACAAGCATGCGCTGACTGTCCATGCCGCCCTCAGCCTGCGTGTACTTAAATGTTGCAACCGGCGCCTGCCCTCGACTTACTTTCCCGCCAGGGTGTGGACCTTCCTGGACTACTGGGGCATCACAAATTTCTGTGCGCTGAACGACCCCTGGCGCGACGGCGGCGTGGCCTTTCCTGGACTCAAAATGCGCAATAATGGCCCTAAATTATTTGCATAATACCAAAGAACGCGTGGCAAAAATCAGTGCAAGTACCTACATCTCATGCGCAACCGCCCTCTTGCCTCAGGGTGTGGACCTTCCTGGACTATTGGGGCATCATCAACTTTTGTGCGCTGGACGACCCGTGGCGCGACGGCGGCGGCTCGTCCCGGCCCGTCTCCGAGGGCGGCGAGGGCCCCAACGCGCTGCACCAGGCCGTGGGGCCGCCGGGGACGTTGGTGCACATCACGCCCCTGCCCGTGCCGCCGGGGCCAGGTGCGTACCACACCTCTACCTATACTGTGATGTCCCCTCCCTCTCTCGCTCCCCACGCAGCCGCCCTGCTGGGCCTCGCGCCTCCCACCACCACCGACGCCGCCGCTGCCGGCGTCCTGCCCCCTCTCACCTCCCTCCTCACCTCACTTGACACCGCTGCCTCTCCCTCATGCTCCCCTGTCCCCTGTCCCCTGTCCCCTGTCCCCTGTCCCCTGTCCCCTGTCCTGTCCGCCATTGAGCGTCTTGCACCTAAGCCTGGCTCCATGGCACACCGCCCGTGCCCCCATGGCTGGCAGCCTTCACCGTACGCTGTCACACCCCATTCCTCTCTGCCCACGCAGCCGCCCTGATGTACGCCTTGCGCCGCCCACCCGCCGCGGCCGGCGGCGCCCCACTGCTTCCCCCACTGCCGATGCCGCCGATTTGAGGCGTGCCTTGCTCACATGACACATGTAACCCTCCCTCCCTGCCTTGCCTGCTGCTCCTCTCACCCACTCGTTGCAGCCGCCCTTCTGCGCCTCGCGCCTCCCACCACCGCCGACGCCGCCGCTGCCGCGGCCGCCGGCGGCGCCGCTGGCGTCCTGCACACCTCTGCACGGCCGGCGAAGCAGCAACAAGCGCTAAACCGGGTGGCTGGGGACCCCCCGGGCTGCCGGCCGCGGATGTACTGCAGCGCCATGCCTTGGGTGCAGCTGGCGGACGTGTGGTAGGTGTATTAGCCCGGGTGGGGGCGTGTGTATTAGCTCAAGGGTGGCGGGAGACCCCCCGGGCTGCCGGCCGCGGATGTACTGCAGCGCCATGCCCTGGGTGCAGCTGGCGGACGTGTGGTAGGTGTATTAGCCCGGGTGGGACCATGTGTATTAGCTCAAGGGTGGCGGGAGACCCCCCGGGCTGCCGGCCGCGGATGTACTGCAGCGCCATGCCCTGGGTGCAGCTGGCGGACGTGTGGTAGGTGTATTAGCCCGGGTGGGACCATGTGTATTAGCTCAAGAGTGGCGGGGGACCCCCCGGGCTGCCGGCCGCGGATGTACTGCAGCGCTATGCCCTGGGTGCAGCTGGCGGACGTGTGCTAGGTGTATTAGCGGGTGCGGACATGTGTCCTAGCTGTTGGTAGTGTGTGTAAGCGTGTGCGTCAGGGCAGGCAGGGGGGTGCGTGTACTGCAGTGCCATGCACTGGGTGTAGCTGGCGGACGTGTGATACCGTAGGTGTCTTAGCGTAGCAGGCATTTGTACTAGCTATGTAGTATATTATTAGCACAAATGCAACAAATACCCCCTGCTTGCCCTCCATTTCTCCCTCTGCAGGTACCACTGCACCAAGTTCCCAGACATCGACCTGTGTCCCCAGGTGGGGAGGGCTGCGGTCAGGGATTGGTTTCCGGGCTCGGGCGTTTGTGGCTCCCCTGATGCCGCCCCTACACATGTCCGGTAACCTGACACGTGCCAACCGTGTCTTGGTGTGCCCAGGTGGGGAGTGCTGGGGGGCAGGATTAGGCGTGGGCGTTCCTGTCCCCTAACGCCCGCTCCTTTTCACGGCAGCCCGACACGTGGCAGCCTGCCACGTGGCAGCCCGGCACGTGGCAGCTCGACACGTGGCAGCCCGGCACGTGGCAGCTCGACACGTGGCAGCCCGGCACGTGGCAGCCCGACAAGTGGCAGCCCGGCACGTGGCAGCCCGGCACGTGGCAGCCCGGCACATGGCAGCCCGACACTTGGCAGCCGTAGCGCATGGAAGCTGTGGCACGTGGCACTTGGCACCTGGTTCCGCCAATATAACAATCACCCAGTGTCTGGCATCAGCGCGCACCGTACACTTGTACTACATGGCGTACCATGCTGCGACTGCGTGACTGCAAATGCAGATGCACGTGGACGGGGCCTGACCCCACTTCCCCTACCCTGTCATCCTGTGTCAGGCCTTTGCCGAGGGCCGCTTTCCCCCCAACACCAGCGCCCGGGACTTTGTGCGGGTGGACGGGGGGCGGCGGCAGACGTGGGGCGCGGCGGCGGCGGCGGCGGGGGCAACGGGCATGGCTGTGGGGGCGCCACACAGCCTCAGCCAACCAGAGGTGAGCCGAAATCGTAATATTGGATGGGATCCAGAGGTTGCAGTACTGCCTGTGGTACGTCAATGAGGGCCGGAGATGTTTGTGGCACAACGGTTAAGCCACGGCACTTAATACACGTGCCGCAGGGCACCTGGTCGCAGCAGGAGACGCTGCTGCTGCTGGAGGGG
>VFQN01006664.1_pt1 | contig 12981 bp, 10 predicted proteins | sample 3512371 | NCBI WGS metagenome assembly VFQN01 (sample SAMN10412370, study PRJNA504923) | tailings metagenome | isolation source: Replicate 2 from Balatoc abandoned mine | place: Philippines: Itogon, Benguet | collected 2017-08-28
GATGCAACAAATGCAATTTAATCAAATGATGCAAGCAACGATGATGGCGAACATGATGGGAGGGGGAGGAGCAGCTCCACAGGCGCCGATAGGTCAAGCATTTCCAGCACCCGTGCAGGCTCAACCAATTCACCAGAATCCAGACGGTTCTGGTTTCGTTCAAAATCCTGTGTTCACCCAAAATGCTGCTAACGTTTCTGGACAAGCAAATGTTCCTGTTGCTAGTGCTCCACCAACCTCACCTCAGAATCCACAAAAGTAATAATACTTGACAAATGGACTTTCTTTTCTCCCATTTCTGCTTTTTCAAAGTGTTGTCAAAGAAAGAGATATTGTATTTTTGCTTTAAGTTTGTACTGTCGTTCTCATCAAATACTCATTATTAACAAAGACATTTAAATTAACCAGATACCTATATTTTAATTGCTAGGATTTTGTAGAATCCTTTTGTTCTTAGCTTTAATTCTTTTCCCGCTTTTCCCTTTGTAGATGTATGTTACGGAGAAAAGGTTTATTCATCTGATGATTTCTGCGTTTCTGCAAGCAGCCAGCGAGAAGTCTTCGGGCACAATTCGGCTTGAAATACGCCCACCTTTCTTGTTCACCCCTCACAGCACTTTCTGGAACAATTTGTCCGAAGTTTTAGAGGACTTAGAGTATTATTCTTCAATCGGTAGTTGTAGGAAGATTAAGAGAGACACATTGAGAGGAAGAATAGTTCGTCAGAGCTTACGGAGTGTTCATCGTTTAATTTTACTTTTTTCATTATTACTTGTTGCCAAACTTGAGGCATCATTCCATCATCCTTGAACTCTGACACTCTACAAGGCAAATAATCGTTTCCAAAAAGATCAATTTAGTTAAGATAAGAATGGCTTCAAGAAGCTTAAAATTAGATCACTGGTATCAATAACACTTATCACAAGGACAAGTCTTTTCTAATGAAATGAAACGAACTTACCTGAACCTTTTATGAAAGAAAGTTGTTGAAGAAAGGATTACGATGAACCCTCATGCGATGCGATATCTTTAATATCTTCAAGCAGCAGGACAATTGAGAAATCGGCACAATTTCTATAAATGTATCATCTCTTTCACCTATCTTCTATTTTTTCTTTGGGTATGATTTGTTAAGTTTAGCAAAGAAACTCAAATTTCTTCCTAAATTAACTAAAGCTTTTTCAATAAAATACTTAACTATAAAAAGAATATAAGTGATGATATTAGTTTTCTTCATCAGATTCCATTACAATACGATTTGCTCGTCGAGGTGCTGTAGACACAGGTGCAGTCTTCTTTGACTTAAGAGGAGCTGCGGTGCTCTTACCAGCCTTCTTCATTGTATTAGCATTCACTTTTTTATTCTCTTCATCACCTTCCTCTTCACTAAGTTCATCCTCCTCCTCGTCTTCCTCATCAGAGGAGTGGATGACCTTCTTCTTAGGAGCTTTCTTTGCCTGTGGTTTAGTATTAGTAGAGGCTTTCGCCTTTCCCTTAGAATTGGTAGCAGCGCCTAATCATAAACACCAAGTAATAAATAGTATTTGAGTGAAGAGAGACATGGCTTACCTTTCTTAGAAACCGCCACAGTCTTCTTACTCGACATCTTTGATGCATCAGTAACATCAGTAACACCTGTCACAACAGTGTCATCCTCTCCCTCAGGAGCGTCAGTGGATGCCTTAACACTCTCTTGTATCGCCTCCTGTAGAGCTTTCTCTACCTCTGCAATGACAGCAGTTCCAATCTTCTCTCCAACACTGTCTTTATTAGCAGTAGCAGTGGATGGTGCACCAGTGCCATCATCATTATCTTTGTTAGCACTTCCTTTACCTGATTTCTTCACTCTACTGAGAAGTAATTTAAAGAAATCAAACACAACCCCATCTTGTAAGGCGAGTTTGATATTCCTATAGAGACAGCTTGAGTTAGACTTCTGTAGGATTATTGGATTTTTGGTTGTTCTTACTTGATTGATTCTAAGAGTTTCTTTAATCCTTTCTCTGATACATTTAATTCAGAGATACAATAAGCAAGGTTTTGACGTTGTTTGACAGTCTCTGCCATTGCTAATCGTACTAAGAGACGTTCTAACAGACCATCCGCTTGTCTATTATAGAGTGAGAATTAGATGACTATTGATACACATCACAGAGGTATAATGACTTACTTGTCTTTCTGAATGAAAGATAATAGAAAATGCATGATAAATTGAAATTCCTCTGATGTGAGCATTAATCTCTGCTTATTCTTATTATTACTTTCTTCTGTTTCTTTCTTTATGTTAGAAATAATCACTTCAGAGGTATTTAGATCATTTTCTCCTAATTGTGATAGATTAGAGATGACATCACCTAATAGATTATATAAAGGGTTATTAGATCTTTCTGATAATTTTACAAAGAATAATTTTGATAAATTCTTAATGGATGGAACTTCATCAATCAATGTTAAAGCAATCGATGAGATCTGACCCTTTACTTTAATCATATCATTTAATACAAGATGAGTAATCACCATTAAAGCATTATATCGAACCACATCATTGTCATCGCTCAATCTAGCATAGAGATGAGAGGTCCATGGTTCCATGACATTAGGGAAGCGGAAGGCAAAATCTCCTAAAGCAATAAGAATGGTTGTCTTCAGAGATAAGATGTCAGATTCACTCTCATAGGTTTGTTGTCGAGCAGATGATGATGAAGGAGGAGCTGGATTAGTAGTCGCTGAGAGGATAGTAAACACAAGAGGAAGATTCTCTTCACAGATGACGGATGATACACTCATAAACCGACATAAGGTTAACACAGCAGAATGACGTAGATGAGGATTAGAGAATTCGCGCGTCTCATTCGCTACGACATACTTTATTAGAGGTAAGAACTCTCCTAACAGGCTCATCATAGCACCATCACTATCTGCTCTAACGTGAGAGGAGGGAGCGACGAGACCATACTCTGTCAGCTGATACATGTCGTTCTCGAAGTCAGCATCTACTGCCTGGGCTAAACCCATCTGCTCCTCAAAGTCATCAACATCACCACTACCTTCAGCATTAGCAGTTTTCTTATTCTTTTTACCTTCTTTCTCTCCTTTCTTTTCATCTGAGGTAGTGGTAGTGAGTAAATGTTGCTTCATTAGCTTTCCAACCTTCTCTACATCGACTAATGTATCGATGGCAGTTTGTCCTAATAGGAAGAGTAAAGCACTCAATACTTCACTCTTCTGATACACAGCCTCTATTTCTACCTCCTCTTCCTCAGATACTCCCTCACTATTCTCAGCGGGACGAGCGATGTATTCATATAAAGATTTGATACAAAACTCCATCACTACGTCAGGAGTTTGATGGATGTGATAGATGGTATGAATAACATCTTCACAGAGAGCATACCATCCACCCATCGTGTCATAGGTTAGGAGAGTAGGAATGAAAATAATCGCGTCAACCAAAAGTTGTAAACATTGCTGTGCAAAGGTTGAGGTTGTGTTACCAGGAGCGTGAGCAAGGTTGAGGTAATATCGTAAGAGAGATGACGTCGCTTTCATAGCAGTGAAATCTAATTCATCGATTTTACTGCTATCTAATTCAATATTCTTCTTCAATCCAATCTCAACAATTCTCTCGACCTGCTCTAACGAGAGCATTCGATTAGAGGATGAAGTAGATGATGTCATCACCATAGCAATAGCGGTGATACAAGCACTGACTAAACTCATCTTCTCTAAAGATGGTGAGGCGGGAGAGGTAGACGATCGCTCAGTGGTCTTTGTTGGGAAGAATAGGAGAGAGGACTGACGTCGATGCTGTGATTCTCGTCTGGTCGCTGACGATCGTTCTTCTCGTTCTCTCTCAGCAAATCTTAAGAGAAAAGAATAAGCATATGTCACAATTTCCTTCCAATAGGAGGGTTGGAAAGGCATAGAATACGTGGCAGTAGTCGTTGAGGTAGAGGCAGCACTGTTATTAGAGGATGACGCGGCAAGCATCATCTTTCTAATAATCTCTTCAACACAAAGTAAATCTTGTTTTGAACAAATACTTAATAGTTTCACAAAGTTATAACTCATCTCCTTTGTCGACAATGGCACGATAGTAGAGTTAGAGGAAGTGCTGCCTCCTTCTACACCCGAAGTGGTAGCAGTTGATCCCGTAGAAGATTGCACGAAATAAACAGTAATAAACGAATCCATAACTTGCTTTTGTATATTAATATCTTGGTGAAAGATTAATACAAAGATATCACGATAATTATAAATAGCGGTAGATAGGTTGTAGTTCACCATGCATGATAATAAATGAATACTTTCAATAATATCTGAACTGTTCTTTGATTTCAAGAAATTTGGTATATGATGATTTAATATTGATTCTAACATTGTAATAAATTCTAATGTTAATTTAATAAATTGTCCTTCATCGGATAATACTTCATCACCTGTACTACTTGTATTAATGACAGTAGTAACACTGGGACCAGTACCTCCTTCATCCGAAGAGGCGATAACAGTTGTAGATAATGTTGGTGCAAACTCTTCTTTCCATTTCTTTTCATAGATATCACGACTTAAGATATGGGAATAAGGATTATTCTCAATTAAACAATTGACTAATTGAATGGAGTATTTCCTTACAAGCACATTCTTATCGTACATACGGCGAATTGCCATATCAGTAATCGTATTATAATATTGTAATGGAATCGCTTGCTTTTCAATTAATTGAATCATAATCTTTAATACATTAGAACGTGTATATGGATTAACATCTAATTTTCTTTCAATTAATAATGTTAATAAATCTTCACGTTGATGTGATAAACGTTTTAATTTCTCCTCTTTTGTTAATTCAAGGCTAACTGATCGTTGCTTGGGAGATGTCTCTTCATTGTCACCACCTTCAAGATTACCTCCTTCAACTTCTTCCTCATCATCTTCATCTGAGAGGTCATTGGAGCTGGGAGGAAAGATCTCATCTAATCCATTAGACGTTGCAATCACTTGATCAATCGCCATAATCACATAACCCATAGCTTGAATGACCGAGGATCTTAACTGATGAGCAGAACATCCAAGCAAAGTCAATAAAGAAGAGGAAGAAAAGAAGAGAGCAATCATATGACGTGCATCTAATCGTGAATAATTCTCAATAAATAATGATATATGCTTAATCGTTGTTACCGTTAGACTAATATTAGTAGAATCAGACGTATTATTTGTCTGTAAAATCATATTCGAGAGATCGGTTAATAGTTCACGTGTTAATAATTGACGTCGGGTAATCATGCTCTCTTTAGCGCATAAATCAGAGATTAATACTGCCATATGTTCATAACGTGTAATGGAGTTAATCAAGGCAACCACGATGGTACTAAGAGAGTTCACATCATAATAGGTGAGTGTCTTTATAAAGATATTCTGACTGAGCTGACGTAAGTTAGATTCTTCATGACTCACTCCACTGAATGTTTTATTCTCTAATAAAGAGATAATATGAAAGTTAATGGTGTTTAGAAAGTTCTCTTCAATCATTCCCATCGACCATAACATTGACAGAGCTGGAGTTGACATGACATCCGCAATGACGTGCAAAGCAATGGATCGTTGTTCATGGTTCCATTCAAAGGCATTGGACGATGATTTAGACTTCTTAGAAGTCTTGGACGATCCTTTCTTGTTCGTAGTACTGTTATCATTTGAGGATTGTTGTTGGTTCATAGTAAATTCTTCAATTTTAATATGAAAAAGAATAAAATAATAAAAAATCTTTTTAAAAATAATTTTAATTTCTTCATTCATTAATGATTGATGTAATGATGTTTCTTTTGTTAAATAATCCATAGCAAATTTGATTAATTCTAATAATGCAGTAAACAATATCGAATGTAAATCATTTGTTAAGAAATTAAAGTTTCTTAATAACATAATTAACTCTTGATCAATGGTAAGTGATGTCTTTGATTGTAATGAATGAAATTGAAATAGAAAACCTTCTTCACTTTCTTCATCGAGATATTCTACTTGATAAGCGAGAATTGTTTATATGTATGGAAGGAGTCAGCGAATTACAAAGATAAGACAGATGAAAGAATTAGAAAGAGCTTAGTGGTATAGAAGAAACTAACCTTCTAATTGGGCAATTAATTGACCAGATTCATAGTTATGAATATTTAACTCTTGAATATTTGGAGGGAATCCATAATCCAATGATGATTCGTCATTGAATAAATCATCAAACTTTGCAGGAATCTTTATATCTTCCATTTTGGAAAGATGAATTGCCTTTCTTTCAAAAAATAGTTCTTATTTTTTTCTAGTTCTAAAAGTCAGATCACTATCTTTGTTAACTTGGTAGGAATGTAACCGATTCTATCGATAAAAACAAAAATAATTCAAATAAATTCAATTCTCAACGGTTAATCTCATTTTCCTGGAAAAAATACGGATTTTACTGGGAAATCCTCAAATTTTCGTAACTTTTGATTGAATAAACCTATGTGATTGTGTAAGACAAATGGAGTGATTTTTGTGATATTTTTATGTTTAAATGCTCTCAAAACCAACTATCATTGGAGACTATTGGTGTAGTTGTATCGGTATCGCGTTATTTTGTGAATGAACTATAATGCATTATTGACATACATCATCTCTCAATCAGCAGCGAGTTTATTCGGCCTTGGTGGAGACACGGCGGGAAGAACGACGCTTGGAGATCTCGGATTTACGAGCAGCCTTTTGCTCAGCAAGACGCTTTTGAACTAAGGCAGTGTATTCAGCGGCATCAGCTCTGGACTTCTGTAAAGCAGCGACTTGAGCTCTCTCTCTTTGTCTCTTTCTGTGTAATGTGACAGGAGTGACTAATCGTTGAATCTTTGGTCTCTTGGTAACAGTCTTTCCGTTCTTCTCGAAGGTGCGGGCAATGACATACTTGCGGATATCATCAGCCTTGGTCAAGTTGAATAACTTGCGGATCTTGTTAGCACGCTTTGGGCCTAATCTCTTTGGGATGGTGACATCGGTTAAACCATCAACATCCTTATCACCCTTCTTTAAAACAACTAAGTTTAAGACGGAAAGATCAGGACCGACGATGCAACCACGAACTGACTTTCTCTTTCTCTCGCCAGTTCTTCGGGCACGGTAACCAGAAAGACCATCCTTCAATAATAAACGGACACGGGTGTTGGTTAAAACACCTTGCTTCATTGGGAAACCTTGCTTGTCATTACCACCGGTGATCTTGAAGACATAGCCAGCGAATTCCTCTCCCAAGTCCTCTCCGTTGACCTCTTGAGAGATGCGCTTGTCGTACAAGGTACGTCTGAGAAAAGAAAGAGGCAATGTAAGCAAAATTCTGAAAACTCAAAAAGAAAGCTTACAATTTCTTCTCTTCGTCAAGATCGAAGTATTTCTGAGCTCCAGTTGTTGGATAAGCGATATTCAACTAAGAGAACAGACAACACAGAAAAAATATTAGAATACTTGCTCAGATAATGCCTAAGATGAACAATGCAATGAAAAATGACAGAAACAATTAAGATGCTAGTGGAAAAGGAAACGATAATAATGGAAAGAAGATCAAGCAATTTTCTCTTTTACTTCATGAAGAAGGAAACTGCCAATCAAATTCCAACTCGCTCCTTCCACACCAGCACAATACGTCTCTGCATCCTTCGTCTTGATGGATGTCATAATTTACCTTCATTTTATTATTTTAATTGGTTGATGAGAGCGTCCAATTTTCTTTTGTTAGTGATGAAAGGCCAAACTCACAACCACCATAAAATCTGTGGTGATTAGTTTTTCCTGGAAAACAAGAAGAAATCCATTCAAAAAATCAAGAATTTAATAAATTGGAATTTCGAATTTTCGAATTGGATGAGAGTTAGTGATTTTCATAATTGCCTGTATGAATTTGAATAACTAATACTAGATGCAAGAACTTCTTCAAATTATCGAGAGAACGGGATCATTTATCCTTGATTCGACTCAAATCAAAGAAGAGTTGATATTTCCTTACCGACAGTATGTTAGGGATGCTTGGAATCGACTGAAAGAAGACGTAAATACGCCAGTTGAGCCTTCGTTATTATTCCAACCTCTCGAAGAAGCTGCTGAAGAGTTGACAACCAATATCTTCATACATGTGAGTCGATTACTTTCACACATAATCATAGTACCTTTGGAGTCAAAAGATGTTGGTGATAAACTTCTGACTGCATGGAAATTTTCACTCAAATACAGCAGAATCATCTGTAAGCGATTTCTCTCACAAACGATGTAAGTTGGCGCTTTCTTTTCCTTATCCTTTCTAACGAAACCATTAGCGATAACAGTGCCAACGAAGGAGTGAATGATATTCATCTTACCAGCTTCACTGAGAACATGATAGCACTACAAGCCATTCAACTCCTTCTATTAACGGTACTGAAACAACTCTACCTCAAGTACAGCACCTCTACGGCCAAGAAGGACTCTATTTTCAGCTCGCTGATAGATAATAAACTGTTGGGTGAAACTATTGCAGTCCATCTACTCTATCGAGAGCTCTTAGACCCTCTAGTCATTGATGAGTGGACAATCGCTAACACCATCTCAATCCATGAATACAACCATCTGATTGGTGAAAATATTCATACCGGAGAGCTCAAATCCTATAACCGAGATCATCCCCGACTACCTTCCTTCTTCTACTTTGGTAAAGAGTTCAACGATCCACCAGAAAGCCAAAGCCATAAACGGGAAACCTTTACACATCAGCAATTCCAATCTACCCATCAATTTTCATCTCTTACACCATTTAACTTTACTGAAGAAGATAGGAGGCATTCCTTTCTTCAAACAATCATGGCAAAGGACATTCCTTCCTTCTGTGAAGCCCTCGCGCAGTGGGTGGAACTCGCTGACAATCATCACAGCCAAACTGCTGGAAACAAGTCCAATAGTATTGCGACTAACTCTTCTCAATCTTTCACTAACTTTCTCCAAGAGTTGATAACATATAGTCAGATCGAATTAGCGAAGGTGTGGAATAATGAGTTTCCTAATCATGCCATAGCTGATACGTGGGTGACAAAGGCTTACATATTCTCCTTTACTCTCATGGAAAAGCAATTGCAATTTAAGCAACAACAATCTCGATCGCTTATTGAAATTCAGAGTTCCGGTAAGTGCTCAACTTTATTCGTTTTTCTGAATAATTTCTATTGATATAGGGATGGTAGGAATCGTCGCTGTAGTTATGAGGCTATTCGAAAGATATGATCAAGATTCATATCTTCTTGGTATTCATCTCTTAGCAAAGGCGATGGATCGAGTAACGAGCAGTCATTTATTATCATTTGTTGAATGGATTATTTCTAAGGTTTATCAAATGTTCAAGTGAGTTCACTGTCATCCTTCCTTCATCTGATATTGATTATCTAATTTTTTGATTCATTGGAATAGTGTTGTAGAAGAAATATTTGCGAAGTTTTATTTATCAAGAGTATTTCAAACAATGGTAATGACGAATAGAAGTTCAGATATACTAATAAAGGTAAAACAAACTTCATCCTTTGACTTTTTCTCTTATCCGATTGTAAATAAAGCATGCTTATCTCTACTTTGACTCATCTATCAAGTAAGTATCTTTAATTTTGTTATTTTCGATGTAAAGGTTCCTTTATTGTACTATAGAGCTATTGGAAGAAACTATACGCCAAAGACTGTCTGGTATCAGCTATTAGCACTGCAGGTAAACAGTGGCAGATTTATCAATTATGGTTATTATTTAATTCTTTTTAGTTTGTAATGGTTTTCTATCCTTCAGTAATGATAAAATCATATCTGACGAAGATTATTACTGTGCTCTTACATACTCTGAATATATGGCATTTACCAACACAGGTTTGACATCTCGATGAGGGATTTTCTTAATGGTTTCACCTCTTCTTTAGAAACTTGCATTACGTCACATCCATCATCTTTGCAAGCAATACTCGACAGGTAAACCCTTGATTCTTTATGATTGATTTGTTACAGGGTTTTCGTTGGTGTAGAGATGAGATGCTTTGTTATGAGTTTATTGAATGAAGTTTTTCGCAACTATCTTTTCTATTGTAAGAAGATGACACCTGATATTTCGCTTGCATCTTTTGAAGATGTAGAGGATTGGAAGACAGAATTATTAGCTCTCAAGCAGTTTCTTTCTGATAATTATCCCATGTTGTACGGTGCTTGGTGTCAACGTAGTCAACTTAGTTTAACTTTTACGTCAGAGAAGGAAGAAAAGAAAGAAGAGATAGAATTAAGGATGTGTTTCAATACTTTTCTTACTCCTGAAATAAGATTTCATTAAAAAGTTTGACTAGAATGTTGGTACCATGTAAAAAATAAAAAAGAGAAAGAAAAAATTCGGAATATGGTGTTCACGAAAACTCGAATATCCGATTATCTGTCGGCAAACCGATAAGAGTGGGCATGGGTAGATTTGGGTTGGGCGTAGGGATGTGTTGTAGAGATGCGTTTGATGAAATTGTAGTTGAGAGAGACAAAAGACAACAATAAGGTACGTTTAACTTTGAGACTTTAGATCTTGTGGTTGTCAACGATGAGTTCATTCGATGTTCAGATGATGATGCACAATGAAGACCAGGGTAAGTCACCTTCTGAAAGGACCTTGTGCGCCTTCGCATTTGATCATGTATTATTACTAGATGACTTAGAGATTGAATTCCTCCTAAAGGAATTATTAGAAGACAATCAAAATTATGATAACAACAACAGTCCATCGAGTGCATTAACCGCGCAAGATGATTTTTCCAATGCTCTTTACCTACAACCCCCAGAATACTATCAAAAGCAAGTTAACAAAGGAAGAAGAAAATCAACAAATCCTGTTTATATGCCATCACTTCGTATCTTCCGTCGTGATATCAGACGAAGATATGGTGAAATGTTTGTAAATGTAATGAATAATCACGATTCAAGCTTATTATCAAGATTTTTTCAAGAATATTGTCACCCTGGTTGTCATTTTTTCACGACACGTCCAACGAATGAAATACCAAGAAAAATATTACAAGATGCTTTACATAAGTCGACAGATGAGAAATATAATCTTGGAGAAGTTATTGACGGGTTTAGTAGGAATTATGATCTGATGCCTGATTCAGTCTTTCGACTTGACACAACTCAAGTTCGAGTCAAACAACATGAGAAAGGAAGTGTAATTATTGCAAAGGCACGAGTTGTAGGAACAAGATTATATGCAATAGAGACGATCGGAAATATTGACTCTCAAATCACAAACTCCCTCGAAGATATTTCATCGTTTGATGACTCATCTTCTGTCGCCACTACTGTCTCGTCAGACAGTTCTCACGAGGCACTCGAATCACCTCGTACTGAATCCTCCTCAGAAGCTTTGGAAGCAATTTCATCATCATGCTTCTCCGAACATGAAGAATATTGGCGAAAGTTTCGTTGGACTCGTCTCACCACTCCTATGGAATCATATATGGAAGCGATGTTTACAATGGTATTAGATGAAACAAATCACATTCTTCGGTTTCATTTAGATTGTCAAGATTACTGTGAGAGACCTGCAACAGTATCATCTTAAAGATGTCTAAATTCATTTGGTTCTTTATGCTGTATTCATTGGTGCAGTTTGTTCTGCCCGATCAATTTCTTTTCTTTTCGTTAATTTATTTATTTATATCTTTTATTTATTCTATTTGTAAATAATATTCGCGATTAATTTGAAAAACTATCTGTAAACAAGGATCCAAGTGCTTCTGCTTTTGTGTTACGTCTATCGATTATCGGATAATCAATCGGATAAGAATCCACAACTATACATGCAACGCTTAGGCAAGGAAAGAATAACATGATGGGAATCCTCTGCGGCCCGCACTTTTTCAAAATGTGGATGCAGGAAATTGTAAATGATGAATTTGCATAGACAAATTTGTGTGCTGTATGAGGTAGTCTAGTCTCTATAAAGCATTTATCTATATACCTATTGAAAGTGTTGAATGATTATTTGTTTGGAGAAAAACGCTTGTGAACTGTATTAACAAATGGGAAACTTTCTAAAAATCTTCGTCTTTGCAGCAGTCAAAAGGTAATTGTGATTCAACTGAGCTGAACTAATTAGTCACATGAACCTTGGCGTACACTTCTGGCATAAACTTCTCCACAAATAATTTATCATCTGCACCGTCGCAAACTAAGACAGGATTAGAATCAGTATTTCGAAAGCCTAAAGTTTATGGAGAGTATTTTCCAAGATGTTTTTGCCAGGAAGCTACAACGAAAGACAAATTTTGCAATCATTTCCTACCGTTGACAAGATCTCCTGACAATTAGTAGAGAGTATTATTCGAATATTATGATCTCTACATAAATTGCGAACAGAAAGAAAGTAGTTAAGTGCAAGAGAAGGGGAAAATAAAGCTTCTGTTTCTTCGATGAGGAAGAACTTCACTGGAGCAGGACACGAGATCAGAGTTTGCAAAAGAATCAAGCCTGACAAAACTTTTTGGCAAGCTGATCCACAAAACATTATTTCTAAAGGAGAGTTTCCTGGAAGCGAATCACCTTTTTCAAAGATTAACAATTCATACTTCGAGGTAAACTCGATTTTCTCAATTCCAAAGAGGTCATTCATAGTTTCAAAAATTTTATCTCTTCCAATTTGCCCAAGTTCCTTGTATAAGGATCTCATATTTTGTGATGCACTAGTTAAGATATTCGTTTGTGCCTTTTCATCGGACCAATGACAAAAGTGAAAACTCAATGACTGAAAAGCAAAACGAATCTTTTCAATCGGATGGAAATCCTCCACATAATGAAAACAGGTAATCCCTTTACACTCAACCTCAATTGTCGTTGAAGTGCCATCAGAAAAGTCAATCGAAAGTGGAACTAATGTTGAATTTGCATTGACATCTTTCTTGTTCACGAAAGAAGAAAAGCTTCCCAATGATCTGAATG
>VFQN01006665.1_pt1 | contig 12980 bp, 19 predicted proteins | sample 3512371 | NCBI WGS metagenome assembly VFQN01 (sample SAMN10412370, study PRJNA504923) | tailings metagenome | isolation source: Replicate 2 from Balatoc abandoned mine | place: Philippines: Itogon, Benguet | collected 2017-08-28
CGAGCGCTAGGCAGTCCCAATCCACATCCCACTCTATCCCCTCCCCCACTCCCTGTACCTGTTCCCCCCAGCCCCACCCCCGCCCCGCCCGCACCCGCACGCCCGCCCCCGCCATCTGCAACGACCAGGTAGCCTCCATCCGCATCCCACCCCAGTCTCTCACCCCAACCCACGTTAAGCTCTAACTCCAACTCCACCATCCGCGAGCGCCAGGTAGGCCCCATCCGCGCTCTAATCCACGCAGGGCGACCCCACCCCCTGTACCGACCAGCCGTCCAGCCACGTATTTCCCATCCGCATGCTAGCCCAACCTCCACCCCCGGCCTCACTCCCACCCCCACTGCATCCTCGCGCTTCACGCATGCCCCAACTCCCACCGCTGCGAGCGCCAGGTAGGCCCCATCCGCATCCCAGCCAACCTCCAACCTCTTACCCACACCTTGACCCCACCCAACTCCAGACGCACCGTCTGCGAGCGCCAGGTAGTCTCCGTCCGCGCTGTACTCCACGCAGGGCGACCGCAGGCCGCCCGCCGCCCTCGCGCCCCCGGGCCCCGCCGCCACCTGTCCGCGGTACGCCAGGCGCCAGGCGGCCTCGCCCGCCCCCTCCGCCGCCCACACAGCCACCCAGCCGGCCGAAGAAGCCACCGCCAGCTGGACCGCACCGCCACCTGCTGGCATGCGGCAACGTGGATTACATTGTATCAAGGATTTCTTTATAATTGTAAAAAGTAGTAGGTAAAACAGGGTGTAATGTCCAATCCCTGCAAAGGTTACGCCAGTTGCGCCGCGTGGCCACCTGCTGGCACGCAGGGCATGCACGGTGGCATCCGTATTGCAGTCTGTGGCGTCAGCGCTGCGACGTTTCGCAATGTCATGACACGTGCATACAATGCAGTCAAGGCCTGAGGGTACTGTTTAGCTCGGTTGCCCTGTTGGTACACGCCAGCTCCGCATCGCCACCTGCTGGCACGCAGCTGCAAGGCGTGGTGTAGCTGTGTACAATTAGCAGACAGCGCCACAGCGTTGTGCACAACCTAGGACACGCTGCCGTACAAAGGGCCCGCTGGTGCATGCTCGGGCGCTGGCAGCTGGAGTGAAGTGCCCCTGTATGGTACATCACGCACCTTCCCGTCCTGTACACTACGCACCTTCCCGCTCTGGTGCCGGCTCCCTCCACGGCAGGCCCCCCGGCCCCCGCAGCACCCCGCCGCCGTCCAGCCCGCGCGGCGCGCCCGCCGTGGCCGCCGCCGCCATGTGCCGCGGCGACCCGCGCGCCGCCAGGCAAGACACGGGGGTAGCGTCCGCCAGCGGGTCCGGGACGCCGTACGCTGCGAAGCGCTGTACGGCCCTCAGGCGGGAGGTGGAGATGTCGTACACGCACACGGTGCCGCAGTCGGTGCCCACAGCGACCTGCACGGGTGTCCACCAGAAGAATGCGCATGGTTATCATGGGAATCGTACCGTACTGTGCCGTACAGTACAAGGCTCCACAGCCGAGTGAAGCCCTGCATTACAGTACGTAGCACCCTACGACAACCGCCCGTCACCTCGCAACCAACCCACCAGGAGGGGCCCGATGAAGGCTGCTGCCGTGACCTGCGGCACCGCCCCCTCCGCCCCCGCGGTGCCCCCCGGCGGCTGCCGCTGCGCGTCCAGCTGCGTCCCGCTTTCTAGGCTCCACAGCCGAGTGAAGCCGTCACCGCCCCCGGAGGCCAGCAGGCCGGTGCCGGGGCTGATCGACAGGCACAGCACGGGGCCTAGGTGGTACAGGGGCACGGAGTGCAGTAGGGGCAGCGCAATCCCGGTTACAGAAACTGCGGCATGTGGATGCCGGGGCTGGTCGCAAGGCACAGCACGGGGCCTGTGCGGCAGTGCACGGGCATGGGTTTAATCCATTGGGGACAGGGCCATCCAGATTACATAAACAATGGTGCTGGTGTCGGGGCTGGTCGGCAGGCACAGCACGGGGCCTGGGTGGCGTACGGGGCGCGTGAGGTCGTTGGGGGTAGTGGTGAAGGGGCATGGGTGTCATTAACTGGGTTCAAGACAGGTTGCTGAAGCGCGTGCAAGCAGGTGGTGGGGCGAGTGGGGTCATGCGATGTGGGTAGGGCCCAGAGGCTATAGGCCTGTAGCTCCCTGGTTCGAGGTCTTGGGCGGGACGGTTGCCCGCCCCCGCCCCGCAGGCACAAACGTTGCCCATGTGGATTGTGCTGCTCTGCTTCTATCCACACCAGCACCAAACGCAACGCTTGGCGCACGTGTGCCATGACCGTGCACCTCCGTGCACCCCGAACAAAAGCAACCATCCCGTGCTCGCCCTCGCACTGCTTGCTCTACGGTGCACTGCTGCACTACGCCTGCGGTGGCATACCTTCGTCCACACTAGCACTAAACGCTACGCTTGGCGCACGTGTGCCACGGCCGCGCACCTTCATGCGCTCCAAACAGGAACACTGCTCCGTGCTCGCCCTCGCACTGCGGCAGCTGTGCGAACAGTATGCGGTTGGAGCCCCGCTGCGCGCACACCACGCCGTCGTCCGGAAGGTGCTCGAAGGCCGACCACGGCTTGCGCACGGGCTGGGAGAAGCCGCCCTCTACGAGTAGGGGCACGTGCGTGCAGTTAGGTTGCACAGGTGTAATACAGGTATGGCACAAGCACGACAGCAGCACGGTGACGGTTTACGTTTTGTATCCGACTGCTGCAGCGGCTCCCTTGGAAACCCCACATCGACAACAGGATAAGGTGACAAGATCGATACCGTCTTTGCTGCCCACCTGTGGAAAGCTGCAGCTGGTAGGAAGCGACCACGGCCCCGGCGGTGAGCTCCTGCCCCAGCTGCACCACGTGGAACGCGCCGAGGGCATCCACTACGCTGGCATGTCCCGGAAGCAGTGGATGCGACCTGGCAATGTGCAAGGGCACGGGTTGTCCAAAGGGATCCGTTGACCTGGGCCGTGGGCTGCGCCCATCTCCATCGATTCACCTGGCCAAGTCCGTGGGCGCCGGCGCCAGCGACGGCGAAAGCCGCGTCATAAGCATTGTAGAAGCCATACTTTGTTGCTTTAGTGCTGCCCAAGGCCCAAGCTTTCGGGCTCACAGTTCAGCTGTCGCTTGGGACAAAGAGCACAGCGGCGACAGCTTCAGAGAGCATATATGGTATGTTCATATCCGTTATAGTAAATTTTCAAGTGCATACGGAGAGCATGCTGCCTATCCGTTTGCCAATACCGTTTTGTAAAACAGGGACAGCTGCGACTTGGCAGTCGCCGTGGCCATCTTCTACTCCATAATATAGCTTGTAAGCTCTTGCAACTGGACACTCCAAGGGTGCGTCACTTTGGATGCCGTACGGAACCCCTTTAACATCCGCTGGGGGCCGGCGTCACCTGCCGGCCCTGGCGCCACCTGCCGGTTGGCACGGTTAGTGGCACTGCTGTGGACCGCTGACCAGGGCCTAAAAGCCTTATTCCTGTCCAGCAGGCGGAAGGCTTTGAGGTTCAGGGTGCTGGTGGTGTCGTGGGTGGTGTGCGGCTGCGGGTGTGGGGTGCCTGCCTCCTAGGGGCCTCGTGGGTTAGCGCACCGGCGGCATGACAGTTTCGGCGGCGTCCGTCCTTTGCTGTAGTGGCCGCACGGCTTTGTGGTGCACTTGTCTCCGTGCGCCTGTGCTTCTGCCGCTGTGCATGTAGTACTACGGCACGCTGGAGCGCAGGTCACAGGCCGGTTTAGGGTACGGTATCAGGGGCGTCGGGCAGTGGGCAATTGGGCATCGTGGCACGTCCATGCCAAGCCCACTCGCATTTTGAACAGTCTAAATCCAAGCAATGCAGGACTCCTTAATACAAACGTATTGACCAGGTAGTGACGCCGTTACTCTTCTGTTGTTGGCTCGTCAACTGTGGGTTTGGCACGTGCGGGGGTACGGTACCCAGGGCGCAGGAGCCGCGCTCAATCTGAGGTCGTTCGAGCTCCGCAGCCATCCGCAGCTTTGATGCCGGCAGTTGCACAAGATGTGACGGCACATACACATATCGTACAGGGGTGGTCTCCTCCAGTGGGCAGGAACTGACCAGGCCCAGTGCCTTGAAACCGCAGCACATCATGAACATACGGTATTGCAGCCACCAAACTCGGTTTGCCTACTGCACAGTGCGCTTGGGCCCTTGCGCGAGCCCACGGGTTCCGCCACAACCGCCTCCAAGACTTACTCTACCACAAGAAGTGTACCAGCCTGCTGGCCAGCGCATGCACAAGTTGACAATTGTGACAGCCATTGTTTTAAGGCGGAGCTGACACCTGAAGTCTCCCAGAAGTCCCCTTCTGAAGCCTCCCTCCACTACGTCTACAAGAGCCCCCACATGACGCGCACGCATAGGGCGACAGACATGCTACATACACATCATCACTTGCCAACGGGCACACCGCTGTTGCTGGTTGCCGCATGCACCGTCTCGCCCAAACCCCAAACAACTGCTCCGCAAGCCCCATGCACATTGAACGGCATGCAGCAGAGATACGAACGGCATCACCCGGCGGCTTGTATGAAAGCTTGCATGTTTCTTAAGCCCTGCAATGGATATGCAGCGTCGCACGTAAAATCCAACACGCCATACTGCCTTGAATACCAAAACCTGTCTACTATGCTTGATGCTAGCGATTAGTACCGATCACCACACCTTAGCCTGCGCAGCGTTCACAGAGGCACGTGAGAACCCCAGGTGCACAGCACAGTACTTCCCGTCCTTCAACATGCAGCCATACCGGGAACAACGATGCACACGTTACCGCCGACGCAGCCCCAGCGCTAAGCTGTAGTGAGCGTTGAGGCGGTTGCAGCATCAGTAACCAGTGCCACTTCTTGATCATGCGGTCCACGAAGACCAAGGTCAGCAGCAATAGCAGCCACCACATTGCCGAGGCTGCGATGCAGCAGCATGCCGTACAAGGACAACAAGCATCAAACGTTTATGAAAACGCGCACCGCTGCCGCCATCGCGCAAATGACGGCGCACCCATACCCGGCGACGTGCAACTATGCCGACGTCGGCCGGGTGTACCAGCGCCTCCGGCTCTCCTCAACAGACGCTCCCACAACAGTCAACAACGCTATCAGCACTTGCAATACATCTTGCCATCCTCTCCGAGACCATCGTTGCTTTATTCATCCACTCACTTTTGCAGCATACACCGTTTTGCTTGGCTTGTCACATGTCTTCCCTCGCACCTCACAGAACCTTAACGCAAAAACCTTTCGCCCTTGGTGTCGTTACCCAAACATCCACGTTTTGTTAGCACCGACGCAGCACGTTTAGACGGACACCCGCCAACAGTGCTATACTTCCCTTGGCGTACTTCCCTACGCGTCCCTTGGTGACTGCACCTCTCCGCCCCAGCCCCCGCGCCCCTGGAGCAGCCACCGTGCCCCCAGGTGGCAATGGTACAGCAACGCCATGGCCACAGACAGGCCGCACACACAGAGCGCACGCAGCACAGCGCCAGGCAGCAGCGGGCGCCGCGCCCACCCAGTCACCCACCCACCGCCATCCCCAGGCCTTCCTCCTGCCCCCGCCCGGGCTGTAGGCGCATCGGCCCAGGGCATGTTGCCATCCTTGGCCGGCAGGTCCAATCCTTTGATGCGTCCCCAGCGCCTGATAGCTCCGCCTAGCACCTCCCGTGGCTTTTGGGCCCCTTCCTCGCCGCCGCCCTGCCCCCGTCCTCTCGACCTGGCCGCATGGCATGGGATGGCGTGCACCTGCTTGACCGCCGCAGCAGTGGCCTGCGGCACCTCTTGGGCTGCAATCGTTGAGCTACGGGCCGCAACAGCAGCAGCAGCAGCAGCAGCAGCAGCAGCTGCGTCCCTTGGGTTGCTGGTGCTGCCAGTGGATGCGGCCGCGGCCTCGTCCAAGCCCTCGGGCTGCGACGCTTCCAGGGCAGAGACCGCCAGTGCATGCCTGCAGCCAGGGAATGCGTGCCACGGGTTGGAGGCAACGCCAACAGGCCAAGCATGACGGCAAGACAAAAGGTTCGGCAATGCAAGGCCGCATGAAAAACAGCACCAGACCAAACGTTGCAGGGCCTGTAACCAAGGTCCTGCGTCGCATGTTTCTCAACACGCGCCCGCCTTCCCTTCCCTCCTCCCGCTGCCCCCGTCCTACCCGAACGCCGCCGTGTAGCCGCCCCCCGCCATGTCCGCCTGCAGCCGCGCCACCGTGGCATGCAGCCCGTGCATGGTGGCGAACCCCAGCAGCGACGCACCCAGCACCGGCAGGCAGGCGGGCGGGGGACGCACGGGGCGCAGCGAGCCAGCAGGCGCCGCGGGGAGCCCCCCACACCCGCCCACTGCTGCTCCCGATCCCGCCCCGGCTGCTGTCGCTGCCGCGGGCCCCGTGTGTCTTAACCACGCCGCCAGATCGTGCAGCAGCCCATCCAGCTCCTGCGGGGGCCCGCCCCAGCGCCGCGCCACGTCGCATAGCTCCCCTGCCAGTGCGGCCACACCCTCCGCGCTGTACACCGCGGCAGCGGCTGCCAGTCGCTGCAGCCCGTGCGGACGCGCGTGCTGTGTGCTTTGGGTTGTGCGCACCTGGGCAGGCGTGTCCCCGGCTTCCGGGGCTGACGCCTCAGCCGCGGGCGGGGGGGCGGCGGCTTGTGCCGGCTGCAGCAGCAGGCACGGCACAGCCGCCACCGGGCGGCCACGCCAGCGCAGGTCCAGCAGCAGCAGCGGCCTGGCGGCGGGGCCTGCCGGCGGCGCCTCCGTCAGCTCCAACTCGTACACCAACACCAACAGCGGAGGCGCCGCGGCCGTGCATGTGCCCTGCCCCTGCCCCGCCGGGCTGCTGAGCCCCACGCACTCATGCTCCATCCGCATCCCACCTCCCGGGGCTGCCGCCGCCACGGAAGGGAGCGGTACCGCGTCCGCGGTCCCGGCCACCATCCGCGCCAGGGCGTCCGGCGATGAGGTGGCGACGCAGCGCAAGGTGTGCGGCAGGTAGCGCCCGCCGCAGCGCGCGGTCAGCTCCCAGCGAGGGGCGGACCCGCCGCCAGGCAGGCCGTGCCCGTTGCCCTCCACGTGCACCCGGCGCCGCTCCCGCTCCTGCGGGAGCCCAGCCCACGCCTCCGCCAGCTCCCACGGCACGCACACGTGCAGCTGCAGCCGCAGGCCGGGGACCGCGGCAGGCACCTGCTGTCTCGGGGAACATGGCCCGGGCGCTGAGGCAGCGTCCACCGCCGAAGACGGCTCATCCGCGGTTCCCGGGCAGCCCCCAACGCTGTCAGAACCCTGCATTCCCGTCCCTGGTCCCCCTGCCCGTTGACCCACTGCCAACAGCACTCGCGGCTCCACGTGTGCTAGCCACGGCAGCGGCCCAGGTGCGGGGTGCAGAACGGCGTCTGAGTTTGCATGCACGTCGGCATTGATAACACCACTGCCCCCCTGACCAGCCCCAGGCACCTCCGCTGCAGCGCCCGGGCCCCGGGGTCCGCTGTCGTCCACCAAGCCCACGTCGTCCGTACTGCCGCCCGCGGGCGTGCTGCGCAGCACAGCAGCAGGCAGCTGCACACCCTGCCGATGCACGTGCCCATGCCGCGGCGCCCGCGCCTGTCGGTGTACGTTCCACACGGGCGCTCTCCGGGGTGGCATAGGCGAAGCGGCCGACGGGATGGCACCGTGGCAGGGAGCAGCAACGGCGGCGGAGTGCTGCAGGTGGGGCTTGCTGTGGTGCTTTGCGGGCGGAGCTGGAGGATGGCATCGGCTGCAGCCCTCACGAGGGCAGGGGCAGTTGTCCATGGGGGGCCCGCAGCTGCTGTGCTGCGCGCAGAGGCCGTGCCGCCAGGGCGTCATCCCGGTGTCGCACGTTGCGACCTCTGCTTGCTGTGCCTGCTGCTGCGTCCCACCTCCTTTTCCCCGCCGCTGCTCCTCCGTGTCCGCCTGCTGCTGCTGCCTGCCGGCGCCGCCACAGGGGCAGCACCCGCCGCCACTGGTGCTGCTGCTGCTGCCATTGATGGTGTTACAGGACACGCCGGTGGCTGTGAAAACCTGTGCAGCGGCGGCGTGGCGCGGGCGGGGTGCCGCCATGCCAAATGAAGCCTCGCAGCACCCACCGGACTGAAAGGGAGGGGCAGGGGTGGGTGAAGCCCGTAAAGAGGCAGGGCTTGCAAGGGCGTCGGGTCAGGAGGGAGGAAACAGCTTCACTTCGCTCGACGACGGCCCACAAGTATGACGCCTCAGGAACGACTGAGCGACGCGCTTTGCATGTTTCGGCTGGCCCCACCTTGCGAGGACTATGGCCCGATGCATTGGCTGCTTTCTTCCCAGCAACTGATTCCACGGGTGCAAAGGGCTGCAGCTGGTAGGCTGCCCATCTCGGCCCACCATCCGGGGTGGACTAGTGCTGCAGGGCCCCACACAAGTCTGTTGCAGGCCCTACCGGCGTTCCCTATGATTTGCCCCTCAGAACGCACCCACCTGCCTGTATGCAGTGCAGGTTGCTGTGGGTTGATCTGCGCCGCCGGCAAGCCGTGTGCTCTGCTGCTACCGCTCTGCTGCTCGCCTTCCCACTCTAACAGGTCGAAGCTGTATCCCCCAATCAAGGTCTTCTAACGGGCACACGCTCCAAGTGTCGCCATGTTGTCTTGCTGCTGCGGAACAGGACTCAGTGAGCGCAATCGGGTCGAGCGCCCAGGACTGCCAGGACAGTCCCAGTCCAAGGCAGAGCACCTCCACAGGCCACGAAATGTTGTCAATTCCTGCTATCTGAAATTAAGTGCTGACAGCGCGAGGTGCTGCTGGAGGAAGGCGTGTCCTTCGGGACGATGAATACGAAAACCTCTTGTAGGCGTATGCGCGGCATAGTAGGACCTTCAATGACATGCATCGTAGTCAGGCGTTCAAGCTACATAGAAGCCCACTCCATTGCTGCTCGATTGCAGTGAGCACTGAAAGACGACTCAGGGCGGACACTCCGGACAGGGCCTGAGACGTCCTACTGGACAGCGGTGGGGTCAGTGCAGCGAGCATGGCTTCCTGGTTATTATGCACTCATGATACTATAAGGGGATAAGCGCAGGCGCTTTGTGCTGGTCGCTTAGGGTTAGGGGAGCATTTTTGCCGTTCCGAAACCGTACCCATGGACACTCATCACAAGGACAACCGTTCACAGGACAAGGTCTTCATCGTGTCTAAAGTATTGTACGCCGGGGCTGTACGTGTGCGCTGAAGCTGTGCGCTGTGCGCTGTGCTGTTACAATGCTGCCGTAAACAGCGGAGTCGTCGCACGTGGCCCTTGCCGCTTATTCGAAACATAAATGGTCGACAACGCAAAGTAGTTGTGCATGCAGTAGCGTGCCTCCTCCAACTGCATGGAAGTCACCGGTCAGCCCTTGCCTGGCTGATTGGTTCCCGCTGCAAATAATCCGCAGAGCAGGAGTAGGAATACAATCAAAGGCTCGAGCTTAATAAGTACAAGCAGCATGCATGCAGCAACACCACTTGCAAGGACCACGCTTGCAAGCCCCCTCCTGGACACCTCCAAGCGTCCACCGCTGTTGCGGTGCAATGCTGGGGCTTCGGGTGCGTACATCAGCATCACTGGTCTTCTCCTCGTCAACCACAACGGCTGACGGCAACAGCCCTCACATTACCCGTTGACTGGGGTGTGCAACGGCCGTGCGTGTTCCTGTGGGGGGCCGAACGGGGCACAGGGACCCTGAGGTACACGTCGATGCCTGGACCTAACCTTGCACCCTACCATGCCACGCCTCCACTCCCATCCTACTTCCCCACAACCCCACAGACTCGCGAGGTCTAACAGCGGCTCAGTCGCAGTCCCTGGCACAACTGCTGGCAGCACGCGGCCGGGCGGCAGGGGCCAATGCGCCGCAGCACTCGTTGGGCAGGCCAACCGCCGTGACCACGCCCCAACCAAGCCCCCTCGGTGCAGCTGCAGCAGCGCCATCAGACGCGAGCGCTGCCGTCAGCTTTGCCGGGACAGCGGCGGTGGCTGTGGTGGTGGCGGTGGCGGCGGCGGCATCGCCGTCAGGGGTGGAGGCGGGCGGCGGGGCGGCAGAGGGGGTGCCGCTGCTGGCGGCGGCGGCGGCGGTGGCAGGCGCTGCGGCGCTGCCGTACGGCGTAGAAGCCCTGACTGACTTCCTGGTGGGTAGCGGGTGGGTCGGCCGGCTCCAGACCGCAAGCTTTACGACGGGCAGCAGGCTGTGACTTCAAAAGCCGGCTGCAAGCGAGCCCTCCCCTTGCGACAGCGCAACCGGCTTTACCTGCTCACTGAACTCTGTCTGCGTAACCCACACCGGTTGAACCAAACGCCGCAGAAGCCCCGCAAGTGCCGCTCCTGCTACGGTGCCGGCTACACGCCCTGCGCGGGGTGCGGGGGCCGCGGCAAACGCGGCGGGCTGCTGCCGGGCGCTGGGCCGGCCTGCGGCTGCGGGGACTGCGGCGGGCGCGGGCGGCAGCGCTGCGGGGACTGCGGCGGTGGTGGCCTGGCCAACGGGTGGCTGTGGAGCCCCGCGGAGGACCCCGGCTGGGGGGCGCGGGGGTCGTAGCGCTGGGGCTTGGGGGTTTGGGCGGGGGCGCGGGGTTCTTGGGTAGGCGGGTGGTCATCGCAGGGCAAGGTAGTAAGGGGAATGGAAGCATGTGGTGTCTGTGTAGGGCCGTGGTGGGAGGCACTGAGTAGTGGGGGAAGGAGCCTGCAGGTGTGCTGCGAGGCAGCAGAGGCAGCAGGGCTGCACGGCGGGGCAAGGTGAAACGCCAGGGGTTGCGGGTGCGCGTTGGAGTGTGTGTGGAACGGGACCGGGAACGTGACGCCTGACTGGCTGGCTGCCGCATTGATGGTGCTTCCGGACTGTCCAGTTGCTTGTGTTGTACCATGTGGATTTGGAGCGTTGCATTGCGATACTTTCAGGGGTGTCCTGCCTCCGGAACGTTATACGGGTAGGGGCCCCTGACTTGCGGTGAACCGCGCCGGCTGCAGGTCCAGACCAGGGGACCTGGTCCAGACCGTCCCGAAAGGTGCTAGGGGAGGTAGCCCTTGAATCAATACTGAACGGCCGATAGGCCCCCAGGGAAGGCTCTGCCTGTGGATGATTGAACTGGCTGGGGTGGTTGTCTCAAACGTCACCTTGACGCTGGGCAAGCAGCCCCATGTGGATCTGCCGTACAGTCGATCTGGAAGGCCAGCAACCGCCAGGTGGCCCTCTGGAACTAGGACCCAGTCGCTTGGTAGCCATTGCTGCGATAACGGGTGCAGCAGGGTGGAGCAAACAGGCCGACCTGGTACACGTGTAGGTAGCGGCAGCGGGTGCGCATGAGTACCGGCAGGGGAGCTCCCCAAAGTAGCAATCCGGCGCGATGCATTGGTCCAGATTGGTCCATGGTCATGTTGTCATGTATGTCAGTGTATGTAATGCCCCCCTTCCAGAACCCTCATCCCATCTACCCGTGTTTCCGGGGCTGGTACCGGCCATGGCCATGCTGATTTACCAGGGGCCCTGGCCCAGCCAGCCTTTCCTCGCCGCATGTAGGAGTGGTCCCAGGTGGTCCTTCCCGGCCCGTACCAGCTCGATGATGTACAACTGCTGTTGAAGATCCAGCATCTACCTTGGAACAGGGGAAGGGCCATCGTTGGCTCTTTCGCATCCAGGATAACAGGTTGACCGGTCCGCCCGTTCGTGGTGAGGCCCAGCACGCCAGCCCAGGGGTGTTCCCTGGACAACCCTTTTTTTCGGCCCGCTTGCCTGTCCATGCACCGTACACAACAGAACCACATGCAGCCTCCAGAACCTTGTGAGCCCCCAATCCGCTTACTGCACTGCCCTGCACTGCCTTGTGCACGTGCACAACGTCTCCGCCATTGCTATTTGGCCTTGCACCTGATTAGCTACCTGCTCCTACCCGTTCAGCACCAGCCACTACGGTGGCGCCCTGAAATCGACACCTGCAGTGTGGGGAATGCATGCCGCTGACGCGCCTGTTGTTGAGGCCAATACAGGGTCATTCGCTTGGCAAACCCCAACTTTGTGCGTAGTTAGTGCAGCTCGACACCGCCTGCAGCTCCTACCATCCTGCCAGAACCACTCGAATCTCGAAACCGCACTACCTCACCGCTTCCCGCTCGCCGCATGCAGTCATGCTACCTAACGGCGTATTGGGCCAGATCTGGCCCCAATCCTGCCATCGCTCGGTGGCGCCGTCCGCAGCTGCCACACTGCCCTATCGTGCCAACTCACGCGCAGTGGCGTTCTGCCGCTGTGGCCCTGACCAGTAACCCCATGCTCGCCCAACACCGCAGTGGTATTCACTATTCGCCCGGTGTGGGTGTGCGCTTGCCCAATACCGACGCGCCTGCCTCAGTACGTCGCCGCACCCCACTGTCGTCGGTTCCACCCTGCCCTTAACACCCACCCGCCCTACTCCCCTGCCCCCTGCCCCCAGACCCCGAACCCCCACCCCAGCCCCCTCCTGGTCCGCCTCCTCTTTAGGTGACCTGGAACACCTTCTTGAGCTTGATGACCAGCCGCCAGTCGTCCTTGGTCATCTCATCCGCAAAGTACTGCTTGAGCGCGTCGATGGACTCGCGGCTGATGACAGACACCTGGGGTTTTTAGGCGGGAGCGAGGGGCGGGGGAAGATGTCGGCGAGCCTGGGACGAGAGCAGAAAGCGGCATGTTCCAAAAACAGTGGTATTGCGGCGCTTCAGCAGCACCGGCGTCTCCCTGAGCCTACTGGATCTGCCATGGCGACCGAAAGGGACAGCAGCGCGCTGCCTAGGACGGCGGCACCTGGCCGGCATGACCACGGGGTGGGCCCTGACCTGGGCCTCCCGCTCTCAACCCCCTCCCCGCCTGTTTCCGTTCGCCACTTTGCCGCTCCGCGGTTACCCCCCCCCCCCCCCCCCCCCCCCCCCCCCCCCCCAAACCCGGCCCCCCCCCCCCCGGCCCGCGCGACGTCTTGCCAATCTGTGAACCTGCCCCAC
>VFQN01006666.1_pt1 | contig 12978 bp, 9 predicted proteins | sample 3512371 | NCBI WGS metagenome assembly VFQN01 (sample SAMN10412370, study PRJNA504923) | tailings metagenome | isolation source: Replicate 2 from Balatoc abandoned mine | place: Philippines: Itogon, Benguet | collected 2017-08-28
CGTCCGAAACCAGCGACAGATGGTTGAGCGACAGATGCGAGATCATCCGCCAGCGCGCACCCTGGCCATAGTCGGGACGGATGGTCGGCGTCGGCGCGGTCAGGAGCCGCATTGCCTTCACCAGCGGCACCGGGTCGACCATGCGCAGCGCCGGCTGGCCGCCGCCGAAGGGCAGCCGTTCGGGGCGGTTGCGGTTGAGGCAGAGCGTCTCGATCGACAGCACGTGGTCGGGTTCGGCCGCCGGGTTGAACGCCGGGTCGACGATGGACAGATAGACCTCGCTGCCCGGGTTCTCTGGGTCGGAATCGCGCCGTCCCGCGAGCCACCATGCCGGCCGCTCGCCGTCCATGCTGCCATGGCGCTCGTCGAGGCTGTGCCGCACGCTGTAGAAGGGCAGGATCTCGCGCCTGTTGCCGTCCGCATCGGATGCGGTGACGCCACCGACGCTGTAGACTTCGAGCGCCCTCGGGCGCCGGCTGTCCGGAACGATACGGTATTCGCTCGTCCGGTGATCGATGGCGATCGGCTCGGCCGTCTGGGGGAACAGATTGACGATCGGCGTGCAGCCGAGCGCGAAGCTGGCCGCGGTGACCGAGCGTTCCAGGCTGGGCGAGGGGCGCTTGAGATAGACGAAGACGTCGAGCGTGCGTCCCTTGCCGGCGAGCCGCCCGATCTCGGGGAAAACGAGATCGACGAACAGGAATTTTTCGGGAAAGGCGAAATATTCGGTGAGGATGCGGTAGCCGATATGCGAGCCCTTTTCATAGGGCAGCAGGCCCTCATCCTCGCCGAATCCGCCGGGCGAGAAGGCCGAGGCATCGAGCACCACGGCGTCGGGGTCGTTCGCGCCTTCCGCAAAGGCGACGGCGATGGCGTCGTTGAGCAGCAATTCATAGAGCGGGTAGACGAGCTGCGGCTGGCCGCGCAGGAACATGCGCAGCCTGTCCGGCCCATGGCTGGCGAAGCTGCCGTCGGCTGCGGTCATCTCCAGTGTCAGGCGCAAGCAAGCGGCAGCGTTCTGGGCGCGCGGGGTGCTCGGCGCGGTGATCGGACGGCCCGACAGCGTGGCGGCGCGTACCGCGACCGGATGCAGCGTCACGTCGAAGGCGGTGCGGAAGCGGCAGCGCTCGCCCTCCATGGGCTCCGTGTCGAGCAGCGTACCTGCCGGCACATGATGGGCATGCGGCATGTCGGGCTGCGGCTCGAGCTGCAGGATCGACATGGAAGGGATCGGCCGGTCGAAATGCGGGTAGAGGATGCCGAGCATCGCGCCCGTCAACTCGGGAAAATCGTCGTCGAGCTTCTGCCGCACCCGCGCCGTGAGATAGGCGAAGGCTTCGATCAGGCGACCGACATGAGGGTCCTCCACCGCATCTTCGGAAAGCCTGAGCCGCCCGGCTATGCGCGGGTTCTCGGCCGCGAAAGCTGCGGCCGCACGTCTGATGTGCAGCAGTTCCCGGTTGTAGTGGATCAGCATGTCGTCCGACATTGCGTGCGCGCATTCCCCCCGGAAACGTCAGGTGACGGTGGCCATGGAACGGGAGCACCCGGACCAGCATGGATTCGGCTGCGAGGATGATGAAGCGACGGGCGGGTGTCAATGGAACGCGACCGCTTCCGACCGCGTTTCAACGATCCCGAAATCCGCCGGATCCTCAACCGGCGCGGGCCAATGTCTCGGCATCGGGCCCCGCGGGATACCGCAGCCGGTCGGACGTGTCGTTCGCTGCGAGCCACAGCGCCTCGGCCACGTCGCTTTCCCTGGTGAACAGAGCCGGCTTGGCGAACTCAGCAAAGATCGGTGCGGCAAAGGAAGCATAGTCCCCGGGGATCATGTCCTCGACGCGCAAAGCGGTATTCTGCGAAAAACGGGTGCTCGGGCCATAACCCGGCTGGACCAGCTTGACCCGGACGCCGAAGGCTCCGAGCTCGTGGGCGAGCGATCCGGTGAAACCCTCGATCGCCGTCTTGCTGGCAGTGTAGACCGCGACCAGCGGCATTGGTGCGAGTGCGACGGTGGATGTCACGTTGATCACCATGCCCGACCGGCGGGCACGGAACTGCGGGATGATGGCCTGAGTCATCGCCATGGCCCCGAAAGTGTTGGTCTCGAAGATCCTGCGTGCCTGAGCCATCGGCGTCGCCTCGAAGGCACCGAGCAGGCCGACGCCCGCATTGTTGATCAGCACGTCGATCGGACCGCTCGCTTCGACCGCCGCGGCGATGCTCTCTTCATTGGTGACGTCGAGCGGCAACACGCGCAGGCGATCCGAACGCGGCAGGACCCCGTCGCTCGGGTTCCGCATTGTGGCGACGACGTTCCAGCCCTTCGAATGGAAGTGGCGGGCGGCCTCCAGGCCGTAGCCCGAGGAGCAGCCGGTGATCAGGACAGTTTTCATGGACGGAACCTCATTGATGTTGACGCCAGAGAAATAGCTGCCAAGATCAGGACGATCATCAATCTGAAGTCCATATTTCTTTTGCGATCGTCCGAAATGAGCGACCCTCTCGTTCAAGTCATCGAACTGCTCCGGCCACGTACGGTGTTTTCGAAAGGGATCGCCGGAGCGGGTGGTTGGGCTGCGCGCTACTCGGAGTTCGGTGAGCCGGGCTTCTGCGTGGTGCTGGAAGGACGGTGCCGCCTCGCCGTGGATGGGGAAGCGCCCGCGCTTCTCGAGCAAGGCGATTTCGTGTTGCTGCCCGCCACGCCTGCTTTCACCATATCGAGCGTCGAGCCGGCCACGCCCAGGCACATCGATCCGAAGGTGGCGCCGGCGCCGACCGAGGAGGTTCGGCACGGTCGTCCCGACGGTCCGCCCGATGTGCGCCTCCTCGGTGGATATTTCGCCTTCGATACACCGGATGCGGCGTTGCTCGTATCGTTGCTGCCGGCGATGATCCATGTGCGTGGGATCGCGCGGCTCTCGGTTCTCGTGCAACTCGTGGGCGAGGAAGCCGGCGAACGCAGATTCGGCCGCGATCTCGTGCTTGCGCGCCTTGTCGAGGTGCTGCTGATCGAAGCGCTGCGGGCGACCGGAGGAAAGGATTTGCCGCCGGGGCTCCTGCGAGGCCTTGCCGATGCGCGCGTTGCGGAAGCTCTGCGGCGGATCCACGCCGATCCCCAGCGGTCGTGGACGATCGTCGAGCTGGCCGGCGAGGCGGGCATGTCCCGGTCCGCCTTCTTCGACCGCTTCACGCGTATGGTCGGGCGTTCGCCGATGGACTACCTGCTCGCCTGGCGGATGGCCGTCGCCAAGACCCTCCTGCGTGGTGGCGATCTCGCAATGGACGAGGTGGCGAGGCGCGTCGGCTATGGTTCGGCCAGCACGTTCAGCACCGCGTTCAGCCGATATGTCGGACAGCCGCCCGCGCGTTACAAGCGAAACGAGCGAAATGAAGCGGGGCCTGTCCCTGCTGCGGCTTCGTCCTGATCTTGCACGGCTGTCGCGGTCGCCGCGCTGCGGTCTTCGCCGTGCCGATCGACCACCCGGCGAGCTGGACTCCTGCAACCGCTGCAGGGCCTGCCTCCTGGTGCCGCTTGTCGCTCAGGTTGCCCCTTGGTCCAACTATCACGGCATCGATGTTCCATGAGACCTTCCCTACCGGAAGGGAAGCTGCTCCTCGGACGCGGGAGGCTGTGTGGCCTGAAGGAAGACAGGCACCGGATCGCGCTTCGTGCCCGCCGAGAGGGGGCTGTCCCGACGTTTTCAACCTGACTGGAGGACTGAAGATGACAACGGAAAAGCAGCCGGACCAGGAAGACCGCGGTGAGCTGAGCGTGAGGCGCAGGGACCTCCTGCTCTCCGGCGCGTCGCTCTTCGCCGTATCGACGCTGTCGGCCGGGCTGTCGACGACTTCAGTGCAGCCCGCGAGAGCCCAGGCGGCGGGCGCGAAGCCCAACATTCTCGTCATCTGGGGAGATGACATCGGCATCTGGAACATCAGCCACAACAACAACGGCATGATGGGCTACAGCACGCCCAATATCGACCGGATCGCTAACGAAGGCTTGTCCTTCACCGACTACTATGGACAGCAAAGCTGCACCGCGGGCCGAGCCGCATTCATCGGTGGCAACGTCCCTGTCCGCACCGGCATGACGAAAGTCGGTCTTCCAGGGGCCAAGGAGGGTTGGCAGGAAACCGACGTAACGATGGCGACCGTCCTCAAGAGCCAGGGCTATGCCACGGGCCAGTTCGGCAAGAACCATCAAGGTGACCGCGACGAACATCTCCCGACCAACCACGGTTTCGACGAGTTTTTCGGCAATCTCTATCACCTGAATGCCGAGGAAGAGCCGGAGAACCGGGACTATCCGAAGGATGCGGAGTTCCGAAAGAAATTCGGCCCGCGCGGCGTCATCAAGGCGAGTGCTGACGGTAAGGTCGAGGACACCGGCCCGCTCACCCGCAAGCGCATGGAAACGGTCGACCAGGAAACCCTCGATGCCGCCAAGGATTTCATCAACCGCCAGAACCAGGCCAAGAAGCCGTTCTTCTGCTGGTGGAACGCGACACGGATGCATTTCCGCACCCATGTGAAGGAGTCCAACACCGGGATATCCGGGCCGGACGGCGACGAGTATCATGACGGCATGGTCGAACACGACATGATGGTGGGCGATCTGTTGAAGCTACTCGATGATCTCGGCATCGCTGACGACACGATCGTCATGTACTCGACCGACAACGGACCGCACTTCAACACCTGGCCAGACGCGGCTACGACGCCCTTCAGAAGCGAGAAGAATTCGAATTGGGAGGGAGCCTATCGCGTTCCGGCCTTTGTGCGCTGGCCCGCTCGCTTTCCCAAAGGAAAGACCCTGAACGGAATCGTCGCACACGAAGACTGGCTGCCGACCTTCGCAGCCATTGCAGGAGCGCCCGACATCAAGGAAAAGCTACTGAGCGGCGTTGATCTCAATGGTCGCCATTATCGCAACTACATCGACGGTCACAATCAACTGGACTACCTGGAAGGCAAGGTCGACAAATCTCCACGCAGCGAGTTCTGGTATGTGAACGACGACGGTCAGGTCGTTGCGGCGCGCTATGACGCGTGGAAAGTGGTGTTCCTGGAGAACCGTGGCGAAGCCTTCGGCGTCTGGCGCGAGCCTTTCACGGAATTGCGTGTGCCATTGCTTTTCAACTTGCGCCGCGATCCCTTCGAGAAGGCTCAACACAATGCCAATGTCTACAATGACTGGTTCCTCGATCGCGCCTTCGTCATCGTGCCGATCCAGGGATTGGCGGCCCAGTTCCTGAAAACGATGCAGGACTATCCGCCCAGTCAGTCGCCGGGATCATTCAATCTCACCAAGATCGAAGAGAGCCTGAGATCCGGCGCGGGAAATTGACAGCCGGTTTGCTGACCGGCCGGGTATATCGATAGGTGCTCGGTTGAAATGAACTATCGGGGACCGGGATTGGACAGACCAGCCCGGCCCCTTCTTCAGCTGCTATTGCACGGGCAGTCAACCCTGGTCCCGAGCTGCGTTCGCAGCATGCGAGAGCGGCCCGTACTCTGGCGCAGGGGACATGGCGTCCCGCTGATCGCGCAGCGCTTCCGCCGATTGGCGGACGACCTCGGAGATCTGCAGCAATTGCTCGGCGAGTGGGCTCGCCTTACGCCAGATCATGCCGATCGTTCGGGACGGCTGGGGCGACTTGAAGCGCGCGACGGAGACGGAGGCGGAACGGGTCTCCACCGCCACCGCCATTTCGGGGATCAGGGTGACGCCAATACCGGCGCTCACCATCTGCACCAACGTCGAGAGCGAACTGCCGTCCATCAGTTCCCTCGGTCGTGCCGACTGCACGTTGCAGAAGGACAGGGCCTGGTCGCGGAAACAGTGGCCTTCCTCGAGGAGAAGGAGCCGCATTTCGCGCAGCATTTCGCGGCTCGGCACAGGCTTGCCCTCGTCCTCTCCCGGCCGGACCAGGACGAAATCTTCCGAGAACAGCGCGACCTCGGTCAGGAAGGGTTCGGACACCGGCAGGGCGACGATCGCAGTATCGAGCCGGCCTTCCGCCAGTTCCCGGATCAGCCTTTGCGTCTGCGTCTCGCGCACATGGATGTCGATGCCGTCATGCAGGCTGGTGAGCTTGCCGATGATGGTCGGCAGCAGGTAGGGCGCGACGGTGGGGATGACACCTATGCGCAGCCGGCCTACCAGCCGATCTCGTGCTGCCCGCGCCAGGTCGCCCAACTCGTCGACCGATCGTAAGATGTCGCGGACCCGCAGCGAAAACTCTTCGCCGAAGCTGGTCAGCCTGATCTGCCGTGCGCCTCTTTCGAAGAGTTCGGTGCCCAGCGTCTCCTCCAGCTCCCTGATCTGCACTGACATTGCGGGCTGGGAAATCGCGCAGGCTTCGGCCGCGCGCCCGAAATGGCTGTGCCGGGCCAGCGCCTCGAAATAGCGGAGCTGCTTGAATGTGAGATTGACCATAACCCAGCCTTATCACAGCGATCAGCAAATCCAACTTTAATTAATCGTGAAGCTTTGATACAGGAGCGATAAGAAGTGGAGTGGGCACCGCCCGCCGCCTCTCGCCGTGGCCTGCCTGCAGGCCACCCAAATCCCACGTAGCAGATCAACCGAGCCACGCCGGAGAGTACAATGGACGCGAAAACTGAGAAGAGCGAGGGCAAATGCCCCGTCGTGCACGGGGTGGCCCCCAAGGCCAACCGGGACTGGTGGCCGAACCAGCTTGACCTTCAGGTCCTGCACCAGCACTCCAGCCTCTCCGACCCGATGGGTGAGGCGTTCGACTACGCCAAGGAATTCGAGAGCCTTGATCTCGATGCCGTTATCGCCGACCTCAAGGCGCTGATGACGGATTCGCAGGATTGGTGGCCGGCAGACTTCGGCCACTATGGCCCGCTGTTCATCCGCATGGCCTGGCACAGCGCCGGCACCTACCGCATCGGTGATGGGCGCGGCGGCGCCGGTGCCGGTCAGCAGCGTTTCGCGCCGCTCAACAGCTGGCCGGACAACGTCAACCTCGACAAGGCCCGCCGTCTGCTGTGGCCGATCAAGCAGAAATACGGCCGCAAGATCTCCTGGGCCGACCTGATGATCCTGACGGGCAACGTCGCGCTCGAAACGATGGGTTTCAAGACCTTCGGTTTCGCCGGCGGCCGCGCCGACGTGTGGGAGCCGGAAACGGACATCTACTGGGGTCCGGAAGGCAAGTGGCTGGCGGACGAGCGCTATAGCGGCGACCGCGACCTCGAGGGTCCGCTCGGCGCCGTGCAGATGGGCCTGATCTACGTGAATCCGGAAGGGCCGAACGGCAATCCCGATCCGATCAAGGCGGCGCGGGATATCCGCGAGACCTTTGCCCGCATGGCGATGAATGACGAGGAGACCGTCGCGCTGATCGCCGGCGGTCATACTTTCGGCAAGACCCACGGCGCCGGCGATGCCGCGCTGGTCGGAGCCGAGCCGGAAGCGGCCGGCATGGAGGAACAGGGCCTCGGCTGGCGCAACGCCTTTGGCACGGGCAAGGGCGGCGACACGATCGGCAGCGGCCTGGAAGTCACCTGGACCACGACGCCGACGAAATGGACCAACAACTTCTTCTGGAACCTGTTCGGCTACGAATGGGAGCTGACGAAGAGCCCGGCGGGCGCGCATCAATGGACGCCGAAGCACGGCATGGGCGCCGGCACGGTGCCGGACGCGCATGACAAGTCCAAGCGCCACGCGCCGTCCATGCTGACCACGGACCTCTCGCTGCGCTTCGACCCCGAGTACGAGAAGATCTCGCGGCGCTTCCTGGAGAACCCGGATGAGTTCGCCGACGCCTTCGCCCGCGCCTGGTACAAGCTGACCCACCGCGACATGGGCCCGATCCAGCGTTATCTCGGCCCGCTCGTCCCGAAGGAAATCCTGCCCTGGCAGGACCCGATCCCCGCCGTCGATCACCCGCTGATCGGCGAGGAGGACATCGCGGCCCTGAAGGCCAAGATCCTCGGTTCGGGCCTTTCGGTGTCGGAACTCGTCTCGACCGCCTGGGCTTCCGCCTCGACCTTCCGCGGCTCCGACAAGCGCGGCGGCGCCAACGGCGCCCGCATCCGCCTCGCGCCGCAGAAGGACTGGGAAGTCAACCAGCCGGCCCAGCTCGCCAAGGTGCTGGAAAAGCTGGAGGCGATCCAAAAGGAGTTCAGCGTCGGCGGCAAGAAGGTCTCGCTGGCCGACCTGATCGTGCTGGGCGGAGCTGCGGCGATCGAGAAGGCCGCCAAGGATGCCGGCAACGATGTGCAGGTCGCTTTCACGCCCGGCCGCATGGATGCCTCGCAGGAACAGACCGACGTCCATTCCTTCGCCCCGCTCGAGCCGGTGGCCGACGGCTTCCGCAACTATCTCAGCGGCCGGCAGCGGCTGTCGCCCGAGGAGAACCTCGTCGACAAGGCCCAGTTGCTGACGCTGACCGCACCGGAGATGACGGTGCTCCTTGGCGGCCTGCGCGTGCTCGGCGCCAATGCCGGCGGTTCCGCGCATGGCGTCTTCACCGGCAAGCCCGGGACGCTGACCAACGACTTCTTCGTGAACCTGCTCGACATGGGCACGGAGTGGAAGGCGGTCTCGGACGCCAAGGACGTGTTCGAGGGACGCGACCGCAAGACCGGCGAAGTCAAGTGGACCGGCACGCGTGCCGACCTGATCTTCGGCTCGCATTCGCAGCTGCGCGCGTTGGCCGAAGTCTATGGCAGCGCGGATGCCGGCCAGAAGTTCGTCAAGGACTTCGTGGCGGCGTGGAACAAGGTGATGAACGCCGATCGTTTCGATCGCGCGTGATCTCGGTTGCGAAGGTGGTGCGGAGCTGAAGCTGCCACGCCGCCGACGAGTTTCGGGGCTGCGTTCCGAAGGGAGCGCCGCCCCGTTTGCGTTTTGCTGTCATTGAAATGAAGGGTACCCTTCATTCTCTGTCCAAAGCGTGCCCATCGTGAGATAAAGACTGGCATGTCCGCGCGCTACCATGACTGGATAGCACATCACGCCGCCCGTCGGCCGGAGGCGCTCGCAGCCGTGGATCTGGAAAGCGGCCGCCTCTTCACCTATCGCGCGTTCGATCGACGCATCGCGGCGCTGGCCGGGTATCTGCAGGAAGCCTGCGGTGTTGCGCCCCGCGCGCGCGTCGCGCTCTTGGCGCACAACTCGACCGACACGTTCGAGCTGCAATTTGCCTGTTTCCGGCTTGGAGCAATCTTCGTCCCACTGAACTGGCGCTTGGCGCTCCCTGAACTGGACGCCATCGTTGACGACTGCGCGCCTGCTGTGCTCGTCCACGACGCGGAGTTTGCCGGCCCCGCGGAGGAACTGGCCCGCCGCCACGGCATCGCCCACTGCCTCCCGCGCTGCCCGGAGGATAGTCCTTTGGAGAGCGCCATGGCTGCGGTGCAGTCGCCGGCAGCACCACATGCGTTCACGCATGACGATCCCTGTACAATACTCTATACGTCAGGCACGACCGGCGTCGCCAAGGGCGCCATTACCACCCACGGCATGAATTTCTGGAACGCCGTGAACTGCATCGGCGTTGCCGCCCTGTCACCGGAGACGGTGCTGCTCTGCATCCCACCCCTGTTCCATGCCGCTGGCCTCAACATCTATGCCAACCCCACCTTTTATGCCGGCGGCACGGTCGCGGTCATGCGGCGCTTTGATGCCGGCGAAGCGCTGCGGCGGCTTGTCGATCGGGAGTTAGGCGTTACCCACCTCTATGGCGTGCCCGCGCATTACCAATCCATGGTTGCTCATGCGGACTTCGCCACTGCCGACTTCTCCCACCTTTCCGGCGCCTTCGTCGGTGCGGCGCCGGTTCCCGTTCCGCTGCTAGAGACTTGGCGATCGAAAGGTGTGGTGCTCAGGCAGAACTACGGGATGACCGAGGCTGGCCCGCTGGTCCTGAATCTCGAGGCTGCCGATGCCGTGCGCAAGGCAGGCTCGGCCGGCAAGCCCGCCATGCATGTCGAGGCACGCGTGGTGGTAGATGAGGCGACGCGCGAGGCCGCCCCGGGCGAGGTCGGCGAACTCTGGGTTCGTGGCCCGGCCGTAACTCCCGGCTATTGGAACCGGCCGGAGGCTACCCGCGCCGCTTTTGCGGAAGGCGGCTGGCTGCGCACAGGTGATGCGGTGCGCGTCGATGGCGAGGGGTTCTTCACTATCGTCGACCGCTGGAAGGACATGTATGTTTCCGGCGGCGAGAACGTCTATCCGGCCGAAGTCGAGAACGTCCTCTACCGCCATCCGGCGGTGGCCGAGGCTGCGGTGATCGGCGTGCCTGATACCCGCTGGGGCGAGGTGGGCTGCGCAGTCGTCGTTCGAAAGGACGGCGCGTCGGTGACCGAGGCCGAACTGCTGGCGCACTGCGCCGCTGCCCTGGCGCGCTACAAGATTCCGCATACGGCGATATTCGTGGATGAACTGCCCCGTAACGCGGTCGGCAAGGTGCACAAGCCGACGCTGCGGCGTCAGTTCGGAGATGCAGTCCCAGGGCAACCGCAAGAATTGCGATCACTCTCCGGCTCGGATCAGGAGGAAGTCAGCTCCAGCGGGAGCCCGTGAGGCGAGCGAAGAGGCTTCTCACGATCGGCGATCTCAAGTCCGGCTGGCGAGATCGCGATGGGCGGCATGTCCATTTGGCCGCTATGCTCTCAACTTCGCTCCAGACATTTGACGACATCCCTGCTTGATGTCGCCAAGGTTTACCTCCACATCGGTCCTGATGATGGATGAGACCGCGGATCAGCGTTCGGTGTTCGGGTGGGCCTTGCCGGGCTCCGTCATCCTGCATGGGGCGGTCGGAACGCCGCCCCTTGCGTTTTTGCGCCACGACGAGCCCGAAAGCCGCCACACCACCCACGAAATTTGCGGAACCGATCCGGAATGGCCCTCGACACATCCGTTCAGGACGCACCCAATGCGATCAGCGTGGAGAGGGGTAGGAACCGTGGTGAGGGCGTTGCCAAGTAAGGCCCTGTCCTTGACCTCAGGCGGGCCGTCACGAGAAAGTTCTGGATAAGCTTTCGTATTGCGCGTTTCGATTTAACGTTGGTGAAACGAGTAGGCCGTTACAACCAGTAAATGAACCGGTGGCTTGGCTTCTGTGTCTGTATCGGCATCCTTTCAGCGTTGACGCTCGACTATTTCGGGCGGCAGCGGAGTGGCAAACCGTGGCTGGCGGCAGGGTGGCCGCTGCGTATCTTGTTCGTCATATCCGCCGGAATTCTCGTCGGGTTCATCATCGGCATGATGCCAGTGATGCTTTACCGCGTGTCTCTCGCATTCGTGGCGCTATACCACAATCCGCCGACGCTGCCCGGCATGCTGGCGCTGTTGCCTCTGGCGGGAGGAACCATAGTGGGCATATGGGCGATGGGGCTCGCCCACCGGGCATTGCTCAGAAATCGCGACCAACGCCGGCGCTGGCTGGCCGGCTACAATGTCTGGTCGCTTGCTTCGGCCCTGTTGTGCTGGGCTTTCGGCACCTTCAGCATCGGAGCGGGGGCCTTCGTCTCTTTCCTCTCGATGCAAGCTCCCTGACCGTTCTCCACTCGAGGCCGACAAAAGCGACTCTGCTGTTGCGCGGCCTGCCTGACGCAGCAGAGCTTTTTGTCTCGGTCCTACTGTTTGACGACATCCCTGCTTGATGTCGCCAGGATTTACCTCCACATCGGTGTCGATGAAGGATGAGATCGCGGATCAGCGTTCGGTGTTCGGATGGGCCTTGCCGGGGTCAGTCATCCTGCATGTCGCGGTCATCCTGCTGCTGATCTTCGGCCTGCCGGTGTCGTTGTCGCAGCCCCAGGAAGAGCAGGCGATCAAGGTGGATCTTGTGCCTCCGCCGCCACCGAAGGCCGAACCGCCGCCTCAGCCCAAGCCCGAGCAGCAAGCCAAGGCCGAGACGCCGCCGCAGGAGAAGAATGAGGCTGTCCCGCAGCAATCTCCCCCGGTTGTCCGGCCTGTCTTCGAATTTGGTGAGAAGGACGAAGGGCCGCGCGAGACGCGGGACGGTGACAGTGCCGAAGACGGCGCGGAGGCACCGACCAAACAGCAGGATCAGGCCGAAACGGAAGCGGTCCAGGCGCCGCCGGCGGCAACCGAGCAGGCGATGAACGGCATCCCGCAGCCGGTCGCGCCTGACGTGCCGACGCCGAGGCCGGCGGACGCCCCTGAAGTGGAGAAACCCGCAAAGCTGCAGGAAGCGAAGAAACTCTTCTCGCGGGCCGCACTCGGAGGCCCGGTCGCCACGACTGCAATGGGCGGCGTGCCACGCGCCGTGCGCGTCGGGCGGCTTTGCGTCACCGAGCTGCGCGAGCAATTGCTGCGCGCATCTCCTCCCTATCTGCCCGACCTGCTGCCGTCGGAATCGAAAAATGACGGCACGACCGTCGATATCCCGAAGACTGCCTTCCGAGCCAATGGGCAGTGGTATGATCTGACCTATCGTTGCGCGGTCGATGCCGACGCAACGAAAGTCGTTTCCTTTGCCTTCCGCGTCGGCGATCCGATCCCGCGCAGCGAATGGCAGCGACGCGGGCTGCCGGCGGGATAGCGCCGGTCAGCGCCGACGGATGCGCCGGCGGAGCTTCAGCCAGGGTGCGGTGTGGAAGGCGCTCATCAGCAGATACATGAGGGCCATGCCCGTCAGTGGCGATGCGCCTGGCATCGCGCAGAGATCGGACGATCCCCCGACCAGGGCGGTGAGCAGCGCCATCACGGCGAAGGTCGGTGCGGCCGCGAGGCGCAGCCAGTCGGCGGCGCCGAGAACTGCCGGGTCGACGCCGGCGCTCCGGGTCTCCAGGGCTTCGTGCGGGGCGATCATGGGAGCCTCCGGGGGGCATCGTCGGTCCGCTCGTAAGCATCGTGGTGGCGCCACCAGATACTCGTCTCATTGCGTCCCTTGGGCGCGCGGTCGAGCCATGGATACATGCCCCAGATGCCGTCGACCCCTCGCGAATAGCTGGAGT
>VFQN01006667.1_pt1 | contig 12978 bp, 14 predicted proteins | sample 3512371 | NCBI WGS metagenome assembly VFQN01 (sample SAMN10412370, study PRJNA504923) | tailings metagenome | isolation source: Replicate 2 from Balatoc abandoned mine | place: Philippines: Itogon, Benguet | collected 2017-08-28
TATTAAGGATTCGAGCATACTCTGGATCTTGCATTGCAGAAGGGATTAATTGATCATAATATTGTGGATCGGCAATTCGAATATTTTCATTATCCTCCTCCAGCTCCTTCAAATCTTCATCTCCTAATAATGATGAGTTTCTTTCATTCTCATTATTATTATTATCATCTTCTTCGGTATTTCCTTCATTATTAAAGATTTCATCATCCTTTTTCCAATTCTCTAGAAAAGCTGCCATATTTTTAACTATGCTTTGAACAAAGATTGTAGTGGTTTTCGACTAATAATCTTAAAAGGTTTGGGATGAGAAGATAGAAGATGTGTCAGCAGGTGTAGTGGTCATTCGATGTTTAGGAGATGAAGGAACGAACTGTGTTCTCATTGAGAAAAGATACCCTTCTTATTATTCTACGATACAGTTGTGAGGAGGAGCACAAACGAGTCAAAAAATCGAAGTTTTTATTGTTTAAGTTGAATAAGTTGAATAAGATAAGAAGAAAAAAAAAGAAAGAAAGGGAAAAACAAATTAACGAAATCAAAATTCAATTTAACACTTCACTCCAACACATCACCATTTCAATACCATTTAAGGAAATCAATAGACTACAATAATAAATCCGATGTTTGATCAACTTGTAAACTAATACGACTACCTCCAATATTTGTTGGAAAACCTGATTCATTGTTTATACCATACATTTCATACTCTCTTTTCTTTTCATTTGGATCATCAAGGGCAGGATAATCAATTGGATCAGGTTCAGGATTATTAAAATCAAAAATTGGTTTAAAATTTTCAAATAATTCTTGTTCATCGATTTCAATATTATCCAATCGAACACGATATAAACTCATCATATCATCAATATTACTGCTTCTATTTTCACTGGAATTAGCGTCATAATTGGTATCATAATCACCGTCCATCCTATCTGAAGCTGAGTTAGAATCATATAAATCATTCGCATTTTTCCATGCTGGCGTAGTTTCAGCTGTGTTAAAGGTTCCAGTCCTTCCATTCATTGTTGACGGACCAGTTGTAGCATTTCCTTGATCACTGAATCGATCAAACATATCCAAACTTTCTAACGTTTTCTTTTCCTTATCGGTTCTGTGCAAAGAATCATCACCATTTCCTGGAACTTGGTCTTTATTTGGAGACTCTTCATTCCCAAAGAAAGCAGATTTCGCTGGTTTATAGACTCTACGAGCTCTTTCTTCAATAGTAACAAAGTTTTTGCCATTACGAAATTCAGCACCTGTAGAAGAAGAGACGAATCAGAGATCTCTCACAATACAATAGATAGGACTTACCACTCTGTTGAATACTACGAACAGCATTTTCACCAAGTAATTGGAATTTCTTACGAATTTTACTCATTGATTCATTAACAATGATCACATCTTTAGGTTCAATTCTTCTTGGAACATTTGGTTGTATGGGCAATCGACCAAAGAAATCACGTGAAGCAGACATGCCATGATTCCATGGTGAGACAGGAGCAGAAGATGCCCTCCCTATCATTCCTTCATTCATCGTACCAGTGAAATCTAAATGACTTTCACTATTCGTTAGAGTATTGCTCTCGATAGGTTGTAAATCATTAGCAAACATAACAGGTGATTTCGTTTGATTTAAATATGGCGCAGATTGTGTTTTCATCATTTTATCATTGACTGGTTGTAATAAAGTTTGACGAATATTTTCATCCATTTCTTTTAATGATGATGCTAATAATGGATCAGGTTTAGATATATTTTGAAATTGTAATGGACCACGTGATTGTTCAGAGATTTGTTTTGATGCATATTGATGTAATGGTGATGATGGTGATTGTTGATATAATTTTTGTTGATTTTGATTTTGTATATAAAGATTAAATTGTTCTGTTTCTTTCATATAAGTTGCATTAAATTTGACTTCCATTTGTGATGAAAGATGAATCGGTTGAGATAAATTCTGTTGGACAGGATCTGCAGCAGAGGCAAGGTTCGGTGTCATGCCAGTGAAATTACTTGCACTTGTTGTAATGGAAGGTGATCCAAGCTTTTGTAAAAGAGGTTTCAGTTTGTGTGATGGAAGGAGTTTCTCAGTAGATTTTGATAAAGAAATCGCAGTTGTTGGCTTTATAGTAGTTGCCGCTACATTTCCACCATGTAAACCAGTGAGAGCAGAATTAGAAGATTTACGACTATTGCTTTGAGATTGAGTTGTGGATCCTCCACCATTTGGATGATTCATCATTGCTTTCATTCGGTTTTGATGCTGCTTCTCCAGATGCAAAGCATTTAAAGCAGTAATAATAACACCGGGTAAGTTTGAATGAGTCTCCGGTCTGCGACTTCCTCTACGATCGTCATTTTCAGTTGTGCTTCTATTATTGCCACCGACTGTGGTCAGTGGTCGAGCTTGAAGTTCATCATCAGAGTAGATGGAAGCAGATAGTTTAATTACTTCTATAGCACCAGGTAATTGAACCACGTAAGATACGATTTCATGAGCTGCAGCTAAAAGAGAACAAACAGCTAATAAAGATCGATTATGAGTATAACGATATTCTGCCTTAATATTTTCAGAATACGCATCGTTCCCTCCTCTATTTCCGCTTGCAGTAGACGGCGCACTTGTTCCAGTAACAACAGAGAGATTATGCATACCACTCATTAATGGATTGGTATTTTGATTGTTATTATTATTGGTTCCAAAGATTTGATGGTATCTTTGTAAGAACTTTAGTGGAATCCTAATTCCTGCCCAATCAATAACCTTTGCACCGAGTGGATTGACATGTAACGGTTCTATGGTATGTCCTTGATTTGTATAAAGATGTTTTAAAGAATGTCCTCGATTATTATTAGCATTTTTCTGTAGATCAATCATTGGTAAAGGACTTGTTGCAACTTTTGCAAGGAATTCACTCATAATAGACGGTGTATTTCTAGCTAATGCAATAATAATATCTGCACAACCCGCAAGAAGTAAATGCCGATTCTTTTGCATTAAAGCTATGGATAAGATATATGAAAAACATGAACCAAACTCTTCTGGGTATAATTCCTCTTCATCATTGTTATTAGAGGCAGGACCAGATTGTACGTTATTATTGTTTGTACGGGAAGTGGATAACTTAGAGTTAGAACGATCTAACGCACCTCGTAATGACATTCGATTAGGGTTTCCTGGTGTCATCATTGGGCCTTCTACAGTACTATTTCTACGACTTAAATCGTTGGGAGCAGTTCCAGGACTCCCTGCATTGAGCTGCAATAGAGAAAGATTCTCTAATCTCGTTGTAATTCGTTTCAGTTGTAATTGTAAGAGTTTTTCACGAGATATTTCACTTGTTGGAATTTTCTTATTCGTTTGAGTAAAAAGAATATTTGGAACTTGTAACATTTGTGTAATTGCATCGTCAGAGATAGTAATAAGACCAGCAATAAGATTAATTATTAACTCTTGTATGATTGGATTATGTGTAGCAAGAAGAATCGAGACACAACCAGTAACTGTAATACTATCAGATATCTTTGGTAACATTTGAGTTGCCCAGATTTCATCAAGTGTTAAAGGTGTATTCGCTCTTTCATGATACCATAATGGTGGTGGATAATCATGATTAAACTGAAGATGTTTTGGTAAATGACGTTTAAATAAGGCTAATGTTGTTACCATTAATGATAAACCTGGACGTATTAATTGCATTGAAATAATATTGGATTGAATAATTTGGAATATATATTTTGGTCCATTCTGTTGTAAGAATAGTTTTAAACTATGCGATTTCTCTTCGACTATATCAACTGGGATTGGAACATCCATACGTAATGCTGTTTTAATAAATTCTTCTTTGAAAAATGTAAACTGTTCAAACAGTTTGCGATCAGAATGAGCAGTAGTACTAAGTGCACTACCAGGAGCTGAAGTACTCGGTAGAGCAGAAGAATTGGCGAGAAGCAAAGTTCTTCTGCCCCCTGAGGCATTTGCAGCTCCATTTGTATTCAATTGTGATGATGGAGGGAAAGACCGTTGAGGTGTCTCCATCGTCGTTGGCGCAAGAACAAACAATAAAACAAACTGTTGTTGGCGGTTTCTCTTTCTCGAAGTGAAATCCTTAACTGTCAATTTAAACAATTCCCTTAAACAAAAATCAAACAAAACATTACACACTAAAATGACTAAAATAACCAATAACTCATTACCAGCAGCACCAGAAGTACCTTCTTCGAAAATTATCAAGTATAGACTTGCAATTAAGCAACCAGAAGAATGGAAAATTCGATCAATCGCGCAATTCAAGCAAAAGCAGAGATTGAAGCAAATTCGTCGACAACAGACAGAAATGGCTGCGAATGAAAGCGCTAATGATGGGAAGAAGAAAAGTTCCAAATCAACCCCTGTATCGTCTTCATCTAATGTTGGAAAGGAGGAAAAGGTTCCAAAGGAGAATGAGATAAAAAGTGCCTATGAATCGCATGTGAGGGAATTAGCTAATTGTCATTTTACTAGTACTGTTGCGAAGGCAAGAATCACCGCTTTACATTCTGTTCGCATTTCGTTGTTATGGTTATTGAAGAAAGCGAGTTTGCATGAAAGATCGTTGATTCAAGACCATCTCCAGCCTCTCCCTTCTACGACCAACCAATAAAGTAGATCGCTCTTTTCTCCTCTTTCAATGTGAATGATGTATATAACAAGACAATTTATAACTTTTCCATTGCAGTTTTCTAACTGGGAAAAAATTAATTGAATACAAATCTTAAATCAAAAAACAAAAAACTATAAGTACGCATCTAAGAGATAATTTCACAAGGACATTTTAAACTTGTAAGCTAAATGTGATACTATCTATGTACTTCTTTAAATAACTCTTACAAGTTGAATAATTCTCTGGGGAAAACTGGTGACTTAATGCAGTGATATTTTCGATGCGATCATCCCATGAAGGATGACTGTCACTCCACGATGCATGTTCTTTCTCTCTTTCTTCTTTGTCTTCTGTCTTGTTTGTTTCTGAAGTCTTTTGGTCAATAGCAACAGCCTCATTGGAATTTGATGTTCCCTCAAGATACAGAGGATCCGGAGCACCACCAGCGAGAGAGGAATAATTATGTAGTTTTTCAAACATTTTGGTACTTTTCTTTGTATCATAACATGCTCTAGCAGCTAATTCAATACCAAGTGTATCAGCTTCTTCTTCACATTCTCGAGAATAAGCAGCATCTAAATATTGTGCAATTTTAGCAACTAAATAATCATATGCAATCGCGAAGAATCCGATGGGCTCAACAAAGGTTAATAATATTAATTGTAAAATTTTTAATCCAACATCATAACTTTGTTCTTTTTCAACATGTTGTAAGAGGAAATGAGAAATTTCATGACCCATCACTAATGCCAGTTCATCATCAGTTGGATGTATTTTTTCCAATAATCCAGCATGAACAAAGACGCGACGAGGGCAAGCAGCTGTGACAAATGCATTGACTGTTGGTACATCAATTACAACATAATGCCATGAGCCTTTCAATCGACTATGTGCAGTTTGCCACATTTCTAACTCTTCCTTATTATTATAAAGTTTTTCTCGGAGATCAAAATTTTTATGTCTTGCTTCAGATTTATCTTTTTCTGTGGGAAACATTTTTTCTTTATTATTTGCATCAATGGTAGATTCGAGATCTTTGTTTTCAAGTTCCAATCTTCTGATCTTTTCTTTGCACATTTGTTTAGCAGCAAAAATTAAGTTTTCTCCGACTCTTCTAACTTGAATATGATGTGGATGATACACAGGGTGGTAATTCTCACCCCCAGCCGCAAAAATTACTCCTTTCATCATTTCTTTTTCGATCTTGTGTGGATCTTGAGCGTACGTAATCAGACCCGCTTGATAGCCTGCTTGATAAATAGCAATCCCTAAAAATCCAACTCGGATCGCTCTGGCAAAATGAACTGCTGTGAGCTTAGATCTCACTGTGTTCCAAACTCGTTTAGTGAAAGATGGCGCCTCCGTGCCAGCTGCGGAAGCTGTTCCCGTCGCTGTTGACGCAGCTGTTGACTCCCACCTTCGACCATGGAATCGAGAGCCTTTCATAGTATAAGAGTATCCTCGATTAAAGCGAAACATTCTAGCTTTCCTATGTATGTAATTTTATAAAGAGACCAAAAGTCAAGACGTTTCAATAGTTTTCGAGTTTTCGAAATTTCGCGCTATCAACAACTCTCATCTACCGAATTAAAATTAGCAAGAATAGCCTAATTACCTCCAAATATATAAAATGCTCTCCAGACTAAGACTTTTGCGATCTGTCAGAGGACCTACGGTCAAATTTACCAGAAGCATGGGTGGTGGAGGAGGACACCATGGTCACGACGATCATGGAGATCATCATGATGATCATCATCACGGACCTCTTCTTCCTCCCTTTGGTAGATTACCTCCACCTAACGGGCAGGTAAGTGCATAAAATCTTTCAAAAGGCCCTTTCATTTCTAGTTATTTCGATAGATCCCTCTCGAGACTGAATTAGTTTGGGATGATACCGTTGCACCAGAAACTACAATTGATTTTGATGCTTCTCATGTTCCAACATCTGAGGTTTTATTACACTTTGCAATGGGTTTTGGCTTCTTTGGCCTTCTATATTTCTTAGTTTCTTTAACTGAACCTGAAAAGAACGCTCCAGTGGCACCAAGAAGCGCAGTTATAAATCAAGCAGACATGTGGAGAGACTTAGGTTTAGAACCACCTGCAGGAAGTGAAGAAGAGCATGAAGATGAAGAATAGATGATTTTTCCTAATCCTATTTAGTACATATTATTACAAAAAATATAAATAATAAAAAAAAAACGCTACACTGAAGAACTTTCCACCCAGCACAACCACTACAGATCCGCTAAGATATTTGGACCTAAAACATCATTGAGAATCTTTTGCGATTCTTCCAAGGCAGCTTGACTCAGTTTTCCTTTCAGTTTCTCTAAGAAAAGAGTTGAATCAAAAGATTCCTGAGAAGGACAACGCTATACCTATTGTAGAATCCAAAGACTCAATTTCATTTTTTAATGAATCTTCTTTCCTTTTTCGAATAGCTTCAACATCATCCTTTGTTTCTCTACCTTCACGATGCTTCCGGTCACGCCGAGATTTGTGTTCGGTTTCATATTCACGCCTGCTATCGCTGCGATAGTCATCCTCATCATAAGCAGCCTGTTTTCTCCTCGAACGATCCGCTGATCGATGACGATGAGAAGAAGAAGACTTCTTCTCTACTCTTTCAGGCAACGATTCTTCAAGATCAGCATAATCCAGTTGAGAATCTCGAAGAGCTGATTTCGAGATAGACTTATACAGCTTCCTTTTCTCCTCTACCACCTACAATCCAAGAAAGATCTTACTTGATTTCAAATTGAATAGAAAACTTTATTACCCTCTTCAAATCTTGAAACGTTTCATTGAGTTGTTCTCGCAGTGCTTGAGAAGTTTCCTTCTCTCTCTTCACTTGTTCCAAGAGATTAGCAGCATAAGTTCTGGATCGAACAATTGCCAAACGATAATGAGGAATCAGTTGACTCGCAGCTGATTCGCGTTTAGACTCTGCCAGTTGCTCTTTCAGGGATTGGATGGTTTCGTGCAGATTAGAGTTTTCTTCCTCCAGACTCCGACACATTTCTAACATTGATGAATCCACAGCCGAGTCAACAGATCTGATCTAAAAGTCGCAATTGATTCAGACTTAGTTAGGATAATAGTGAGACGATCGTACCTGCAAGGAAGAATCTATCACCGCAGAGTTTAGAGCAACCCGTTGTCGATATTCATGGATGGTAATGGAGGATGTCGTCGAAAATTCCTTAATCTTATGTAAGAAACCTCTTGCTTTTGTTATTATGTGTTGACTTGTTTGTGAATGTGAAAGTTCAGGGGTGCGAACAAGTGCTTCAAATAACTTCGAAAGTTTATCACTTTCCAGAGCAATGATGTTCAGTTTTTCATCGTCTTGACGGACAATACCTTCAATTTTTAACTGAAGATCTTGAACTTGCTTTTTATAGACAGCTTCAAGGTTTTCTTTATCCTTTTCTAATTGATTATATCTATTGGTCCATTGTGTCGCTTCATATCTAGCTTCACGTAGATTGAATTCCAGTTCCCCGACTTTCCTTCTTGATTCTTCATTTTCAGACCTCATCTTTTTTAAAACGTCTTCATATTCATTCTTCTCCAAACTACTTGTTTGCCACTTGCTTTTTTGTTTCTCAAGCATCATTCTCTTACGAGCCTTTGCTTCTCTCTACAAAACAGTCATATTAGGAGTGCGTTGTTGCAATTTTCCCAGATAATTTACCATAACACGTCTAATTTCAGTAACTTCATCATCAGGATCACTAAAATCACTCATTTTTGAGCAATTAAAAGGGACAAGATCTCGCAAGTTTTCTTGATTTTAAAAATTTAACTGCCACAAAAATCGTGGAATTTTGAAGGATAAAACTTTGTTCTTTTCCCGGAAAAAAGAAGGATATTTGGGAATGCGGGAAAAATAAGCCCGTTTTTTCTGAAATGTAAAACGACTTTTGTGACTTCTTTCACATTCAAATAATTTATTCTATTTTCCATAACAACTACAACCAAACATCTTGCAAGACGACTCCAAATTGAAGCAATGACAGTAAGTAATTCTCTGTTGATATGATTTGGAGGTGGTTGTAACAGTTGGAGTTTAGGAAGTATCTCTTGGAACGAAGGAAGTTCGTGATTTAACACGAATGGAACGTATTGGTGCGCATTCTCACATTCGAGGTAATAACATTCCATTTCTCGAAGAGTGAGTTAAATATAATGTTTTTCTTTCGACAGGTTTGGGTTTGGATGACTCTTTAGAGCCTCGCGAAATCTCACAAGGTATGGTCGGACAGGCGAATGCTCGTCGTGCCAGTGGCGTCGTCTATAAGATGATTCAAGAAGGAAAGATAGCAGGACGTGCTATCTTATTAGCAGGAAAGCCTGGTACTGGAAAGACAGCCATTGCAATGGGTCTAGCACAAGCACTCGGAGAGGGAACACCATTTACTACAATCGCTGGTTCTGAGATTTTCTCTTTAGAGATGAGTAAAACTGAAGCTCTCACACAAGCTTTTAGACGTTCTATTGGTGTTCGCATCATTGAAGAAACTGAAATCATCGAAGGTGAAGTTGTTGAGATTCAATTAGATGAAGCTAATGCCTCTGGTGAGAAGAGTGGTCGTTTAACACTTTGTACAACAGAAATGGAAACTGTTTATGATCTTGGTACAAAAATGATTGAAGCATTAAATAAAGAAAAAATAACAGCAGGAGATATTATTACAATTGACAAAGCATCAGGTAGAATTACTAAACTAGGAAGATCTTTCTCTCGTTCACGTGATTATGATGCAATGGGACCACAAACAAGATATGTTCAATGCCCTGAAGGTGAATTACAAAAACGTAAAGAAGTTGTTCATACAGTTAGTTTACATGAAATTGATGTGATTAATTCGCGACAACAAGGTTTTCTTGCATTATTTGCTGGTGATACAGGTGAAATTAAAGCTGAAGTACGTGAACAAATTGATACAAAAGTTGCTGAATGGCGCGAAGAAGGAAAAGCAACCATTGTACCTGGTGTATTATTTATCGATGAAGTGCATATGTTAGATATTGAGTGTTTTTCATGGTTAAATCGTGCGTTAGAAAGTGATTTAGCACCAGTATTAATTATTGCAACAAATCGTGGCTTTGCACGTATTCGTGGTACAGATTATAAATCACCTCACGGTATACCAATTGATTTATTAGATCGTTTAATGATTATTACTACTACACCATACTCTGATGCTGAGATCTTGAGAATCTTAGAAATACGTTGTGAGGAAGAAGATGTTGAAATGACTAAAGAAGCATTAGATTTATTAACAAAAATTGGTGTAGAAACATCATTACGTTATGCAATTCAAATGATCACAATATCAAGTTTATGTTGTCGTAAGAGGAAGGGTAGTGTTGTTGATATTGAAGATATTAAACGTGTTTATAGTTTATTTGTGGATGTTAAACGTTCAACACAATTTTTAATGGAATATCAAAAAGATTTCATGTTTAATACATTCAATGATGGTGAAGAAGATGAAGAGGAAGAAGAGGAAAGTGAAGATGGGGAGGAAGACGATGAGGAAGATATGGAGGTAGAGAATGCTGATAAAGATGATGATTAAATATTTAACAAGATAATAAAGTAGATTGTTTCATAGTATAATCCCTCTAATCTTTTAACTTAAAGTTCAAAGTAACAATCAATCTGACTCTGTACATCGTAATTTCTGCGAATACTTGGAGATATTTTCATTAATTTACGCTGTATCGGACTGTTGAGATCTTTCACACATTTTTTGAGTTGGTTGCTTTCATTCTTCCTTGAGCCTCTTTCGTCTCTGTTGATTGAGTTTGCTTGTAATTAATTCTACATTTTCTCTTTTTTGTGTTCTTTATATTTCTTGAGTTGAAATTTGCTGTGGAATTATGCTGTCTAATGATTTTATTGCAGAACATGCTCGACCATGGTTATTATTTCTTGAAGGACTTCAAGATTTAGGGATTTCACAGCATCAACTATCTGTTCCTCAAATTGCAGTGTTTGGTGATCAAAGCAGCGGTAAAAGTTCCTTGCTTGAATCCATTTCAGGGATTCCTTTCCCTAAAGGCACTGGGCTTGTTACTCGATGCCCAACCAGAATTTCCATGGTTCATTCACCTATTGAGGAAGAATGGACAGCAAATATTGTATTACCAGATCATTATGCAAATGTTGATCATGTGACGAGAACTGTACACAATCCATCTGAATTAGCAGGATTACTTGGTGAAGCAGCGAATATTATTACTCTCAACTCTCTTAACGGATTCTCGAAGGATTGTATTCATGTGAATGTTCGTTCACCTCATACACCAGATCTTTCATTAATTGATCTTCCCGGCATTATTCGTACCACAACTTTAGGTCAAGATAAATCAGTAATTTCAGAGGTAGACAACCTCTTATCAGACTTTATGTCGCAATCTGAGACCATCATTCTTGCTATTATTCCTTCTAATCAAGATATTGCAACTATTGATATATTAGAAAGAGCGCATCGTTATGATCCTAGCGGGGAACGAACAATTGGTGTATTAACAAAACCTGATTTAATTGATAAAGGCGGCGAAGAAGAAGTCTTAAAAATTATACAAAATATTCGTAAACCATTAAAATTAGGATACATTATGGTGAAAAATCGTAATCAATTAGAACTAAAAAATTCTATTTCATTAACAAATGGTTTACAGCAAGAAGAAACTTATTTTAGCAATCATGAAATTTGGAAAGTAATCGATCCAAAGCATCGTGGTATTAAATCATTATGTAATAAATTAACTCATTTAATTGTCAATCGTGCCATGGAAAAAGCACCTTTTTTAAAAAGTCAACTTTTAGAAAAATCGAAAGAAATTCAATCACAGTTAATGGAGTTAGGAGGTACGACGGATATGCCGACAGATGATTTTACTCGAAGAAAATTATTAATTAAATTAATTACACGTTATACCCAAACATTAAGACAAATATCGAATGGTGATTATCGTGATCCTTTACCTACAAAATATTCTTCATTAAGATTAAAATATTATATTAATCAGCAATTATCAACTTTACAAGATCAATTAAGTCAAAATGTACCACAATTTCAATCAAAAGATTATTGTAATAAATTAGCAACTTCTTTAGAAGAGATGAAAGGAAGGTAAGGCGTGAATATCTTTGAGGGAGGGAATGTTCTCACCCGGGTTATGTTTAGGGAGTTACCAGGATTTGGATCAACGCGATTGTTGCTTTCGACTGTCTCTCAAGAGTTAGATTGTTGGAGAGCCTTGATAGAAGATCTGGTTTTACAATCATTTGAAACGTATGAAAGTATTAGTATGACTCTGACTGATCGATTGACAGCTCAGGTAATCCCCTTAATCCTCACTGTTTGCACTATAGCGAAACTTATCACATTTTCTTTGATAGTTTCCATTTCTAAACAAAGAAATCAAGAGTACGTTGAATTTGAATATTAATAGACAATTAGAAGTGATGAATCGTCGTGTGGAGGAAATGTTTGAACATTCGACTGAAGGAGCTTCAAGTGATCAGGAGCTAATTAATACAATTAATGGTATTCGATTTGCTCGTTTCGATCGAACCCTCAATGAAGCATTGACTGTGATTACAAAGAATCTTTCCAATCTTGGTCAAATGGATGCACCAATTAACTCGAATACAGCAGCTCTCTCACCTCCTCCTTCCCCTGCTAATCCAGTGCCAGCGAATAATACTGCTCAGAAACCTCAGAATGGTGTTCATCCTACAAGCAATCAAGGTGGTCGACAAAACAGTGTCTCAGCTGCGTCGTCACCAACTCCTCCAAATGACCAACAAAATCCTTCGAAGATCGCTCCGTCGTTGTCTAAGGAAGAGCTGAAGTCTTACATCACAGACATTTTAGGTAATGCCTATATGACGATTCATGGTCTTGATTCTGCTACTATTCTTCACCTTGATGAAGCAATCGCAGTGTTACAATCTTATTGGAGAATTAATGAAAAAAGAATTAATGAAGAAACTCAATCAATTATTGATATGATATTATTACAACAATGTTCAGAAAATATTGAAAAAGATCTTTTAACAAATGTTCAAGTATTTATTGCTGATCCTGATGCATTATTTAATTTATTTGAAGAAGATCCTGCAATCACAAAGAAAAGATTAGATTTTAATCTATTAAAAATGAAAATTGATAAATTATTATTAGATTTAGAAAAATTAATTCCTAGTTTATTAGTGAAAGGAGAATAGATAGTATATAAATGATTAAGAAAGAATTGCTATAGGAGTATCAAGAAGTCTTTTGTTGAAATTAATTAATATGATAAA
>VFQN01006668.1_pt1 | contig 12975 bp, 10 predicted proteins | sample 3512371 | NCBI WGS metagenome assembly VFQN01 (sample SAMN10412370, study PRJNA504923) | tailings metagenome | isolation source: Replicate 2 from Balatoc abandoned mine | place: Philippines: Itogon, Benguet | collected 2017-08-28
GCCACCGGTAGGACGAGATCAGGTCGCCCAGCACGTCGGTGTTGCTGGCCAGGGTCGAGAGCACCGAGATCGAGAGCACGGCCACGCCGGCGGTCAGCAGCAGGAAGAGGCTCTTCAGGCGCAGCAGGACCGGGTTGGGGCGGCTGTTGCGCGGCACCGACCAGGCGACGTTGAGCGCATTCTGGAGCGCCTGGCCCAGCCCGAGCGCGCCGTACAGGGCGACGAGCGAGCCGACGACCACGGCGGCGACCGACCCGGTCAGGCCGTCGGGTCGGCCCAGCTCGTCGCCGATGATCGGGAACTGGGCCAGCGCGGAGTCGAGCAGGTCGTTCTGGAGCTCCTCGTTGCCTTCGAGGAAGAAGCCCAGGATCGAGGAGCCGAGGAGCAGCAGCGGGAAGATCGCGATGAAGGCGTAGTAGGTGATGATCGCGGCGAGGTAGTTGCCCTGGTCGTCGAAGTACTTGTAGATGACTGCGAGCGGGTAGCCGAGCACGGAGAAGCGACGCTGCGTCCGGTCGACGGCATCGATCGCTCTGGCCACGCGGACACGCTATCGGGGTGGCGGCTCCACGACTGTCAGGTTGCCGTCGGCGTCGGTGGTGAAGAGCTCGACACCGTCCTCGACCGTGGCGGCGTCGGCGCCGAGCGCGACGGCGATCTTGTTGGCGGAGTTGCGGGTCACGTCGAGCACCACCTCGACCACCTGCTCCGGCGCGAGGTGGGTGCGGGCGGCCTCGGCGACCTCCGCCGGGACGTGGTACGGCGACCAGATCATCGCGTCGGTGAGCGCCAGCGCCGCGCGCGTCGCCGGCGGCAGGTCGCTCTCCGCGTGGCGGTCGACGGCCTCGAACGCCGCCTCGTCGGCGCCGGCCTCGAGTGCGGCGACCGCGCGTCGCGAGGCGCAGAGCCGACAGGCGTGCTGGCGCGCCCCGCGCAGCCGGATCTGCTCGGTGAGCACCGGGTCGAGGGCGTCGAGCCGCGCGACCTCGCGCATGAACGCCTCGATCAGCGGCCACAGCTCGCGCGGCTCGCCGGGCGGCTCGCCGTGCCAGGTGCCGCCGTCGAGCACCGCGCCGCTGACGATGGCGACCCGGGGCCAGTAGTCGTCGACCCAGATCGTCTGCACGACCTCGAACGCCGTCGGCCCGGTCGCCGCGAGGAAGCGGTTGCGCAGGTCGTCGTCGATGAGCGTCACGTCGACGCCGAACTGGTCGGCGAAGAGCTCGACGCGGTCGTCACGGAGGTCGAGGTCGAGCGCGGTCCGCGCGGCACGGACCTCGCCCATGGCGTCCGCAACGGCGGGGGCGTAGCGCTCGATCGGGTTCATGGTGGTCAGGCTAGACGCGCGCGCGGACACCCGGGCCGGGATCGGGCAGCGTCGGCATCTCGAGAGCGGTGCGCCGGCCGACCAGTGCCGCGCGGGTGACCACGGACGATCCGTACTTCGCGCGCACCCGGTCGAGCGCCGCGTCGAGCCCGCTCTCCTGGACGGTCTGCGGGAAGAGCGGCAGCTCCAGCTGCTGCGAGCGCCCATCGACGAGGCCGGAGATGGTGACCCCGAGGAGCGTGCACCCGCGCTCGTCGATGAGCGGCCAGGCGGTGTCGAGCAGCCGTCGGCCGGCCTCGAGCCAGGTCGCCGTCGCGGCGCTCGAGTGGGCGAGGGTGGCCGAGCGGGTGGCCCGGCTGAAGTCGTCGAAGCGCAGCCGCAAGGTGAAGGTCTGGCCGATCCGCTCGCCGGCGCGCAGCCGTCGCGCGACCCGGTCGACGAGACCTGCGAGCAGCGCCTCCAGCTCGCCCCGGCTCTTGGGCTTGCCCGGCCGGCCGATGGCGCACTGCGACCCGATCGAGCGGCGCCGGCGGCCGACCTCGATCGGCCGCGGGTCGAGCAGGTTGGCGAGCGCCCACAAGTGGCGCCCGGCGGCCTTGCCGACCGTCGCGCGGAGCTCGGACTCCTCGCGCCCGGCGAGCCCGCCGACGGTGCGGATCCCGTCGGCGTGCAGCTTGGTCGCGGTGACCGCGCCGACGCCCCACAGCCGCTCGACGGGCAACGGGTGGAGGAACTGCTCCTCCCGGTCGGGGTCGACGGCGAGCAGCCCGTCGGGCTTGCTGACCGCGCTCGCGACCTTGGCGAGGTACTTCGTGCGCGCGATGCCCACCGAGATCGGCAGCCCGGCCTCCTCGCGCACCCGCACCCGCAGGTCGGCCCCGATCTGCTCCGGCTCCCCCGACAGCCGCCGCAGCCCGCCGACGTCGAGGAACGCCTCGTCGATCGAGACGCCCTCGACCAGGGGCGTCGTGTCGTCGAAGATCGCGAACACCTGCTTGCTCGCCTCGACGTAGGCCGTGAACCGTGCCGGCACGACCACCGCGTCGGGGCACAGCCGCATCGCCTGGCGCCCGCCCATCGCCGAGCGCACGCCGTACGCCTTGGCCTCGTAGCTCGCCGCGAGCACGACGCCGCCGCCGACGATCACCGGCCGCCCCCGCAGCCGGGGGTCGTCGCGCTGCTCGACCGAGGCGAAGAACGAGTCGAGGTCGGCGTGCAGGATCACCCGACCATGATCGAACAGATGTTCGATCATGGTCAAGGCCGGTCAGCGCCGGCGGGTGGCAGCGCCCGCGGGAGTTTCATCGGCCGGCCGACGATTCTCATGCCTGGACGATGAAGCTTCGTCGTCCCAGCGTGAGGTTCATCGGCCGGCCGATGAAACTCCCCCTGACGCCGGCCGGTCAGTACGACTTCGGCAGCCCCAGCGAGTGCATGGCGACGAAGTTGAGGATCATCTCGCGGCTGACGGGGGCGATCCGGCCGGCGCGGGTGGCGACGAGGAGCCCGGCCACGCCGTACTCCTGCGAGATGCCGTTGCCGCCGTGGGTCTGCACGGCCGCGTCGGCGGCGTGGCAGGCGGCCTCGGCGGCGGCGTACTTGGCCATGTTGGCCGCCTCGCCCGCACCCAGGTCGTCGCCGGCGTCGTAGAGGGCGGCGGCCTTCTGGGTCATCAGCCGCGCCATCTCGGTCTCGATGTGCACCTCGGCGAGCGGGTGCGCGATGGCCTGGTGGGAGCCGATGGCGTCCTGGAACACCGTGCGCTCCTTCGCGTACGACGTCGCCTTGCCGAGCGCGTAGCGCGCCAGGCCGGTCGAGAACGACGCCGCCATGATCCGCTCCGGATTGAGGCCGGCGAAGAGCTGCACCAGCCCCCCGTGCTCGTCGCCGACGATCGCGTCGGCCGGGAGCCGGACGTCGTCGATGAAGACCTGGAACTGGAGCTCCGGGCTCACGATCTCCATCGGGATCGCCTGGTACTCCAAGCCCGGGGAGTCGGTCGGCACCACGAAGAGCACCGGCTTCACCTTGCCGGTCTTCGCGTCCTCGGCGCGCGCGACCACGAGCACGTTGTCGGCCTCGTCGACGCCGGAGATGTAGATCTTGCGGCCGTTGAGCACCCACTCATCGCCGTCGCGGCGAGCGGTGGTGGTGATGTTGTGGGTGTTGGTCCCCGCGTCCGGCTCGGTGATCGCGAAGGCCATCGTGGAGGTGCCGTCGCAGATCCCCGGGAGCCAGCGCTTCTTCTGCTCTTCGGTGCCGTAGCGGGCGATGATCGTGCCGCAGATCGCCGGGCTGACCACCATGAGCAGCAGCGGGCAGCCCTCCGCAGCCAGCTCCTCACAGACGGCCGCGATGTCGCCGATGCCACCGCCGCCGCCGCCGTACTCCTCGGGGATGTTGATGCCGAGGTAGCCGTTGCGCCCGATGTCCAGCCAGAGCTCGGTGGTCTTCTCACCGGCGCGGGCCTTCTCGGTGAACCACTCGCGGCCGTACCTCCCGGCCAGCTTGGCCACGGCCTGGCGCAGCTCCTGGCGCTCCTCGGTCTCGCTGAACGTGCTCACGCGCTCTCCTCCACCACTGCCAGTACCTCCCCGGCAGCGACCTGCTGCCCGGGCTTCACGTCGATCTCGGTGACCGTGCCGGCGTACGGCGCGCTCACGCTGTGCTGCATCTTCATCGCCTCGAGCACCAGCACCTGCTGGCCGGCCGTGACCTCTTGGCCGGCCTCGACAGCGACGCTGACGACCGTGCCGGGCATCGGCGCGAGCAGGCTCCCGCTCGCGACCTGGTCGGCCGGGTCGACGAACCGCGGCACCCGGGTCAGCCGCACATGCCCCCGCGGACTGTCGACGTCGACAGCCCTACCGTTGACAGTGATCGTGTACGTCGTGCGCACGCCATCGGTCTCCAGCGTGACTTCGGTGGGGCCGGCCGCCACCACGGTGTGGCCGTCGACGGCGTACGCGCCGTACCACTCAACGCTCGCCTCCTCGAAGACCGTGCGCTGCGGCTGGGAGACGACGTTGCGCCAGGCGACGGGGATGCCGCGCTGCACCGTGCGAGCCGCCTTCGCCCGCTCCGCCAGCGCGATCGCCGCCGCCACCGCGCTGTCGGCCGACGGCGGTCGAGGTGCGAGCGAGGCGAGCCTCGAGCCCCCGTCGTCCAGGAAGCCCGTGCTGACCTCGCCTCGGAGGAACGCCGGGTCCCGCAGGATGCCCACCAGGAGGTCGCGGTTGGTCACGAGCCCGTGGATCCGGGCGCGGCTGAGCACACCGGCGAGCTTGCGGGCCGCGGCCTCGCGGGTCGGCGCGTGGGCGATCACCTTCGCGAGCATCGCGTCGTAGTGCGTCGACACCTTGCTGCCGGACGCGAAGCCGGCGTCGACGCGGATGCCGTCGCTCTGCAGATCCTGGGGGCGGATCTCGAAGGTGGTCAGCATGCCGCTCTGCGGCTGGTAGTCCGCGGCCGGGTCCTCTGCGTACAGGCGGACCTCGATCGCGTGCCCCGCCGGCGGTTGAGGTGCGAGCGCAGCGAGCCTCGAAACCCCGGCGTCCTCAGCCACCGACAGCTGCGCGGCGACCAGGTCGACGTCGTGCACCAGCTCGGTGACCGGGTGCTCGACCTGGAGGCGGGTGTTCATCTCCAGGAAGTAGAACCGCTCCGTCGCCGGATCGTAGAGGAACTCGACGGTGCCGGCGCCGCGGTAGTCCACTGCCTCGGCCGCCCTGCGGGCCGCCTCGTGGAGCGCGGTGCGGACCTCGTCGGGGAGGTTCGGCGCCGGCGCCTCCTCGACCACCTTCTGGTGGCGGCGCTGGACGGAGCAGTCGCGTTCGCCGTAGACGATCGTGTCGACGACCTGCACCTCGACGTGGCGGCCGCGCTCGACGTACGGCTCGACGAAGACGGTGCCGTCGCCGAACGCCGACAGCGCCTCCGCCTCGGCCTTCGCGATCTCGCCGGGCAGGTCCTCCAGGCGACGTACGACGCGCATGCCGCGACCGCCGCCGCCGGCCGAGGCCTTCACCAGCAGCGGGAGGTCGGACTCGGCCGGCTGGTCCGGCGCCTCCAGCACGGGTACGCCGGCGGCCTTCATGATCCGCTTGGCCTCGATCTTGGAGCCCATCGCCCGGATCGACTCCGGCGACGGTCCGATCCACGTCAGGCCCGCGTCGATGACCGCCTGGGCGAAGTCGGCGTTCTCGGACAGGAAGCCGTAGCCCGGGTGGATCGCGTCGGCGCCCGACCGGCGGGCCGCGTCGAGCACGAGGTCGACGCGCAGGTAGGTCTCGGACGGCGCGTTGCCGGGCAGGCGTACGGCGGCGTCGGCCTCCCGGACGTAGGGCAGGTCTGCGTCGGCATCGGAGTGGAGGGCCACCGTCTCGATGCCGAGCGACCGGCAGGTCCGGAAGACGCGGGACGCGATCTCGGCGCGGTTGGCGACGAGGAGTCGGGTGATCGTGCCGGTCACGGGCGGAACACCCCGAATCGGTCGGTGCCGACGATCGGCTTGTTTTCGATCACGGACAGGCAGATGCCCAGGACCGTGCGGGTGTCGCGCGGGTCGATGACCCCGTCGTCGTAGACCATCCCGGACAGGAAGAACGGCAGCGACTGCTCCTCGACCGACTGCTCGACGAAGGCGCGCATGCCCGCGTCCTGCTCCTCGTCGTACTCCTTGCCGCGCGACTCGGCCGCCGCACGCGCGACGATCGACAGCACGCCGGCGAGCTGAGCCGGGCCCATCACCGCGGACTTCGCGGACGGCCAGGTGAAGAGGAAACGCGGATCGTACGCACGGCCGTTCATGCCGTAGTTGCCGGCGCCGTACGACGCGCCCATGATCACCGTGAGGTGCGGAACCGTGGAGTTGCTGACCGCGTTGATCATCATCGCGCCGTGCTTGATGATGCCGCCCTGCTCGTACTCCTTGCCGACCATGTAGCCGGTCGTGTTGTGCAAGAAGAGCAGCGGGGTGTCGGTCTGGTTGGCGAGCTGGATGAACTGCGTCGCCTTCTGCGCCTCCTCGGAGAAGAGCACGCCCTGCGCGTTGGCGAGGATGCCGATCGGGCGGCCGTGAATCCTCGCCCATCCGGTGACGAGAGACGTGCCGTAGAGCGGCTTGAACTCGTCGAACACCGCCCCGTTTGTCTCCGAGACCCCATCAACGAGCCGGCGGATCACCTCGCGCGGGTCGAACGGCTCCTTGAGATCGCTCGGGATCAGGTCGAGCAGCTCCTCGGGGTCCTCGTCCGGCTCGGCGTACGTCAGGGTGGTTTCGAGGCTCGTCGCTAGCGCTCCTCGCACCTCAACCACCGCGGTCGGTGGTTGAGGTGCGAAGGCCCCCCGGGCCTGAGCCTCGAAACCACCCCCGGCCTTGCGCCAGTTGAGCCGCGCCACGATCCGCCTCCCGATCCGGATCGCGTCGAGCTCGTCCTCGGCGAGGTAGTCGGCCAGGCCGGAGACCCGGGCGTGCATCTCGGCGCCGCCGAGCGACTCGTCGTCGGACTCCTCGCCGGTCGCCATCTTCACCAGTGGCGGACCGCCGAGGAAGACCTTGGCCTGCTCCTTGACCATCACGGTGTAGTCGGACATGCCGGGCACGTAGGCACCGCCCGCGGTGGAGTTGCCGAAGACCAGCGCGATCGTCGGCTCCTTGCGCGCGGAGGCGCGGGTGATGTCGCGGAAGAGCTTGCCCCCCGGGATGAAGATCTCCTTCTGGGTCGGCAGGTCCGCGCCGCCGGACTCGACGAGCGAGACCGTCGGGAGGCCGTTCTCCTCGGCGATCTGCGAGGCCCGGAAGATCTTCTTGACGGTCCACGGGTTGGAGGCGCCGCCCTTCACCGTGGGGTCGTTGGCGGTGATCATGCACTCCACGCCCTCGATGACGCCGATGCCAGTGACGACCGACGCGCCGACGGTGAAGTCCGAGCCCCAACCGGCGAGCGGCGACAGCTCGAGGAACGCCGAACCCTCGTCGACGAGCAGTTCGATCCGCTCGCGGGGCAGTAGCTTGCCGCGCTCGTGATGGCGGTCGACGTACTTCTGACCGCCGCCCTCGACCGCCTTGGCGTGCTCGGCGTCGAGCTCGGCGAGCTTCTCCAGCATGGCCGTCCTGTTGTCAGCCACGCTCGACCACCGCCTTCATCCGCTCGAGGGTGGTCCGCATACCGCGCTCGTTCGTGCGCCCGCGCAGCTTGCCGAGGAGCAGCCAGTACAGCCGGAGCGGCAGCTTCGGCTCCAGCCGGAAGTACTCCGTCACCAGGGTCCCGCGGCCGTCGGGGTGGAGCCGGTAGCCCCAGTTGTTGACCGCGACGCCGTCGGTGCCGACGGCGAACTCGAACACCTCGTTCGGGACGCACTTCGTGACCCGGCACGGCGTCCAGTACGTCGGGCCGACGCCGTTGCGCTTCACGTGGCCCTTGAAGTGGGCGCCCACCTCGGGTCCGGTGGAGCCGCGGCTCCACCGCGCCTCGAAGGTCTCCGGCGAGAACTCGCCGATGCGCGTCACGTCGGAGACGAGCGCCCACACCTTCTCGGGCGGGGCGTCCATCCGGAGCGTCACCTCGCCCTTCACGATGTGTACCCGAGCAGCTTGGCTGCGAGATCGGTCAGCACTTCGCTGGCTCCTCCTCCGATCGGCAGGATCCGGGCGTCACGGTAGTGCCGCTCCACCTCGGTCCCGTGCATGTACCCCGTCCCGCCGTGCAGCTGGACGGCCTGGTCGCAGACGTACGTCGCGCAGTCCACCGCGGTCTGCTTCGCCAGGCAGGCCTCGGCGATCACCTGCTCGCCGGCGGCGTGTCGGCGGGCGACCTCGCGGGTGTAGGTGCGCGCGACCTCCACCTGCCTGCGCATCTCGACGAGCTTGTGCCGCACCACCTGCCGGCTGATCAGGGGTTGTGAGAACGTCTCGCGGTCACGGCAGTACGCCGCGGTCAGGTCGAGCGAGCGGGCGGCGATGCCGTAGGCGTGCACGGCGAGCGCGAGCCGCTCGACCACGAACTGCTGGGCGATCTGCGCGAAACCGCTGTTCTCCTCGCCCACGAGGTTGGCCGCCGGCACCCGCGCGTCGACGAACGACAGCTCGGCGGTGTCGGAGCAGTGCCAGCCCATCTTGCGCAGCGCGCGGTCGACCGTGAAGCCCGGCGTGCCCTTCTCGATCACGAGCAGGCTGACCCCGCCCGCACCCGGGCCACCCGTGCGGACGGCGGTCGTCACGAAGTCGGCGCGCACCCCGCTGGTGATGAAGGTCTTGGCGCCGTTGACGACGTAGTCGTCGCCGTCGCGCACGGCCGTCGTCCGGATGCCGCCGACGTCGGACCCGCCGCCGGGCTCGGTGATCGCGAGCGCGCCGATCGTCTCGCCGGCGAGCGCGGGTCGGACGAAGCGGTCGACCAGATCGGCGTTGCCACTGGCCGCGATGTGCGGGAGCGCGATGCCGCCCGTGAAGAGCGCGGCCAGGAGGCCCGACGACGCGCCCTCCGCGAACATGCCCTCCTGGAGGTCGACCGTGTCGAGGACGTCGCCGCCCTCGCCGCCGACCTCCTCCGGGAAGGAGATGCCCAGCAGCCCCTGCTTCGCCGCCGTCCGGTGGAGCTCGCGCGGGATCGAGCCCGCGTCCTCCCACTCCTGGAGGTGATCGACCACCTCGCGGCGGACGAACTCGGCACCAAGTGCTCGCAACTCGGTGGTTGAGGTGCGAGCGGAGCCAGCCTCGGTCCCGGGGCCAGGCAACTCGGTGGTTGAGGTGCGAGCGAAGCGAGCCTCGAAACCACCCATCACAGCAAGTCCTCCTGGACGTGCACGATCCGCGAGCGCACCCACTCGCCGAGGCCCTTGGCCTGCGGGTCGAAGCGGGTCGAGGCGGCGACGCCGTCGCCCAGGAGCCCGCGGATCAAGACGTTGACGCCGCCGAGGTTGGGCAGCACGTGCACCTCGACCTCGAGGTCGGCGGCCTCGGGCACGAGCTCGCGCACCTTGCGCGGCGTGATCAGCTTGGCCAGCCAGGTGACGCGCGCGGCGTACTTCTCGGAGCCGTCGTGCATCACCCAGAGGCCGAGGTTGGCGTCGCCGCCCTTGTCGCCGGACCGGGCGTGCACGAAGGAGCCGAGCGGTGCCCGGCGGGTCAGGGAGTCGCGCGGCGCCGGGTACGGCGACGGACGCAGCGACGCGTGGTGCTCCGGCTCGCTGAACTCCGTCGGGTCGGCGATCACCTCGCGACGGCCGTCGGCGTGCACGACCGTGTGCGTGACGGCCGAGCGGTCGACGTACGCCGGCCGGTAGACGCCGTACGGCGTGGGCGCGGCGGGCGGTCCGGTCATCGTGAAGCCGGGGTAGGACGCGAGCGCGAGCTCGACCGCGGCGCTGGTGAAGCCGCGGCCGACCGGGTCGGGCTTGGGGTCCTTGACGGTGCAGCGCAACAGTGCGGAAGCGCCCTCCTCGGTGTCGGCGTCCGCAGGCGGGAGCGCGGTGCGGGTCCAGGCCACCTCGGCGGCAGTGAGGGCCGGGGCGAGCTGCTCGCGCACCCAGTCGGCCTTGGCGTCGATGTCGAGGCCGGTGAGCACGAGCTCGACGGTGTTGCGGAATCCCCCGAGCTCGTTGACGCAGACCTTGAGCCGCTCGGGCGGCGCCTCGCCGCGCACGCCGGTGACCGCGACCCGGTCGTTGCCGACCTCCCTCAGCTCGACCGTGTCGAGCAGCGTGGTGACGTCGGGGTTGAGGTAGCGCGTCGACTGGATCTCATAGACCAGTTGGGCCGTGACCGTATCGACGGTGACCGCGCCGCCGGTGCCCGCGTGCTTGGTGATCACGCTGCTGCCGTCGGCGGCGATCTCGGCGAGCGGGAAGCCGAGCGGCCGGCCATCGTGCGGCAGCGTCTTGAATCCGGAGAAGTTGCCGCCGGTCGCCTGGCAGCCGCACTCCAGCACATGCCCCGCGACGACCGCGCCCGCCAGTTCGTCGTACGACGTCGGCGTCCAGCCGTGGTGGGCGATCGCGGGCCCGACGACGAGACTGGCGTCGGTCACCCGGCCGGTGACCACGATGTCGGCACCGCCACGGAGTGCGGCCGCGATGCCGAAGCCGCCGAGGTAGGCGTTGGCGGTGAGCGCAGCCTCGAAGGAGAGCGACCGGACGTCGTCACCCTCGACGTGCGCGATCGCCGGGTCGAGCCCGAGGCCCTGCGCCACCTCACGCAGCTTGTCGGCGAGTCCCGCCGGGTTGAGGCCGCCGGCGTTGCTCACGATCCGCACGCCACGCTCCAGCGCGAGGCCGAGGCAGTCCTCGACCTGCCGGACGAACGTCTTGGCGTAGCCCAGCGACGGGTCCTTCATCGTGTCCTTGCCGAGGATGAGCATCGTCAGCTCGGCCAGGTAGTCGCCGGTCAGGTAGTCCAGCTCGCCGCCTTCGAGCATCTCGCGCATGGCGGAGAGCCGGTCGCCGTAGAAGCCGGAGCAGTTGCCGATCCTCACCGCTTCTCACGCCCCTCACCCGCGGGCCCGGCGAAGGCCTGGGCGATCGTCAGCCACTTCTCCGCGTCCGCACCGGAGGCGACCAGGTCGGTGTCGTCGCGGTGCACCCGCTGGGTGACGAGCAGGCAGAAGTCCCACGCGCTGCCGGTCACGGCCTGCGTGGCCTCCTCCGGGCCCCACGACCACTGGTCGCCGGAGGGCGAGACCAGGTCGATCCGGAACTCCTCGGCCGGCGGCTCCAGGTCGTGCACGGAGAACGCGAAGTCGCGGGTGCGGACGCCGAGGTGCGCGACGTGGCGGATCCGGTCGGTCGGCTCGGGTGTCACGCCGAGGGCGTCGTACACGTCGAGGCTGTGGGCCCAGGTCTCCATGAACCGCGCGGTCGCCATCGACGTCGGCGACATCGGCGGGCCGAACCACGGCATCTTCTGGCCGGACGGGTAGTCGCGCAGCGCGGCCCGGAGTGCGTCGCGGGCGGCACCCCAGCGGGCGAGCAGCGCCTCGGGCGCGAGTCGGGCGATCTCGTGCGCGTGGGCGTCGACGTAGCCCATCGGGTCGGCGATCGCCTCGAGCACGATCGCGTCCCACCCGTCCTTGTCCGTCGCGGCGACGGCAGCCACCTCGTCGGTCCAGAGCAGGTGTGCGACCTGGGTGGCGACGCTCCACCCCGCGGCGGGGGTCGGCGTCGCCCAGCCGTCGGCGTCCAGCCCCGTCACCGCAGCCCAGAGCGCGTCGCCCTCCGCGGTGAGGTCGGCGAGCAGGTCGTCCAGCAGGGTCATCGAGTCTCCTTCTCGAGCACGTCTGCCCAGCGGTCGAGGATCCGCTCGCGGCGGCGGGCGTCGTCACTGATCGTGTTCGCGAGGCCGAGGCCGCGCACCAGGTCGAGCGTGGCCTGCACCAGCTCGCGGCTGCCGGGCGCGGACTCGTCGACGCCGAGCAGTTCGACGGTCAGCCGGTGGGTCTCGCGGCCCACCCGCTGCTCCAGCGGCGCGACCGCGGCGAGGAGGGCCTCGTCGGTGCGCGCGGCGTTCCAGAGCTCGAGGGCCGCGGCGAAGACCGGGCTGGTGAAGTGGTCGCCGAGCACCTGGAGTACGGCGCGGGTGTGCCGCGGGCCCGCGGGGAGGGCCGCCGCGGCCTCGGCCAGCTCGCGCCCGCGCTTCTCGGTGAGGTGCTCGACCGCCGCGACGACCAGGTCGTTCTTGGTCGGGAAGTGGTGCAGCTGCGCACCCCGGCTCACCCCGGCCCGCTCGCTCACCAGCGTCGTCGACGTGCCGGCGAACCCCCGCTCGACGAGCAGGTCGACGGTCGCCTCGAGCAGCCGCGCCCGCATCGCCCGGGTCCGCTCCTCCTGGGGCACCCGGGTGTTCGTCGCCGACATGGCGCCCAGCCTGCCCGCCTACTAACAAACAGTCAAGCCTGACTTTTTGTCAATCTGCCCGGGCCACCAGTGGCAGGCGGGAGCGGGCGCAGAGGCCGACGATCGCGGCGGTGAGCAGGGGCAGCGCGACCACGATGCCGAGAATCATCAGCCAGGGCACGTCGAGGTAGTGCGCGGCGGCGGACGGGTTGTAGCCGCGGGTCAGCGGATAGGTGACCGCGATGCCCGGGATGAACCCGACGGCGGCGCCCAGCACCGCGCCGACGAACCCGACGACCAACGCGTACGACGCCGCCACCGCCCGACGGCGCCGCGGCGCGGCACCGACCGCGGCCAGCGTCGCCAGATCGGGACGCGCGTCGGAGAGCGCGAGGAAGGTCGCGGTCAGCGTGCCGCCGAGCATCAGCACGCCACCCAGGGCCGCCAGCACGAGTTGGGCAATGACGGTCTCGTCGTCGGCCTCGTAGCCGCGCTCGACGTAGAACGACGCGTTGGCCGAGACCGCGCTGAGCGCCTCGGAGAGGCCATCCAGCTCGGCCCGGCTGTAGTCGGCGGCATCGAAGAGCAAGCCGACGACGCCGATCCGCAGCCCCGTCGCCGCCGCGACCTCCGGCGACAGGATGGCGCGCGACCCGATCTCCAGGGGGTCTCGGTGCAGCGCCAGGACCGGGACCGTGACCGAAGCACGCTTCGGCGTGCCGCGCGCCGCGCGCACCACTCCCGTGACCCGGCCCTCCCCCTCGGCGTCGTCCTCATCCGTGAAGATCACTGCCCCGCCGGCGGCCAGCACCCGCTCG
>VFQN01006669.1_pt1 | contig 12973 bp, 5 predicted proteins | sample 3512371 | NCBI WGS metagenome assembly VFQN01 (sample SAMN10412370, study PRJNA504923) | tailings metagenome | isolation source: Replicate 2 from Balatoc abandoned mine | place: Philippines: Itogon, Benguet | collected 2017-08-28
TCCATTGTTATTGAACATTGTAAAGATGCTCGGAATTTTTCTTTTTGATACTGTCAGTCTGAAGAATGCAATGTGCGAGTATTGATTTGAAACAACTGACTGGTCTTAGAAAAGTATCTATTATTAACTGTAGCTTAATATCGACTGCTGGAGTATTGCACATTATCCTTGAATTTTATCATGTGTTAAAGAAGTTTTCTATTATTCGGGTCACTTGAACGCTTTGTTTGTGAGAAAATTATTGTGATGAAGGTAGCAGAGAAAGGATGGAAGGAGATATAAGTATTTTGGGAGAAGGAAGTGAATGAATAAAACGCAAAAATATTTTATGATGGAATCAGAAGATTGACGAAGATAAAATTTCCATTGAAGAAAAAGTACCAAGTAGAATCATTAGTTTATTACATATTTCTAATTTCCGTTGCCTATCTTTGCCTATCGAAATGGTGTATTTTTCTGTGATCTATACTATCAAGAGTGAACTCTTCGCGGAATGAGGACCTGTTACGGAATCAAATATAATGAAGAAGAGTTATGTAGGAGTTGTTGTTGTTCATATGTTCATTTTACTGCTTTTTATTCTTTTCTGTACAATTGATGCATCATCAATTCCTCTCCCAGAAGATCCGAAAGATATTGTGATCAATAGATTTGGTTCATGTGATTTGAAAGATGCTGGAATGATCTATGGACAATACGGTAAACCAGATCCTAACATATGGTACTACTCAAGGATACTTCCAACATCAACGGAAGAAGAAGAATACGCTCGCATCAATCCTTCTTACTCCAAGGTCAACAAGGCGTTTGTCGCTGGTATTTACAATGGAACTTCTCGAATAGAAAATTTCCTTCGAGCACGTAAGATATGGTTGTTTCCACCAGATCATCCAAGACAAAATAAGTCTCTCTGCTATTCCCTGCTCCAAGCTGCTATCCAGCCATCCCTTTTGCATCAGCCTTATCGAGAGTTAGATAAGATGAAGGGACAAATGTATCTACTGAGAGCGTCTCATGTGTTAGTGAGAGGATCGGGCATCTTCGCTTCAGGTTGCGGTTACTTCCAGCCCGTTGAAGCCTGTGAAACGGTTGTGAAAAAGGTAGGACGGGTCTGGTGGGCGAAATGTTCTCGTCAGTTGAAGAAGAAAGGAATCACGTTCGAAGATCTTTACACTCAGCTGAGTCGCAACTCGAGTGGTGGAGTATCATTGCAAGAAACAAGAAGAATGTGCATTTTCAGGAACACGACAAAGGATTGGCAATATGTTGATAAGCTCTTCGTGATGGTTGCAATGTGGGACACGAATTTTGGTCACTTCCTAATAGATTCACTTCCTCGGATAGTTCGTTTTTTACCATTCTTACAAGCGAATCCTGATATAAAAATTCAAATACGGTTTTCTGAACAATATTTAAATGCATCAGATTATCAGCAAACCTTTACTCAAAGCTTTCGCCATGGACTCTTTCGCCTTCTCAACATTTCTTCTGATCGCCTCATCTACGGCACAATCGTTGCTCAACAGCTGTATTATCCTCGCGCTATGACATGTGCATCGGCCCTAAGTCATCCTTATGAGCTACGACTATTATCGAAAACATTGAAGGAAAGTGCATTAGAAGCATTAAAGCATCGAAAGGAACAGTTGAATGTGACATTGAATCGAGGTGTGTATTTTCCTTTCATTGAATATATGGATGGTAAAAAATCAATAGAAAATAGCTTGGTAAGATTGTTTCAATTAAGAGACTACGCATTTTGAGATCTTTCTTTTTTCTTTCGACAGAGAATCATTCTTCAAGTTCGATATTGTGCAAATAAAACTATCTGTCACGAACCTGTTCGAACTTGGAATGATACAGACTTTGTAACTATTGTCAATAGTTTTACTGCTCAGTTCCCAACAGCTCAGGTATATTCTTCTCTGAAGTCTCTATCTCTCTAGTATTCAATTGTACTTAACGTTTACGAATAGATTTTGACGATTAAAGACTCTGATTCCTTAGCGACAAAGTGTCTGGAATGTGAGATCTATGAATATTCGAAAGCCGATATTCTGGTGGGATTACATGGAGCAGGTGAGTTAGTTAATGTTTGAAACTACCTGTGATTAAAGTTCTGTTCTAATATCTGTAAAGGAATCACGAATCTCATATTTATGAAACCTGGGAGTATTGTCATGGAGATTACAAACAATTTTGATGCACGAAATATGCCTTATTGTGGTAAGTGTATTAAATCTCTTAACTTTCGTGGCTTCTTTCATCGGTTGTTGTTTCATAGGTTTTAATGGACCGTTATCAACTGTTTTCGGTGTTCATCACTATGCGTACTACACTGACTTAGTGGGAAATGTTGAACTTGATTTTAATGATTTAGCATCCGAAGTAAAACTGTTTCATAAACATGTGTCTAAGTTTAGTCTTGCCAAGCCTTTGTTAATTTAGTTGTCGTTGCGTTTGTAATATATTTTACTTATTCGAGTATTCCTGTTTCTTATAAATCATATTTCGATTAACCTGTGGAAAAGAGAGTGTTGAAATCAAAAATTGATATTGCAGATTAAGTTCTTTATATAATCAAAGTAACGAAATCTGCCTTATTGTGGTAAGTGCATTGAATCTACGAACAGTGGGTTTCTTATTTTGATGATGGAAATGGACCTTTAACTGGTGTTTTTGGTATTCAGCATTGTGTATACTATTTTGATAGGAAAAAGATTGATGTAGCTTCTGAAGTGAAACTCTTTCACCAATATATTTCGAAACATAACATAGATTGATCGTATCTACGGAGACTAACTCTGCTAACTCTTAGGGCTTGCGGAAAGGCGGAAATTTCAAAGTCATTTTTCGCATTTCCGCAAAGGCGTTATTTTTGAGCGAAAATCCAAAATATCAAACAGCGCAAGTGACAAGTGACAAGACAGAACACATCGTTAAAACATTACATCTGATCATTCTACCTTTCATAATTCGTAGGTGCAAAGTAGTTAAAATACGTAGCAAAGGGGATCAAGACATTTATAAACAATTGTCATTGAAGTTTTAGAAAGGAAGACTCTTGATTTTCTTTCTCATATTTTATTTGGAAGGGTTTGCATTAGGAAAGACTTCGTTTCAAGGCGTTCGTTATTCTTGATAAAGGTTCCTTATTTCTTGAATTAAATATTCTATATGATTGCAATTTCTTCTGCTTCATTTGTTGGACGTATGATATGGAAACGTTCAGTATCAAAGCATACAAATGCTATTGGAAATTTTTTTAATAAATTAGATGATGAAGTTCCTAATGAAATTCGCTTATTATTCCTAACCGTAATCCTCTATGGTTTATTTATGACATGGGGATATTTACAAGAAAAATTAACAACCACTTTTTATGAAACCAATGATATAAATGAACCAAAATTACAATGGAAATATCCATTAGTATTAAATTTATTTGTTAATATATTTGCATCATTAACTGCCATATTAGTACAAAATGTATTCCAAGCAGAAAAACCATGCTTTTTACCAAGTAATACTGATAATCCACCAACAAATTCGCATCCAGATTCGAAAGAATTAGCCGGTAAAGCAAGAACAATCCCTTTTTATAAATTTTGGCGACCGGCATTATCTGCAACGGTAGCAACTTCATTAAGTTATATATCATTAGATTATATTAGTTACCCATTAATGATATTAACCAAGTCGTGTAAACATATTCCAGTGATGTTAGTTGGTATTATCTTCTATAAAAAGGTTTATCACTGGTCAAAGTATGTTAGTGTTGCTTTCATATGTGCGGGAATTTGTTTATTTACTGCGATGAAAGGTAACAGCAACACTAATACGCTATTAAATGAGGCAGAAAATGAATTTTTGCTATCATTGTCATTATTATTTGGTTTATTTTTAGTATTTGTTCATTTATTATTAGATGGTGTCACATCAAATGAACAAGATCGAATTTTTAGTAATTATTCCGTTTCTTCATTAACAATGATGCAAAATATTAATTTATGGCAATGTGTTTATTTAATTGGTTATTTATTATTTGAATATGTCTGGAAACCTAATTCCTCTGAGACACAATTATCACAAGCATTACATATGTTAGAGATTACACCTGCTGTATTTCGTGATATATTAGTCTTTTGTATGTGTGCATGTGTTGGACAAATCTTAATATTTGGATTAATACGAAGATTTGGTTCATTAGTCTGGATAACGATTAGTGTAACAAGACAATTATTTACTATATTGTTATCAGTTTTCTTATTCCAACATCAAATGAAACAAATGCAATGGTTAGGTATTGCTTTTGTATTTTCTGGTATGGGATTAGAAATTTATATGAATTATAGAATGAAAAATATGTCTATTACTAAGCCTATTGCTGAACCATCAACATTAGCGATACTAGCTGCTGGAACGAAAAAAGAAAGAACTGATTAATTAAAATGGAACATCTATCTTTTCTTTTTCTCTCGATGTTTTTGTTCTTTCTCTTGCCCATTTTTCCTTGCTTTTCAATTCATTAAAGGAAGGGGACAATTCAAGATGTTGGATTTTTTCTTCTGGTGAACTTTGCACCTTCTTCTTGAATTGCCTTCTTTTCCTTTGATGAATTTTTTTGAATCGACCAATTTTGAATTTTGTGATAACCTTGTAGAATATACTGACATATATCTAACCTTTTCTTTGTCTACGTCGTGTAAAAATGAGTTTTTTATTGTTCATTTTGACGAATCGTAGTACACATTTTGTAATGGTGATTGGCTCTTCTTGTACATAGCGAATGTGTTGATTGGGAGTGTAGAATTGCAACAATTGGAGTTTTTTGTCTCTTTTTTATGTTGGAAATTCGAAAGTGTACATAGCTGGTGATGGTTGGTCGATTTTCCCTTGTATAAAGATTGACATTGATCTCATCTACCATTTTTATTCCATATCCAAACAATTTTGATGAAAAAGAAAACTAAAGCAGCTCTTGTAATTGTGTGTTGTTGATTTGTTATTCATGGATTGATTTACTAATCTCGAAAGAATTAGGATAGAATCATATCTTCTTACTATATATATCGACTATTGGCACATTACAAGATAACTTGTTTCCCAATTATTCATGTAAATGTAATATTAGAAAATATTATTTACTTCTATTTTCCTTTATTTTCAGTTTTAAACAAAGATACTACTTTTGTACTAATCTTATGCTTTGAAATATTTGTGAAGTTCAAGGAACAATGAAAGTCAATTAAATTGTCCTTCTAATTAATATTACAACAAAAAAGGGGGAAAAAACAACGAAAGAATATTCAAAACAACTGTGATGAAAACAAGTTGCAAATTTAATTAAAACAAAAGGTAAAACAAAAGGTAAAACATAACAGAATGTTTAATAATGTTAAACTTTAGGAGAAAAAAGATCGTAGAGGGGGGAGGAGCGAGTGAAATTAAATGCAATGAAAATGGAAGCACTAAACTGAATTGATGGAACGCTTATTGCCAGATCCACACGTATGAAGCTTTCTTAAAGAGTGCAGCAGCAGAACCTTGAGTACCATCCCAGAAACTGAAGTCGTAACCGTAACCATTGATTTGTTGCAAACTCCAGTTCTGTCCACCATCAGTGGTATGATAGTAGTATCCATCAATATCCTTTGTTGCAAAAGGTCCAACACTAGGGCTTCCACCGCCAACGAAGATCTCGTTTACACTGATCATTTTGACTGAATGTAAAGAATATGGACCAAATAACTCTAATTTCTTTTGCCAAGTTGAACCACCATCGCAGGTAGATAAAATGAGAGCAGATTTAGCATCTTCACCAGCGGCAACACAGTGTTGATCATCAAAGCAATTGATCTGATTAATATAATGTTTTCCTCCAGAGTTATAGACTTGCGTGAAGGTTTGACCACCGTTAGTAGTCTTAAAAATTGCACCAGGATAAGTTCCCAATAAATTACGAGCAGACATAAAGGTTGTTTGCGGGGTTCCGTCACCAACATCGTAATAGACACTAAGGCGTGATGTTATTCGGGCAACATTACCATTGGTAAGTTTGGCATCAGTTTGGTGAGGCCAAGTACCAGCACCAACATACCAAGTTGTTGCAGTAGGAAAAGAACCATAACGAGCATTAAGTCCAGTGTTTGAGTCTACTCCAAGGTCATAAGTGTTCCAGCTAACACCTCCATCAGTAGTAACAGCAACACCGTTCACGCCATCAAATCTTCCAATGGCGGCAACTCCTTTGTTGGTTCCTCGGATTGGTTGAGCATCTTGGCTTACAACGTTAGTAAAGGTGGCCTTCTGGAAAGTAGTGCTTGCACCTTGAGGTTGACCGTAGTAGATGGCATTAGCTCCAACAACAACGATTGAACTCTTATCAGGAGAAAGTGTTAGATCAAAATTAATTCCATCACCAGTCGTGATAAGAGATCCTGGAAGATTTGCACGATCAGCGCTATAAAAGACAAAGCCTTTGTCACCATCATAACCAGCACCATAAACTTCGTTCGCGTCAATTGCCCCCGTTGAAACACCCAATAAAGTGTTCACTTGTTTCCCAGCAAACCATTCAGCATTGATAAAGCTGACTAAACACAATACAACGACAAAGGCGAAGAACAGCATCTTGATATTGTAATCAAATGATAACAATTTCTCACGTTTCACCCAGCATCTATCATCTCTTTCGCTTTGGTTAGGTTCGTAGGGGGGGGAAATCCATCCTTCCCTCAATCTCTCGTCTCGGAATGTTCTTTTCCCGCTTTCCTCCCAAAAAGATTTTCGAATTTTCGTTTTTTCGTCGTTAGATACCTTTTTGGAAATTCGAGTTTTTGGAGCCAAGTGACGAATCCCCAAAAATACAAAATCTTTTTGGAACAGTTTCAGTTTCAAAAAGTTTAATTAAGCCGTTCGCATCAAGTACCTGTTCAAAGGATGAGCGGAGGGAAATTAGTTGTGAGACAAGCGCTTGGTCTCACTGGTAACGTGAAAAATTGTCTTACATTTGTTGAAGATCATCAATTAGCCTATGTTTGCGGGCATCAAATTGTTGTCATCAACACAGAAACAAAGGAGCAAAATTTCATCCCTGGGACTTCCACATATCAGCACCAATCGCTTGGTGTTACTGCAATTGCTGCTTGTTTTAGTAAAAAAGTCATCGGTGTCGCAGAAAGAGTCGAACCATCGGCTATTGTAACTTTTTATGATTCACATACATTAAGAAGAAAGAAAGTTTTAACATATCCTGAATTAGGTTCATCTGAAATCCGTTGTTTAGCATTTTCTGAAGATGGTAGATACCTAATTACACAAGGAGCCGGCCCTGAATGGAATTTGGTCTTATGGAATGTTGATAAAGCAATTAAAGTTCTTTGTACCACGAAAATATCATTATCTGATGAAAATGCTGTGAATCAAATTAGTTTTTGTCCATGGGATCCAACGATTATTGTTGTTCTTGGTCGTTCTTTATTAAGATTTTTCCGTTTTATTGAAGGTGGATTACGTCCAATCACTTTTACTATACGACGTGATTCATTAAATTTTATATCACATGCATGGTTAAATGATGATCAAATTATTGTTGGTACAGAAAATGGTGAAATATTATTAATTGAAAGTTTTGAAATACGTGGACATATTACTACCACACGTTCAGAACAAGAAGAATTATCACCAATATTATGTTTACATCGTACATCACGTGGTTTTATTATGGGTTCGTCGGCATCAGAAATTAAAATTTTTGAAAAACGTGATGATATTAAAGAAAGATATCAATTAGAAGAATCTTATATTATACCTGGTAATTATGGTAATATATTAGATATTACTTTGGGTTTAGATGAATTACTTGTATGTGGTATGGAAAAGCATCAATTATTATCATGTTCATTGTCTTCATTACATTCCTTAAAAGATGGGGGAGGAGGAAATAGTGGTAGTAATACCGCCAATACTGCGACTACTCCTCATCATAACCACAGCAATAATAACAACAGTAATAGTGCCGTTCACCCCACGAACAGTATTTTTGAAAATGTATTTACTTCATTCCACTACCCGAATAATCGTGGTGAAGCTGAAATTACCGGTATTGATGTAGCTTTATGGAAGCAAATCGTTGTCACATGTGCTAAAGATCGTACATTACGTGTATGGAATTTAAATGATAAAAAAATTGAAATTATGAAAGAATTTGATGATGAACCAATTGGTTTATCTGTACATCCTACCGGGATTTATGTAGTTGTTGCATTTCATGATAAAGTTCGTTTATTTTCATTATTATTAGAAGAGATTTATCTCTGTCGTGAAATCCTGGCACGTCAAATTTCATACGTGAAATTCAGCCGGGGTGGACAGTACTTTGCTGTTGCCATTGGTACCAATTTACAGATATACCAAACTTATACAGGTATACAAGTGTCAACATTACGTGGACATAATAATCGTATTAAATCGGTATTGTGGATGAATTTTGATTCACGTATTATTACCTTTGGTGCAGAAGGTGTGATTCATGTATGGGATTTAGCACCATTAACAAAACGTCCAGAAAGTTATTCTGGCACACAACCCATACAATGTGGTATTGGTCCATTAGATGGTTCTGTTGTTTATGCTGCATTAAGTGATCGGCAATTAAGAGAATTAACTTTTATTCGTCAAGAGAATAACAGTAATAACCCGAATGCCCCCGGGAATGTTGGTGGTGGAGGAGGTGGCGGTGGGGGTAATTCCGGTTCAAATAACGCGCCGGTTGAGACAATAATTAAAGCTACAAAGTCAATTGAATTAAATTACCTTGTATCAGCAATGATCTTTGATGAAGCTCGGCGCTTCTTAATTTTAGGCACTGCCTCTGATGGTCCTTGCGGCATTGCAGTAGCAATGACTTCGCCCTCCTTAGGCGGCGGAGCGATTGGGACGAATACTCCTCCTTTAATTGATCTAACTTTGATGCATTCAAGTCCTGTGACAGCATTATGTCAATCTTATGATGGTTCAATCCTTTATTCAGCTGATGCAAATGGGTGTATTTGTGTGTCAGAATTTGAATCCTCATTTGCGAATGCAGGTAGTGCACCAAGTAAATCACCGGGTAAACCACGTGAAGGTATTATAGCATTTGAATTTATTGAAGAAGTTGTCATCCATAAACAAGATTTACAAAATCGTAAAAATCAAATTTTGCAGTTAACGAATAATGTTGAAGAATTAACGAAAAATAATGAACATCAATTAAGATTAAAAGATTTTGAACATAAAGATAAATTAAAAGAGATTATTGATTCCTTCCATATCCAATTATCAGCAGAGAAAATGAAATATGATGAATTAGATAATGAAAAGATTCTATTAGAAAAAGATTTTAATAAAAAAATGAAAATATTAGAAGAAAAACAAATAGAAGAATTACAATTATTAGAGAAAAAATATAAAAATAAATATAATGCTGAAGAAAATCGTCATAAATTATTAATGGAAGAAACATCAGAAGCACATAAAAAATGGAATGAAGAAAATGAATTATTAATATTATCCCATCAAAAATATTTACAAGAAATTACAGAAGATTATGAATATAAATTAAGTTCTGAACAAAAGACACAAAAAGAATTACAAAAAGAAAAAGAAATATTATCGATTAATTATGATACATTGAAAAATGAGACAGAGACGGATGGTGATCGTGAAGTAGCAGAAATGAAGATACGATATGATACCAAATTAAAGCAAGAAGAAGAAACTGCACAGCAGTTAATGACACAACATGCATCTATGTCTAAAAATTACGAAGCATTAATGAAAGAATCATCACAACAGAAAATTGAAATTAAACGATTAAAAGATAAAGAATCGCGTTTATATGAAACAATTCATACTTTAGAGAAAGATATACAAAGTCATAAGAAAGAAATCAGGTAAGAGAATATTCGTATTCCATTCGTTTTGATTCAATTTGATCTAACTTTTCTTCCTCTTCTTCTGTTCCTGCTTCTGCCGCGCTGCGCTCTCCCTTTCTCCAAAATTCCGTCTCCTCTTTCTCTTTCTTTCTCTGCTATGTTGTGATTTATAGAGAGCGTGAAGAAACCATTACTGATAAAGAAAAACGAATTTTTGATTTAAAAAAGAAAAATCAAGAATTAGAAAAATTTCGTTTCGTTTTAGATTATAAAATTAAAGAATTAAAATTACAGATTGCACCACGTGAACATGAAATAGCAACCATGAAAAAACAAATTGAAGAAATGAATATTGAATTAGAACAATATCAAAAATCAAATTTAGCATTAAATTTAATGATTGATGAATTAAAATTAAAAATTGATGGTATTAAAAGTGAATATAATTTACAAGAAGAACGTTGTTATATATCAAATCGTTTTTTAGAAAAATTTTGTGCTGATTTACAAGAATTATGGTTATGTAAGAATGATATTCATTTATTTAAACAAAAAATGATTAAAATGTATCGTATTTATGTACAAGAAGAAATTAATTCACAAATGACTTCAACACGTGATCAAGCTGATAGTAAGAAGGGAAGCAGTAGTACCCATCATAAGAAAGGAGGTGGGGAATTAGAAGATCCGCAGCAGTTGTATAATCGTGATCGTGAGCAAATGGAAAGATCATTAGATTCATTACGACGTGCAATGAAGACAGAAACAATGGCACATAAACGAGATTTATCAAAAATGATGAGAGAATCGGTCATGTTAACAAAGGAATTAAATTTATTACGTAAGAATGCTCGTTCATTATTATTACAACGGAAAGCGATTGAACAATCATCGGGTGAATTAAATACTATTGATAATATTTATGAATTAATGGAATTACTCGGATTACCTGTGAAGAAACCAGCTGAGCGAACGAGTGCAACGTCTGCACCAAATAAAGACCAGTCCAAATATTTGTATTTAAATTCATCGGCACCTCCTGGTCATGGTACCACTGGAGGAATTGATCTCATTCCGAAGCCACCAAAGAGAGGCCATAGTCAAGGTCGTACAGCGGCTCTTAGAACGACGTCAGCTGATGGCACAGTGCATAAAGCGAATGATCATTCATCGTGGGTTGATCCACAAACACTTGGCCCGCCAGGTAGTCCCAGTCGATCTCAGAGCAGACAGAAGCACAATCAATCTCGACAAGACCAGTGGGAGGCGTGGCGTGAGATTCAGATACAATATGATCAAATGAAAATCTTAGAAGACAATTTAAATAATCTTTGCAATAATTTAGGACTAGATCCTATTCCAATCTTAGTCGCAGTTGACAATCAAGTAGATAATAGTTAAATTATTTGCGCTTTGTCTGGATCTACTTATTTTCTTTTTCTTTTGATATTGAATAATGATTTGTTGAAGAATTTTGTTTCATGCGTGTGTATAATAAAGAACATGATCCGAATACTGGTAAATAAACGTTCATTTGTGTGATAGTTATATATATCTTGAAGAAAAAGAAAAATTCTTTCAATAATATGTTCTGGCACGAAAAAGATGGTCGATCGGGGGCTCGAACCCAGGACCTTGGGTTTATTAGACCCATGCTCTAACCAACTGAGCTAAACGACCATATCTTCTCGGTGGGATCTAGGCAATAAAGCCATAGTTACCCAGATTAAATTCGTCTTTCCTTCCACACATCCAGTTGCTTTGTGATTGAGCAGAAACAAGTCTCCATCTCCTCCAACATCCACAACGAACCAAGCAGAATCCAACCATGACTGAGGAAAACAAACACTTCGACATTACACCAATGATGGTGCCATTTTTTGATGTGCATTTAATCATTCCTCTCTTTGACTTCTTACGTGAGGTAAGCAATAATATAGATCCGTCCTCTCCCGTCATCGACTGAATGTCCCCTTCTCCTTCCTTGTAGAATCAAATCTATGATCCAAAAAGCATTACTATCGAAAAAATTCGTGCAGTCGAGAAGACAAATCTTGTCGAATCTGTTGAAGACGAATATGAATCCTATAAACAAGATTCTGATCTCCAGAAAGAATATCAACAAATTAAACCAACTTTAAATAAACGTAAATCAGAAATTTATGAACAAATTAATCATGAACCATCTGATATTAAATCATTACAAACTTTCTTTCAAGATACTGAATTATTAGCAAATTTAAAATCAAATAATAATTTTAATATTGATTATTTAAATCATCATTATTATATTACTTATGAAAAATTAGAAAATTATTATATTTATGCTAAATTTAAATATGAATGTGGTATTTATGATGAAGCTGAGGTGATGTTAGGTAATTATATATTAATTGTTCAATCGATCTCATCACATCAATTAATACATTATCAAGCTGCATTATGGGGTAGATTAGCATGTCGTATTTTACAAGCGAAATGGAATGATGCCATTGCTGATTTAACATTAGTGAAAGAATCCATTGAAGTACGTAATGTTCAACCATTAGATCAATTACGACAACGTGGTTGGTTAATGCATTGGTCATTATTTGTATATTTATTTCAACATAATGGTATAGAATCATTAATTGATTTATATTCTGAACGTTATTATCAACAAACCATTGAAAATTTATGTCCATGGTTATTACGTTATTATATTATTGCCATTATTTTAGCACCAAATAAACGATCAAAGTTATTAAAAGATATATTAAATATGATTAAATCATTAAAATATTTATATAATGATTCCATGACAGAATTTTTATATTCATTATTTGATTCATTTGATTTTAATATTGCTACAATTAAATTAATTGAATGTTCTACATTAATTAAGAATGATTTCTTTTTAAAAGTACATTATGATAAATTTATGCATGAAGCTAGAATGTTAATATGTGAAATGTATTGTACTGTACATCGTACAATTGATTTAACGATGTTAGCAGAGAAATTACAATTCTCGAATGAAGAAGCAGAGAAATGGATGGTTGATATGGTACGAG
>VFQN01006670.1_pt1 | contig 12972 bp, 17 predicted proteins | sample 3512371 | NCBI WGS metagenome assembly VFQN01 (sample SAMN10412370, study PRJNA504923) | tailings metagenome | isolation source: Replicate 2 from Balatoc abandoned mine | place: Philippines: Itogon, Benguet | collected 2017-08-28
AAGGGGTCCTGAGACAGGGAAAGGGAAACCATCTACCAGCTGATGCCCAAACATCATCTGATGCATGCCAGGTGCTGCTGTGAGAGCTTGGAGTCAACCATTACCCTGCAAGCCGCACCATTCGCTGCGTATGCATCCGATTTTCCTGTATGAGCAGTATGCCGCATGCGGGAAGAACCAGCGACATGCGCAGGCCTGTCGCAGTTTCCCTTGGCGCCCCTTGTGCACTCGTTCGTTTTCCACCTTGAGTTACCTACCTCTCTGACCACATGGTGGTTGCTCTGATCGGCCGCATCGTGGCAGGAATGGCCTACCTGAAATGATGGGGTATGGCCCGCACTCCGTCAGCGCCTCACCCCTCTGCACCACCAGCGCATTGGCAGCAGTACGGCAGAGGGGCACGTGCCGTGAGGGTGTACCCGTTGACCGCGGTTCTCGCTGCACATGTCCAAATTGCCTCCCAGTTTTAGCTTAGACCCGAGGCCACACAACTATGTCGACAATGGGTCCATTAGCTTGCTAGCACACCCTGAAGCTGACACCCTGACCCTGACGGCTGCCTGACGAACCATGTCGTTGCAAACGGGCAGGAGCACTTGGGCGCCCCCTCACCAACAGTGCTTGTACAAACTCTTGAGGCCCCAACGCCGCAGTTTGCGAGTTGAATGCGTCACACGGAGACACGCGGCGCTAGGAGGAGCGGCGGTATTACTATCATCGACAGCTGCGGTTGAGCCTGCGAGCGCAATTCGCACAGTGAGTAGCACTCAATAACAATTAACTATAACAATTACACATCAGGAATGTGGGCTACCCTGCTGTCTGGCTTCGCAAGGGGATCGCTCTAACGCACGGCGGCTAAGCTGGAGCAAAAAGCAACAACTGCCTCGGGTTGAACTTCCTCTGGGATACTGCAGGTTGTCCTCAAGGATGGCACAGCGGTACAGGCTTACGAGCACGGCATGGCCATCAGCATCGTGGCTCTGCGGGGCTCCATCCCCTCGCAGTACGCTGTGGACTTCAAGACCAGCATCGGCAAGTACTGTGGCTTCTCGTTGGACCAGCGCTCGCAGCTGGCAGACATCTACAAGGTGTGGCACACGCACACGCACACGCATACGACACGCGTCGCATACACACGTGTGCCTGCCGCTGTCGTGCGCCTGGCGATGTGGCCATATGGGCCGTTCCAGGCACCTTCTCGATTCGAGCACCAGCCCCCATGTCCTCCTTTCTTGCCCATAACAGCGATTTGAACGGCGCTCAGCTGCAAGCTATGCAGCAAAGCAGTCGTGGCCCCAACAGAATGAGCACCAGTTCCCACCTGCCCAGCCCGCTACCTGCCACCAATGGCAGCAATTGCAGCACCATAAGTCCCGGGGCCACTCCGTGCGAACCAGTTACACACGGTACTGTATCACCCTAATCCCCTTATGCATTTCTGTTCAGCGGCGGGCCTCGTGTACCGGTAGCAACTCCCGCGTCACACATGCCAACACCCACGACCCTCAGCCCACTACCCACATCCCGTAGGAACCCCACAAGCCACAACCCATACGACAAATCCCAACGCGCGCATCCCACATACTGCAACACAGGAGCTATCGGATACCAGCGGCAAGAACAAGCGCAGCGCGGGCCTGGCCGATGTTGCAACCCTAGGGGACGCCTGGCTGGGGCCGGCGATCGCTCGCGGCCTGGTGCAGCCCATCCCCGGCGCCGAGACGTACCGGTGGCACCGCCTGCTGCCGCCGCGCCTGCAGCAGCTAGTACGGCGGGACGCGCGCGGGCAATACGACCCGCACGGCCAGGTGTACGGCGCGCCGTACCGGTAGGAGCGGGAGCGAGGGACGCGCTGGCATGCGGGTAGGGGGCCATGGCCCGTCGTCATGGGAGCGGCTGCGGCAGTTTGAGGAGGTCAGAGTGGCGGTTGCCTGCTTGCATGCGGGGCGCTGGGGTGGCAGGAGGGTGTCCTGCTTACTACCCCTACTGTCCGCCACCATTCCTCGCCCTCCAGCTGGGGCGCGACGGTGCTGCATGCCACGACGTATCCCACCCCTTCCGCCCTCCATCCACAGCCTCTCCCCCTTCCCCTAAACCTCCCCCCTCCTTCTCAAACAAATTTTCACGTGTCCGAGGTACACCCTCCCTTCCTCCATGCAGGTGGGGCGCCACGCTGCTGCTGTACCGCAAGGACCGGCTGCTGCGGCGTGGCGGGCGGCCGCTGCTGGACTGGTCCGACCTGCTGCAGCCGCTGCTGCGCGGCCGGGTGGCCATGGTGGACAGCCCGCGGGAGCTGGTGGCCGTGGCACTGCGCACGCTGATCGCGGAGCGGGAGCAGCAGCAGCAGGAGGGGGGCCAGCTGGAGGGGCAAGAGGGCGCGGGGGCGGGGAGGAGAAGGCAGAGGCTGTCGGTGAACGCCAGCGCGGCGGAGCTGGCGGCGGCGGGGATCACGGAAGACGTGTTGCGGGTGGGTTGCTGTGGTCGGGTAGGGTCCGAGGGAGGCTGGGAGGGCGGGCGGGTGGGCGGGTGGGCCGTAATGCCATGGGAATTGATGTGGGGAGGTGGGGCTTGTGGAGGATACGCGGCGGGGTGCAGTGTCAGGACAGGCAGCCGGGCGGCGGGGGTCAGGCGGACAGCGGGCGCCGTGCGCGGCACAGCCCCTGAGCTGAGCGGAATGGGCGGTGATTACAGCGGGCTCCGAGACTTTGCACATGGACCTAAGGTAGCCGGCTTCCGCTTCCGGGACAGCCGTACACGCGTGGGCCGCACGAGTCGCACTGGCCAGCTGCCTTGGCTGTTGCGCAGCGGTGAAGCCCTAGACTGAGGCACTTCGATAAGGGATGCGTACAAGGAAACTGCCGGGTTTAAGCGCCGCTGGGTCTGCCGGCTCAGGACCCTGGAACCTGTGCCGTATCCTTCCCATTCCGCCGTCGCATGTCCTTCTTTCGTTGCCGTCTCGGGCCGTATCCTACCCTCGCATGCCATCTGCGCAGGCCCGGCAGTTGGCACAGGTCCGGCTGTTCACACGTTCCTTAGGCCTCCCTGACCCCTGTGTCACCCCTGGTGCGCCCCACGCCGTGCCCCACTGCGCAGGAACGCGTTGCAGAGCTGCGGGCTCAGGTCCGGCTGTTCAGCTCCCGTGACCACATCCGGGCGCTGCAGGCGGGGGACGTGTGGGCCGTGGTGGGCAGCTCTCAGGACCTGGTGCTGGTGGGTGGGGTAGCAAGGACCTGGTTGCGGTGCGTGGGTTAGCAGGGAGTGATGGTGTATGGGTTGGCTTGGAGTGGTGGTGGGCAACTCGCAGGACCTGGTGCTGGTGGGGAGCTGCAGCGCGGCAGTGGGATTATAAGACGGATATTCCCTTGCCTGTCAGCGAGCATGTCAGTACTGGTGACGAACCGTACAGCCGCCCTGCTGCACACACTGTCTGTGCGCACGCGCTGACCAGACGTCCCCCGAAATACTGCTGCGGCTAGCTGCATTACGATGTTTCGCTTTTAGTCGTCACAGTGATAACCAGCCGCGCAACAGCAGTGCTGCAATGTCCGTGCTGTGCAGGTTGCTGAGCGCGGTAGCAGCATGGAGCTGGTGGCCCCCCTGTCGGGCACCCAGCTGTGGGCGGACGTGTGGGCCGTGCCGTCGGGGGCCAGGGTGGGTGCAGCGGGCGAGGATCCCTGCAGGACATTGGGTACGGGTGTATAGGCCATGGGGATGGAGTTGAGGATAAATTTGCAGGTGCTTATAGGGAGCCACTTGCTGACCGCAGCGGGTGCTTTGTTTACTTCAGTAATTTTGTGTACTACAGCATTTTGCACTGCACGGCAACATCCAGCGCACCTGAATTGCGGCGTCCGTCGGAGCGCGTGGTTCAAGTGCAGGCGCATGGAGTAGGGAGCATCGCGCATGGCGGTACGGCACTTGTAGCTTAATCACTGCCCTGCTGTGCGCGCGCAGGGCGGCAACCGGCAAGAGGGCCCCAGCCCGCTGCTGCCGGTGTGGTTCGAGTTCACCCTGTCGCCGGGGAGAATCACAGGTGAGCAACGGCAGCGTGAACCGCAAGGTGCTTCCGCTATTGGCATCGCCTCCTCCATCTGCAGTACGACTACGTTCACACGATGCCCAACTCGTTGCACGGAACCGCATCGCGCCTTCACATGTTACCGGTACTTACCGCTGGCACGCCAGGGGCAGCGCACTGCTTTCGCCGTGTGGGACAATTCCATGTGGGATTATTTGCATTGGTCAGGTCCGTCAGGGGCCATGAGGTCCATGTGCAGACCGACCACACGTCCATGGCACCTACGCACGTGGCACCGAGAAACAGTGCCCTTGTGCGCACCGCCGGCCCAATGCGCGCCCGGCATCAGCAGTGCGGCGCAAAGCAAGCTGCACGCCACGCCTTGCACACCACCATAGCCCATGCTGACACACGCCGCATGTCCTTATCCCCCCCACCCTCAGGCCAGCCCGGCCTCAAAGCGGGGGCGCCGGCAGCCCTCCTTGACGCCCAGTGGCCCCCAAGCGACTCCCAACCGCACACCGCCACACACACCTCCGCACACACCAGCATCAGCACCAGCGGCGGCCACGCGAGCGCGGAGGAGGTGCTGGGGGCCATCCGGGAGCACCGGCAGCACGTGGAGGAGCGGCGGCGGAGGCAGGCGGAGGAGGGCTCGCTGACAGGCTGGCTGGCGCGGGCGCGCACCGCCCTCACGCCAGCCCTGGAGCGGCTGCAGGGCAGGGGGGCCGCTGGGGAGGGGGAGGGGCAGGGGGCGCGGGTGGTGGCCGCGTGGGCGGCGGAAGGGGAGGAGGAGCAGGGGGCGCGGGAGAGGTACCCTGATGTGGCGCTGAGCAATGCGAATGCGTACCTGCCGCCGCCGGTGGTGCTGGCGAGGAGCGAGTTCCTGACCCCGCTGGATGAGGAGACAGCGGAGGTGTACCGGAGGGTGCTGGCGGCGTCTGCGCCGTAGTGGGCGGCGTGGGGTGAGGGGACGGGTGAAGGGGTGGCGCAGGGAGGCGGATAGCGGAATGCTGACAGTGGTGCCTTGTAGGTGGAAGCGTTGCTGTTCGGGACACAGGGCCTTGCAAGGAGGAGCAGGCCAGGGCTGGTGCAAAGAGTGGTCGTGTAACCCTGTGGAGCGGTGCTTATTGCACCATGGTAAAGCCCGCGTGCTCTGCTGAGAGTGCCGAGAACCTTTGTGTGTGGCGTGAAGGGGCTCTAGAGGCTGGGAGTGCGGTCTGCGGTGTGCGGTGTCGTACGACGGGGTACGTCACGCAACAACTGGCCGCGGCCGGCCGCGCATGCCTCGCGAGCATGGATGCACGACTCCAGTGTGTTCGTTTTTTGCAGTTGCTGCTCTCTAAAACGAGGCTGTGTTGTCCAAGCGCTCGTGGCAAAACCAGCAAGTTCAGAGTGTTAAAAGCGAGGCAGTGATCGCAGAGCGTTGACCTGCCGCCACCAAAGCGCGTTGATATGTTGTAGATAATAACATAACAGCGGTAGTCCAGGCCAACGTCGCTTTAGATAGGCAGCCATGTTACTCAACCTCGCAAGTTTTTAATAGAACAGTAGAGTAGTAGAGCGACCATGTCGACAACATCTCCTTCTCCATCACAAGCTTTGTATAGCTGCACGGATGACCAGCAGGCTCAGGTCTTAGAACTAGTCGGGGACCAATCGACAGCGGCGTATGTCTGCAGCTCATATGACTGCAGCATCACTGCAGTAGCATGTGTACTCCAGTATCTTGCAGAACAGCAGCAGAACCTTGCGGACCGCGTCGACGGGACAGCCAGCGCTGAAGTGGCGCTCAGCTTAGATGTGGCATTCCTGCTCTTCAGCGCATACCTTGTGTTCGGACCTATGCAGCTTGGATTTGCGCTGGTAAGACTTCTGCATCTGCAATGCGGTCAATCAATGGGGGACGGCCATGAGCTTGCGGTCAAACCAACACCTCGCGCCCGCCACCTCCCCCTGCCCACCCTGCAGCTTTGTGCTGGATCCATTCGGTCCAAGAACTGTAAGTCTACCTGCTCCGCCATGCGTTCTGCGGTATCCACTGCAACAATTGAGTGCTGCACTGTTGCTATACACGGTTGCTTGCGAAGGGGTGCAGCGTGTTGGCGTGTGTACGTTACACCTCACAGCGTGCCTAGTACCCATCTCACGTTTCATCCTTGACAACCCCCGTTCTCCTGCGCACTGACGGCACACAGGCATGAACGTAATACTAAAGAACATACTGGATGCCTGCACGGCCGCGCTGGGCTTCTACCTCTTTGGGTGGGTGGGGGTTGGTGGCAGGCCTGGCGGCAAGCCACCCCTGCCGGCTCGCCGTAGCGCGGTCCGACCTGCAGCCGATGCAGCAACCGCATGCCGGTATGCGGCACAGTGTGCTAATCCAGCGAAGTGCGCACACGGGCAGGGTCACTCCAGCTGCCCACACACGAGCGGCTCCATCTGCACACCTACTGTATGACATCCTCTCTTGCTGCGAGGGCGAATGGCGGGTTGCTTACGGCGCTTGCCACGTGCCACGTGTCCCACGCTCGCAGCTACGCCTTCGCCTACGGCCACCGGCTCAACGTGTCGTCCAACGGCTTCATTGGCGACTGGTGGGGCCGAGGGGCAGGGGCCTTGGCGGTGGGGCTGGGACTAGCCTTAACGGCCGGGGGACCTGTGCCCACAGTCGGGGAGAGACCGTGGCGAAGTGGTGGGACCAGGGGGGCGAAAGACCGTGGCAGTTGGCAGGGTGCTATCATTCAAGGGCAGGGGCCCTCCAGGGCAACTGTCCGGGGCTAGGGCCAGCCTGCCGGCCTGTGGGAGGTTCGTGGCCGCACGGCAGGCGGCCTGCTGTAAGGCCAACAGCGGGGCAGTGGTGGGACCTTGGCAAGAAGAGACAAGTGCGGCCACCAGCTCAAATTGTCGACCGTTGCCCTTTATGGGGGGCTGGTGGACCGGGGGGGTTGGGATGCATGGCGGTGGGGGCGGGACCTAAGCGTCACGAAGGTGACCTGGCACCGAGAGAGGACAACTGCAAGAGCGCGCAGCCCGTGCCACCGTGCAGCGCTGGTGTAGGGGACACGCGGTGCCTTTTCTCGCGCCGGTCAGCCACGGGGGTAGGGTGTTGGGGCTGCTACCGATGCTGCGCAATGCGGCTCTGGTGGCAGCAGGTCTTGCTGTCATCATCTACAGCGCATGGCATGCTCCCCTGGGGGCGTGCAGCTGCGGCAGGGGTATCTGCCGGCTCAAGGGCCCATTACAGTGCTCCGTCCACTGTACCGCGAAGTTACCTGAACCTAGCCCGCCACACCCTAATCCCTGCGCAGGAATTTTGCCTTGTCGTACACGACCCAGGTCGGGGCGGACGACTCACAGCCCACCTTTGACGGCTTCGCCACGCAGGTGTGCAGGGGCGGGGGCATGGCACGTGGTGTACGACACGTGACGCCGCTGGGCCTAGGCACCCGTAGGAGGCCACTTGTGGGGACCGGACGATCCACAAATGCAGCACACCTTGCCAGCCCTGGTGCTACTCTCCACGCACCCAAGGCGACATCCCGCACGGCAATGCCTTTTATGCACAACCCACCCCACCGCCCACCCTGGGGCGGGGCCGGGCCTGGGCCTGAGCTTGCTGCACCGCTAGTACGTTGACGCTGTCAGTAAGCATTTGGCCTATAAACGTTGCCGAGACGTGCACAGTAGTAATCACTGCGTCCCGGTCAGTTTGGTCCCAAACTACTCACCTCAAGATCCTCCCGCCCCACTCCCGCTGTTTCCCCAGGGCTGGCACGGGTGGCTATTCCAGTGGTCGCTCTGCGCCGCCGCCACCGCCATCGTGTCTGGGGCGGTTGCTGAGCGCTGCGCCATGGGGGCCTACCTGGCCTACGCCTTCTTCATGGCGTCCTTCGTGTACCCGGTGGTGGCACACTGGGTGTGGAGCCCCGACGGGTGGCTGTCCGCATTCAACACGTGAGGGCCGGGCAGGGCAGGGGAGGGTTAGGGGGTTGGGGGCGGGGGAGCTGCAAGGGGGACTGCCCATGGGGCTGGGGGCGACGGGTCGGGAAGGATAGGCAGAGTAGCGCTGGATGGCTGGCTGTTCGCTTTTACCACGTCAGAGCTGAGCCGGAGTGCGTTGGGTTGCCAGGGGGTTGGAGGGCTGCGCATGAGCATGGAGCTGGGGTTGCTTGGGTTTGTGAGGGTACAAGCGGGCTAGGGGATACGGCTTTGGAAGGGGAGGGAGGTGTAGGGCTGGCTGTCCTCCTTCAATACATGAGCATGGAGCTGGGGCCCCGAGGGCGGGGTACTGTAGGGGTTGTGGGGCAGGACAGGGCGGGGCAGGCCAGCGCTTGCAAGGCAGCAGCGGACATGGGTTGTCTGGGCATCCATGGGTACTGCCGTACACAATGTGTCGTACGCGCGCCCCCCTTCGCAGCTCCAACGGCGGCTGCGTGCTCGCCCTTGCACCGCACCCCGCAGTACTGGAGTGCATCCTTTTGCCTTACTCACACTAACGCCCTCTGCCGTACTCGCTGTGCCGTACGCCCCCTTCCGTGCCCGCAGCTCCAAGGGCGGCTACGCGCTCATCCTGCGCACTGGCGCCATCGACTTCTCTGGGGGCGGCGTGGTACACCTGGTGGGGGGCACGGCGGCGCTGTGCGGGGCGTGGGTCATTGGGCCGCGCATTGGCCGCTTCGACGCATCGGGCAAGGTGCGTGTGGGTGGGAGATGTCTAGCGGATAGGGGTTTGGGCGGTAGGAAATCTGAGGTTGGGAGGGGTAAGGCATAAGGGGCGCCGAGCTGCGCGGGGTGAAGGATAAAGGGGAAGCGTGGTCTTACGCGGGCTAAGAGGTTGCGGTGTAGGGCAGGGGATGGTGGTGGGGCGGCGAGGCCGGTTGGTGCTTCCTCGACACAAACCCTGCCTACCACCACTTCGCCTTCCCCTGCAGGTGAACGAGATGAAGGGCCACAGCTCCACCCTGGTGCTCATGGGCGCCTTCCTGCTGTGGTTCGGGTTCTACGGCTTCAACCCGGGGGCCAACCTAACCATAGCCACACGGGTGGGTGGGAGGATGGGCGGGTGGGTGGGTCCTAAGTGGATGGGTGAGTGCTGGGTGGGTGCGGGCCCTGGCCGGGGCCTGCGCGCAGCTCCGCCCACACGCTGCACACCGCTGCTGCCCACCTCCCCTCCACACGCGCCCAAGCATTCAGTCCACGGCTGGGCCATAAATCGCACGGGTGACGGCCAAGCGGAATAAGGGTTCGCCAGCATGCACGCTTTGCCACCAGCCGCAGTACTCCTTGCCTGACCTCCGGCTTCGCAACATTGGGCTGCATGCATTTTGGGTTGGCTTGCATGTGGCCCCCACCGAGCGCGATCGCCTCGCACTGTAGAGCAAATAGCATGTCACACGGGGCACACCCTAGCCTGTGGTTCCGCTGCTGGCCCCCGTCCTTCCCCATGTGTAACCATACCTTGTTGTTGTTATTGTTACTGTCTTGCTTTCCCCGTCCCCAGGCCGCCGCCGTGGTCGTGTCCCGCGTTGCTGTGACCACCACTCTGGCTGCGGGCGCTGGCGGCTTGGTGGCGCTGGCGTGGCGCTACTTCACCAGCAGCACGTGGGATGTGGTGCTGGCGTGCCACGGGGCGCTGGCGGGTTAGTAAAAGTGGAGAGGGGACGGGGGGGAACAAGAAAGGAGTAGCGCGAGTTGCTGGTAGTGGTAGGAGTAGGACTAGTGGGACGGTAAGGAGGAAGTCGACCCACTGCAGTTGCGGTCCGCCTTCTGCGCCAGCTCCCACAGCGGGGGGTAACCGCAGAGCGGCAAAGTTACTGAATCCCACAGCGGGGGGGGGGGGGCGCAGAGTTGGACGGGAGACAAGCCGGGATGCTTGCATGGGTCGGGGGTGCTTTGGGGGGCGATTGGGGATGTGGTGCTGGCGTGCAACGGGGCGCTGGCGGGTGGGTGGGGGCCAGGGGGCACGCCTGGAACTTGCCACCATTTACCACTACCACTAGCTTTTCCCCACGCCCCAGGGCTGGATGGGCCTGGGTACGGCGATGCCACTTTCCTACTTTGTCCTTCCTGCTTTCACGCATCGCAACCCGCCCTCTCGCCGCCCCCCAACCCCACCCACACCCCCAGGCCTTGTGTCCATCACCTCCAGCTGCGCGGTGGTGGAGCCGTGGGCTGCCATCATATGCGGCGGGGTGGGCGCGATGGTGTTCGTGGGGGCGGAGCACCTGGTGCTGTACAGGATGAAGATAGGTAAGGGTCTCACCCACGCCGTTACAGCTGTAGCCGTGATGTGAAAACTCCTGGTCCATGGCAGGGGGGAGGCCTGGGGTTTGTACAAGATGAAAATAGGTAGGGTCCATGGCCATCCTCCTTTTCGTAGTGCCTGTAGTACCGTGCCTCCCCAACCCCCGTTTTCTTGAAGTAACTTCTTTGTCCTTACCCCACTGCCCGCCCCCCAGACGACCCCGTGTCGGCCGTGTCGCTGCACGGGGCGTGCGGCGTGTGGGCGCTGCTGTTCACGGGGCTGCTGGCCAAGCCGCAGTACGTGCGGGACGTGTACGGCAGCCACGGCTTCGGACCCAACGTGCTCAACAGCAAAAAGTGAGCGAGGCGAGGGTCACAGACCTACGGTAGCGTCCCGCCCATGCATCCTCCGCTGTCACTCCATCTTCACATGCAGCACTTGCTTATGGAGCGGACTTCCCCGCCGGTTTCAGTACAACATGCCGTGCTCCCCTTTAGACATGCTACATAGTATGTCCCGACTTTTCCACATCCTTTCCGCAGGTACGGTATCCTGTACGGCGGCCACGGGCAGCTGCTGCTGTGCCAGGCCATCGCCGTGGCGGTCATCGCGGCGTGGACGGCGGCCATGATGGGGGCGCTGTTCTACGTGCTCAAGGCGGCGCGGAGGCTGAGGGTGCCCGTGGACCAGGAGCTAGCAGGCCTCGGTGGGTGTGAAAGGGAGGGGTTATGTGTTGGGGGATTGTGGGGTGTCGGGTGTGTTAAGGTGTGTGGGTGTTCCAAGGGGGAGAGAGAGGCAGTGAGGGTGCCGGTGGACCAGGAGCTGGCGGGGCTGGGTGGGTGGGGCGGGGAGGGGTTGTGTGTGTATTGCAATGTTGTTGTGGTGTGTGTGTGTGTGCATGTAGGCGGGGAGGCTGAGGGGTTGCTGGTGGACTAGGAGCTAGCAGGGCTGGACAAGTGCAGGGGAATGCATGTGGAGAGGGTTGTGTGTATGTCTCCTGTGTGGAATGGATGTGTGCGGAAGCAGGTCGAGGGCGTTGACGGACCAGGAGCTGGCGGGGCTGGGCGGGCACGGGGAGGAGGCGGCGTTAGGAGAGCGTGCAATCACTGCGCCGTGTCACGTGTCTAAGCTCGCGCCCAGCGGCATGCACATAGATGCATACCTTAAAACATCACCGTCACACCGTGACACGCGCTACCCCTTCCCTCCGTTCCCCAGACGTGTCCAAGCACGCCCCCGGCGGCATACACACCAGCACACACCCTCAATATACCATCCCAAAGCACACCGTGACACACGCTACCCCACTCCCTTCCTCCCCCAGACGTGTCCAAGCACGCCCCCGGCGGTATGGTGCGCACCGGCCTGGCGGGGCTGGCGGGCGCGGAAGGCAACGGGGGGTACATGGAGGCGGGGGAGGACGGGGGGCCCTACGGGGGCCGCAGCTCGCACTGAGCAAGGGAGGACCGTAGTATTACTAGTATTGGGGTGGTAGGTGCGCCAAAGCGCAGCAGCCCAAGGGCAGATGCGGGCTGGCCTGCCAGTGCGGCACGCCGCGTTTCTCTCGTGTCCGTCAAGAGCTGGATACCGGTACTGTGCGGGGATGTGCGTGCTTGGATATGGGTTTGTGCAAGGGGGATGAGCGCTGTACAGCGGGACGGCAAGCTGCGTTGTGTGCTACTCGTGGATCTGCAAGTTTGGCATTTTGTGTTGCAACCAGGTGGGCTGGCCGCACGGTCCATGTGTCGCAGTGGCCACGTGGGTGCAATGTCCTTTCAAGCCCATGCCGAACGGGATGCTCAATGCGATGAGTGATCCGATGCACTGGGATGCAGTAATACACGGCAAGTGGCGAGGCTAAGCCGTAAGTGGACTCTGATGGAACTGTTCGCTCTGAACAAAGAGGTCAGCGCTGGTGGCTGCTGCGTGGCGACCTGGGGGGCGACCTGTCGAGTCGAGTTGGGCAGCGCTGACGAGAGTTGCCTTGGGTCGTTGCCATGCCATATACATTGGACGCGCGTTGGGCGGACAGGGCCGGGGCTGTCGTGCACTGCCACAGTGATGGCTGGCAAGGCTAGTGTGCTCGTGCAGTACAACACAAGGCAGCTGTCCGGCTGCTGTAAGCAAGTATGCATGTGCGTAAAGCTGCCGGGGCATTGTGATCCACAGGTATGGACTTGTGCATGTCTCCAGGCGGCAAGTCGCAACATCTCCTTTTGTTGTGCCGTGGTTTTGCCGTGGAGCATCGTTGAGTCAGTTGTGAGCTGAGTACGATATGCGCAGGCTTGTGGAACATGTTCGCCCTCGGAGCCCATGCCTGCCCTCGCTTTGTAGCACGGTGCGGCCCCACGGTGGGGCACGTGCCAGCGGGGAGCGGGAATCACCTCGTGGCGTCGCTGCCGTACGATTTCTGATCATAAGATAGGCTGCTTCGGTTGAATGGCAAGCGGTCCGGGCGCAGCGGGGTGCGGCCTGGGGCCTTTGCAGCGCGAGCACGCCAGTGGTCTGGAAGCAGTGTTCCGGTCTTATTTGGTACAAAATCATAAGCGCTTACAATTTTGTGCCCCGTCACACAGAACTTGTCACAGTACTGCTTACAATTTCGGCCTCAGGAGCAGGTAGGAATTGTCAGTCTGACCTTCTTTCCTGGGGCCAAGCCCCCTACCCCCTAGATGACTACTACGCACGCAGCAGCAGCACTACA
>VFQN01006671.1_pt1 | contig 12966 bp, 16 predicted proteins | sample 3512371 | NCBI WGS metagenome assembly VFQN01 (sample SAMN10412370, study PRJNA504923) | tailings metagenome | isolation source: Replicate 2 from Balatoc abandoned mine | place: Philippines: Itogon, Benguet | collected 2017-08-28
GACGACGTTCGCCCGGATGCGGTCGATGCCGACATTGGACATCTGCGTGTGCTGCGTCAGCACCGGCTGGATGACGCCCGCACCCATCTCCACGGCCTTCTGCACCAGATAGTCGAGCCGTCCGGCCTTCAGAGGGGCGAAGCAGTAGACGAGATCGCACGGCGCGGGCTGTGGCCTGACCTGCGTCAGCAGCGCCAGCCGCACGCGCTTCTTGCCCGCCTCCGCCATGCTCGCCAGCCATTCGCCGTCGACGCCGTTGAAGACGAGCAGCTGCGCGCCCGGCTGCATGCGCAGCACGTTGAGCAGATAGTGCGTCTGCTGCGGATCGGGTTCGACCTCGCCGTTCGCCTGCATGGGGTGCGGCAGGAAGAGCCGCTGCATCCGGTAGTTCGCGCGCATCGCGCTGCCATGCGTCAGGCTTGCGGCGAGGTCAAGGCGCAGCCTGCGCCGCCGTCGGGTGCCAGGCGGGCACGTATCCCTCACGCAGAGCCGCGACCGTCGAGGCAGGGGTGAGGAGGGCAGGCGCTCCCGTCGGGGCCTCTGCTGGTATCCAGCCGTCGAACGACCACAGGAACCAGCCTGTGGCGGCCTTCGCATAGGCGGCTGCGCCGACGGCGATCATAGCCCCCGAGGGCAGGTTCATCGTCGAACCACCCCCGCCTCCGGCCCCTCGCAGCAGGAGGGAGGGGAGCGTCGACGCCTCGGAATCCCTCTCTCTCTTCCCGGGAGGGGTACGGGGTGGGGTTGGTTCCTCAAGTCCGGACCTCTGCGGGAGCATTCTGCTTGCCCGTCTCTCCCGATGCAGCACCGCGTCCATCTCCGGCGCGCTGATCGCCGGGCGACCCTGCCCCGCCGCGAAGCACCGGGCGAATTCCAGCGCCCGCTCGCGCCGGCAATAGAAACAGGGCCGGTGCCCGGCGGCCAACGCCGTCACCTCGTCGAGGAAGAAAAGCTCCGTCCAGCCCGCTTTGCCGGACGGTGCATTGCGGCCCATCACCTCGCGCCGCCGGCCGCGGAAGTCGCAGGCGCAGATGATCCAGGCCCGGGTGGTCCAGCGCCGCGACAGCAGCGTCTTCGTCGCCGGGTCGTGGATGACGCCGCGATTGCCGGTGAACATGCCGCGCGCGGCCACGGCATGGATCTCGCCGAACGGATCGACCCGGTTCTGCAGCGGCACCTCGCCCTCCTTTTCCGCGCAAGGTGTCCATGTTACCGCTCCGGCGGAAAAACCCTACCCGGAAGCCGCGATGAAGGTCCTCGTCGTCGAGAACTACGACAATACCGGACTCGGCCAGATGCGCACCGCGCTCGACGAGGCCGGTGCAACGCTCGACCTCGTGCGCGCGCACCGCGGCGAGCCGCTGCCTGCCGGCCACGAGGGCCATCATGCCATCGTCGTGCTCGGTGGCGGCCAGAACGCCCTCGCCGACGACGAATATCCCTATCTGCCGGCGCTCGCCGCGCTGATGCGCTCCTTTGCGGACGCCGGCAAGTCGACGCTCGGCATCTGCCTCGGCAGCCAGATCCTCGCCCGCGCCTACGGCGCCGACAATCTCATCGGCGCCGCCCCGGAATTCGGCTGGCAGCAGGTCTCGCTGACGCCGGAGGGCAGGGAGGATCCGGTTCTCTCCGCGCTGCCGGCCGCCTTTCCCATCTTCCAGTGGCACGACGACACCTTCACCCTGCCGCGCGGCGGCACGCGGCTTGCCGGCAACGATTCGGCCCACAACCAGGCGTTCCGCGTCGGACGCGCGGGCTATGGCATCCAGTTCCACTTCGAGGCCGACCGGACGCTGGTCGCGGAATGGCACGAGGCTTTCGCCGAGACGATCGCGGTGAAGCGTCCCGGCTGGCTCGACATCTACGGGCGGGAGGCGGAAACCCACGGGCCGGCGGCGGATGCCGCGGGTCTGGCTCTGGCGCGGGCCTGGGTGGCGACCGTTCGGTAGGACGGTCTCGCGTTGCAGATTTACCACGTGGCCGATCATTCACAACCTGTGTGAAACACCTCCTATTCAGCGGCATTGAAGCACTGTAGAGGCTCGCGCGCTTCCATCGCGGTGCCGGATCATGGGGCATCCGTGGCGGAAGGATGTTACAAGCCGGGCGTTTCTATGAAACCAATCGGTAACGTTGAATAGTTAGAGACTGCAGGACCGAAAACCGAGATGACCCCCGTGAAAGCAGCTCTCCTGTCTGTTCTGATGCTCTCTGGCATTCTCCTGTGGGGCGCGGGCATCTACGCTGCGGACGCCGCCGGCGATCACGCTCCGGTTGACGGCTACGGGGTCGTCCAGGCCTCGCGCTGATCCGATACCTGAAGCAGCCGCTTCACGCTTCCGTCGATCGAAAAGGCCGTCAGGACGCCGGAGAAATAGGCTCCGGTGTCGACGTTCACCCGATTCGGCATCATCTGCGGCTCCGCCGACGGCGTGTGCCCATGCACGACCACCTTCTCGTGCAGCAGCGGCGAGTTCAGGAAGGCCTGCCGGATCCAGATCAGGTCGTCCGGGTCCTGTCGCTCCAGCGCCACGCCGGGCCTGATTCCCGCATGACAGAAGAAGAAGTCTCCGAACGTCACGCTGCGGGGCAGGGTGCGGAGAAACTCGACATGGCTGCGCGGCATGGCCGCCAGCAGCCGGTCCGCGCTCTCTCGCGCGAGCCGCTCTGAACCGAAATCGGCGTCGACCCCATAGGACTGCGCGGTCTCCCGCCCGCCATGCCCCGCAAAGAGGCCGTTCTGGTCCGCCCGGTCGAGGAAATCCAGCATTCCCGCATCGTGGTTGCCGCAGAGCGCGATCTGCCTGGCGTCCCTGCGGACCGCCTCGATCAGGAACGCGATGACGCCACGCGAATCGGGGCCGCGGTCGATGTAGTCGCCGACATGGACGATCCTCCAGTCGGAAGGTCCGTCGCGGTCGATCTCCTCGCCGATTCGCCGGTGCATCTCCTCCAGCAGGTCGAGCCGGCCGTGCACGTCGCCGATCGCATAGAGCCGCATCCCGGGCGGCCCCGCGGCGTCGGTCAGGTGAACGCCTTCGCTGCCGATCCGCTCAGCCATCGACCACGATGATGTGCAGCGCGCGCGGCCCGTGGGCCCCCAGGATGATCTTCTGCTCGATGTCGCCCGAGCGCGACGGTCCGGTGATGAAATTGAGCGTCCGGGGCATCTTGCCCTTGCCGAACTTCTTGCGCACCCTGGCGAGCACGCTCTCCATGTCGCCCTCGATGTCGGCGGCCTCCAGCACCACGATGTGGTGTTCCGGCAGGAAGTTGATCGTCGAGGGATTTTCCCGGCCCGACGTCATCACCAGCGTGCCGGTCTCGGCGATGCCGCCGAAGGCGTGGCTGACGCCGGCCTCGTCGTCGCCGTCCGAAGGACCCGTCCGGATCTCCAGCGCCTTCTGGTGGCCCCAGGGCATGGCGGACAGCCGCTTGTCCTCGCCGATCCGGATGGAAGCCGGCAGGTTCTTTGCCCTCAGATAGGCCGAGACAGCTTTCGGCACCTCGTCATGCGAGTGCACGCGCTCCACCGTGGCGGCGAACTTGGCCGCCAGCTTCTCGAACAGGTCGACCCGCTCCGGACCGGGCAATCTGCCGCGCGCCGGGATCACGCCTTTCGGCGGGCGCCCCAGCCGCGCCTCCACCGCCGCGCGCCGCTCGGCGTCCCCGCCGCCCAGCGACGCCCTGACCTTCGAAAGGATCGCCTCGCGCCCGCTCATCGTGCCGCCTGCTTCAGGATCGCGTCGCGCTCGCGCAACTGCTGCATGAAGGTCCGCCCCTCGGGTGCCGGCAGTTCGCGGTGCCTCGTCCAGCCGCCCGCGAAGGGCAGCCAGTGGAAGCGCCCCTTGCCGAAGGAGAACATCGTCATCGCCGGAATGCCCAGCGTCGCCGCCAGCCGGTAGAGCCGAGGCCGTTTCGCGAAGAAGGCCCACACCTTCAGGCCGTAGCGGCCCACGGCCGGGTTCAGCCCCCGCTCGAACTCGCGCTCGCGCCAGTGCCGCATCATCTTCGGCAGCGGGATGCGCATCGGACACACGCTTTCGCACCGTCCGCAGAAGGTGGAGGCGTTGGGCAGGTGCCCGCCCTTGTCGACGCCGATCAGCGACGGTGTCAGCACCGCACCCATCGGGCCGGGGTAGACCCAGCCATAGGCGTGCCCGCCCACCGCGTGATAGACCGGGCAGTGGTTCATGCACGCGCCGCAGCGGATGCAGCGCAGCATCTCCTGGAACTCCGTGCCCAGCATCGCCGAGCGGCCGTTGTCGAGCAGGATCACGTGATACTGCTCCGGCCCGTCGACGTCGCCCTTGCGCCGCGGTCCGGTCGACACGGTCGTATAGACGCTCATGTCCTGTCCGGTGGCCGAACGCGCCAGAACGCGCAGGATCTGCGCCGCGTCGTCGAGCGTCGGCACTACCTTCTCGATCGAGGCAACCACGATGTGGATTTTCGGCAGGATCTGCGTGAGGTCGCCGTTGCCCTCGTTGGTGACGATGATCGACGAGCCGGTCTCGGCGACCAGGAAGTTCGCGCCGGTAATGCCGACATCGGCCTCGAAGTAGCGCGAGCGCAGCACCCGCCGCGCCTCGCCCAGCAGCGCCTCCGGCTCGGTCAGGTCGCGGCCCGGCGCCAGGTGATCGTGAACCCGCCGGAAATCCTCCTCCACCTGCTCCTTGTTGAGGTGCACGGCCGGCGCGATGATGTGGCTCGGATGCTCGCCCCTGAGCTGGATGATATATTCGCCGAGATCGGTCTCGACCGGCGCGATGCCGTTGGCCTCGAAGAAATCGTTGAGCGCGATCTCCTCGGTGATCATCGACTTGCCCTTGGTCACCACCTTGGCGTCGACGCTGCGGCAGATCTTCAGGATCGCCTGGCGCGCATCCTCCGCGCTCTGGCACCAGTGCACGGTGCCGCCGGACTCCGTCACCTTCTCCTCGTAGGCCTCGAGGTAGAGGTCGAGATTGGCGAGCACATGGTCCTTGATCGACTTGGCATTGTCGCGCAGCAGGTCGAATTCCGGCAGGTCGGCGGCGGCCTTCTGCCGCTTGTCGATGAAGCCCGAGCGCACATTGCCCAGCGCCTTCTGCAACTGCCCGTCCGCCAGGGCGGCGCGGGTGTTGGCCTTGAACGAGGGGGAGGTGATCTGCATGGTTCAGTCCCTTCCGCCGATCGGAGGCTGGTCGGTCATGCCGGCCAGCACCTCCGCCACGTGCCGCGTTTCCACGCTGGAGCCCTGCCGCTTCAGCTTGCCGGCCATGTTCATCAGGCAGCCGAGGTCGCCGGCGAGCAGCAGGTCCGCTCCCGACGCATCGATCGCTTCCGTCTTCTTGGTCACGATCGCGTTCGAGACATCGGAATACTTGACGCAGAAGGTCCCGCCGAAGCCGCAGCACACGTCCGCGTCCTGGAGTTCCCGCAGCGCCAGGCCCTCCACCTTGCCCAGCAGCGCCCGCGGCTGCTGCCTGATCCCCAGCTCCCGCAGGCCGGAGCAGGAATCGTGATAGGTCGCGGTCGCGTCGAGCCTGGCGTCGAGCCCCGTCACGCCGCGCACGTCGGCCAGGAACGAGACCAGTTCGTGCACCTTGGCGGAGAACGCGGTCGCGCGTTCTTCCCAGCGTTCGACGCCCTTCATCAGGGCCGGATAGTGCTTCTTCAGCATGCCGGCGCAGGAGCCGGAGGGCGCGACGATGTAGTCGAAACCCTCGAAGACCTTGATCGTGTTCTGCGCGATCAGTCTCGCGTCGCGCCGGTCGCCCGAATTGTACGCCGGCTGGCCGCAACAGGTCTGGGCCATCGGGATCTCGACCGTGCAGCCCGCATCCTCGATCAGCTTCACCGCCGCGAAGCCCACGACCGGCCGGAACAGGTCGACGAGACAGGTCACGAACAGGCCGACGCGGGGCTTGGTCTTTTCTTGCTGGGTCACGATGATTCCCTGGCTTGCATTCTATCGGAGCCGCTTCTGCGCCGTTCGTCCAGCCGCTGGCGCAGCCTGAGACGTGACACCCGCCGCCAGTCGCCGGTCCGCTCGGCCTCCAGCATCGAGCGTTCGACATAGCTGATGTGGTCCATGGCCGCCCGCCGCGCCGCCGCAGGCTCCCGCGCCACGATCGCCTGATGGATCGCCCTGTGCTGGGCCAGAAGGTCGTCGCGCACGCCGGGCAGCTCGAAGGCGAGCAGCCTGTGCTGGAAGACCCCGTCCGACAGCAGCCGGTAGCACGAGCGCAGCGTGTGCAGCAGGATGATGTTGTGGGCGCATTCGCCGACCGTCTGGTGGAACTCGACGTCGACCGCCGCTTCCTCCTCGACCTCGGCGGTCGCATGCGCGGCCTCCATCCGGGCCATGATCCGTTCGAGCAGCGCGAGATCGTCCTTCGTCGCCCGCCGCGCCGCATATTCGGCGGCGATGCCCTCGATCTCGCGGCGATATTCGAGGTAATCCGCCGCCGCCTTCGAATGGCCGGCGATCAGGTCCATCAGCGGCGGCGAGAACACCTGGCCGATCACGTCCGCCACATAGGTCCCGCCGCCCGCCCGCGTCGCCAGCAGTCCGCGCGTCTCGAGCGCCTTCAGCGCATCGCGCAGGATGGGACGCGACACTTCAAAGTCGAGCGCGAGGTCGCGCTCGCCGGGCAGCCTGTCGCCCACGCGCAGCACGCCCTCGAGGATCAGCCCCTCGATCTGCTCGACCACCTCGTCGGCGGTCCGCGAATGCTCTATCTTGGAAAAGACGGTTGCCACGGGTCGATGTCCTGGGCCGAGCTTAACGGCAACCGTCCCGACTGGTCAATTTATTTATCCAATCCGTGCGAAGCGCCTTGCTCCGGCAGCGCGAATGCGTCGCGCCTCATCGCCGTATTGTCCGGCGCCAAGAGTGCGCTACTGTGTGCGGCTTGATGCGTCTGGGGGAGGACATAGGGGTGAAGGACGTTCAGTCGACCAGGGACCTGCCGTCATCTGCCGGCGGCACCGTTCTCGGCTTTCCCGCGCACCGCGGCCGCAACGCGGCCGTGGGCGAAATCCATTCCCGCCCCCATCCATTGGTGGATTCACCTCGCGTCCTGATCCGCCTCTGCTTCATGACCGAGGGCGGTTTCGGCGTCGATCACGCGGTTCTCACCGAACTCTCCCGCGCACAGGGTGTCGCCGCGCCCGACCGCGACGCCCGCCATCACGTCATCAAGTGGGGCCACGGCACCTTGCGCTGGGAGCGGCACACCGAATTCTCGACCTATCTCTGGGAGGGACCGCCCGGCAACGGCAGCGCCATGGACCACCCGTTCGGCCACGGCTTCAGCTATCCGGGGACCGTCATCTCGGGAACACGGCTCGAGATCGTGCCGTGGACGCCGGAGAACGAACAGCGCATCGGCGATTTCGACCCGGAGAGCCTCTGCGTCTCCGATGTCGAGCGCGGCACGGCCCGGGTCGTCACCGATTTCCGCCAGGACCGCGACGGGCTCACGCGGATTCTCGTGCTCGACCGCGGACTGTCGCCCTCGCGGCGAGGCGCGCTCGCCCAGCGCCTGCTCGAGGTCGAGACCTACCGCACGCTGGCGCTGCTCGGCCTGCCGCTCGCCCAGACGCTGTCGGCGCGGTTGCGCAAAATCGAGGACAGCCTGGCGCAGCTCACCACCGAGATGCGCGTCTCGGAGAGCCGCGACAGCCAGAAGCTGCTCGCCGCGCTGACCGAACTCGCCGCCGAACTGGAGGCGGATGCGGCGGCGAGCCTCTACCGGTTCGGCGCCAGCCGCGCCTATGACGGCATCGTCAGCGAGCGCCTGTCCTCTCTCGCCGAGGAGCCGGTGACCGGCCACGACACGCTCGCCGCCTTCCTCGAGCGCCGGCTGGCACCCGCCATGCGAACCTGCCGCTCGGTGGAGGAGCGCCAGGCCAACCTGTCGCGCAAGCTGACCCGCGCCACCACGCTGCTGCGCACCTGGGTCGACGTCGAGGTCGAACGGCAGAACCGCGATCTGCTTTCCTCGATGAACGACCGCGCCCGCCTGCAACTTCGCCTCCAGCAGACGGTCGAGGGCCTCTCGGTCGCCGCGGTCTCCTATTACGTCGTCGGTCTCGTCGGCTACCTGGCCAAGGGCGCGACGATCGCGGGCGTCGCCGTCAAGCCCGAGCTCGTCACGGCGCTTTCGGTGCCCCTCGTGGTCCTTGTCATGTGGCTCTTCGTGCGCCGCATCCGCAGCCGCCACTCCGACGAACGTCGGTAGCGAGGCCGTTTGCCAAACCGGCTTCCTACTGGTAAAAACTTCTGACCAGATATGGAGCTGTCATGTCGGGACTGCTGATGCCGGCGCCGGACGCCGAGACGCTTCGTCGCCGCGACGAGATCGTGGCCGACATGCGCATCATCGTGCCGGGCGAAGGCGTCGTCGATCATCCCAACGGCATGCGCGTCTTCGAGAGCGACGGGCTTACCGCCTACCGCCAGCTTCCGCTCGTCGTGGTCCTGCCCGAAACCGTGGCCCAGGTCTCGCGCATCCTCAAATACTGCAACGACCGCAACATCCGCGTCGTGCCGCGCGGCTCCGGCACGTCGCTCTCCGGCGGCGCGCTGCCGCTGGAAGACGCCGTGCTTCTGGTGATGAGCCGCTTCAACCGCATCCTCGACATCGACTTCGCCAACCGCACCGTCACCGCGCAGCCGGGCGTCACCAATCTCGGCATCACCGTCGCCGTGCAGGACGAGGGCTTCTACTACGCGCCGGACCCGTCCTCGCAGATCGCCTGCTCCATCGGCGGCAACGTCGCGGAGAACTCCGGCGGCGTGCACTGCCTCAAATACGGCCTCACCGCCAACAATGTGCTGGGCATCGAGATGGTGCTGATGGACGGCGAAGTCATCCGCCTCGGCGGCAAGCATCTGGACAACGAAGGCTACGATCTCCTCGGCGTCATGACCGGCTCGGAAGGCCTGCTCGGCGTGGTCACCGAAGTCACCGTGCGCATCCTCAAGAAGCCGGAGGCGGCGCGGGCGCTGCTCATCGGCTTCCCGACCTCGGAGCAGGGCGGCCAGTGCGTGGCCGACATCATCGGCGCGGGCATCATCCCCGGCGGCATGGAGATGATGGACCGGCCGGCGATCCGCGCCGCCGAGGATTTCGTCCACGCCGGCTACCCGCTCGACGTCGAGGCGCTGCTGATCGTCGAGCTCGACGGGCCGGGGCCGGAGATCGACCACTTGATCGGCGAGGTCGAGGCGATCGCGGCCAGGAACGGCTCGACCACCTGCCGGATCTCGACATCAGAAGCCGAGCGGCTGTCGTTCTGGGCGGGTCGCAAGGCGGCGTTCCCCGCCGTCGGCCGCATCTCGCCCGACTATTACTGCATGGACGGCACCATTCCGCGCAAGGAGCTGCCCCGCGTGCTCGCCGGCATGCGCGAGATGTCCGAGCGCTACGGCCTCGGCGTCGCCAACGTCTTCCACGCCGGCGACGGCAACCTCCACCCGCTCATCCTCTACGACGCCAACATTCCCGGCGAACTGGAAAAGGCCGAAAGCTTCGGCTCCGACATCCTGCGCCTGTGCGTAGCGGTCGGCGGCGTGCTGACCGGCGAGCACGGCGTCGGCGTCGAGAAGCGCGACCTGATGCCCGAGATGTTCGACGAGGCCGACCTCGACCAGCAGATGCGCGTCAAGTGCGCCTTCGACCCCAACCATCTGCTCAACCCCGGCAAGGTCTTCCCGCAGCTGCGCCGCTGCGCCGAGCTCGGCCGCATGCACGTCCACCGCGGCCAGATGCCGTTTCCCGACATTCCGAGGTTTTGAGAACCGGTCCGATTGAAAGTAAGGCAATTCTGCCTTACTTTTCGGCGATTGTTCCGGAGGTTGCAATGACGATGCTGACCGTAACCGCAAAAGGCCAGGTGACGCTCAAGAAAGAACTGCTTCAGCACCTTGGAGTAAAGCCTGGGCAGAAGATCGAAGTCGACAGGCTCCCTGATGGGCAGCTCGCGCTAAAGGCGGCTCCGCGAAAGGGAAGCTGGGAAGAAATCTACGGATTGTTGGCGGACAAGACGGAAAAGGTCGCCACGATCGAAGAGATGAACGAGGCGATCCGTCAGGGTTGGGCCAGTCAGCGATGAGGATGACTGCGGACACCAACATTCTGGTGCGCGTCATCGTTCGGGATGATCTCGCGCAGGCGGAAATCGCCCTGAAATTGCTTGAGCGAGCTGATGCCGTGTTCATCCCGCTGCCTTCTCTGTGTGAATTCGCATGGGTTCTCGAACGCACCTATGGCTTGTCACGCGCCCTGATCTCGGCATCGATCCAGAAGATAATCCAGCGAGGCAATGTGGAGACCGATGCACGGATGGTCAGCGCGGGACTGAGGGTCTTTGATGAAGGAGGGGACTTTGCCGATGGCGTCATCGCCGCCGCGGGTGTCGCTATGGGTGCGGACGTGTTCGTATCGTTTGACTGCAGAGCGGTCGCCTGCATCAAGAATATAGGTATGTCGGCGCAACTGGCCGCTGGGAAGCCATGACCACCTTCACCCCCACCACCTCCGCCGAAGTGCTCGAGGCCGTCCGCTGGGCGGCAGCCGAGGAGCAGCCGCTGGAGATCCTCGGTCACGGCTCCAAGCGCGGCATCGGGCGGCCGGCGCAGACGGAGCATGCGATCGACCTGTCCAAGCTCTCCGGCGTGACCTTGTACGAACCGGAGGAACTCGTGCTCTCGGCCCGCGCGGGCACGCCGCTGGCCGAGATCGAGGCGCTGCTCGCCGAGCGGGGACAGGAACTCGCCTTCGAGCCGATCGACTACGCGCCGCTCCACGGCGGCGGGGCGGGCGGGGAAGGAAAGTCGGGCACGATCGGCGGGGCGCTCGCGGCCAATCTCTCCGGGCCGCGCCGCCTCAAGGCGGGTGCCGCGCGCGACCATATCCTCGGCGTCCACTGTGTCTCGGGTCGCGGCGAGGCGTTCAAGTCGGGCGGGCGGGTCGTCAAGAACGTCACCGGCTACGATCTATCGAAGGTCATGGCCGGCTCCTGGGGTACGCTGGCCGTCGTGACCGATCTGACCTTCAAGGTCCTGCCGCGTGCCGAGACGGAGACGACCGTCGCGCTCCGCCGGCTCGATGACGAGAAGGCGACCGCGGCGATGGCGGCTGCACTCGGTTCCAGCGCCGAGGTTTCGGCCGCCGCGCATCTGCCCGAGCGAGTCGCCGCGCGGGTGCTTGCCGGCGGACTCGGCTCCGATCCCGCAACGCTGCTGCGCGTGGAGGGCTTCGGCCCCTCCGTCGCCTATCGCGTCGCGATGCTCTCGGACCTCTTCGGCGGCCATGTCGAGACCCTGGATGCCGAGCGCTCGCGCCGGCTCTGGGCCGACATCCGCGACGTCGCTCCTTTCGCAGACGGCTCCGAACGTCCGGTCTGGCGCGTCTCCGTCGCGCCGTCGGACGGATGGAAGCTGGTCGGTGCTCTGCGCATGGAAGCTGCCGTCGACGCCTTCTACGACTGGCAGGGCGGCCTCGTCTGGCTGCGCATGGAAGGCGAGCACGAGGCGGAAAACGTGCGCGCGCTCGTGCGGCGGCTGGGCGGAGGGCACGCCATGCTGGTCCGCGCGCCCGTCTCCGTCCGGGCGGCGGCGGCCACCTTCGAACCGCAGCGCGCCGCGCTCGGCGCGCTCTCCGGTCGCCTCAAGGCGGAGTTCGACCCGAAGTCGATCCTCAATCCCGGACGTATGAACCTGGGCTGATCTTCTGCTAGACTGAGGCGCCGAAACGAGGGGATCCGACGATGACCGACATGAACAGCCAGCCGACACCGCCGCGCCAGACCGATCAGTGGCTGGAGCCCGGCAAGACGAACGTGCAGATCGTCTACTTCCTGTATATCGCGGGCATGTTCATCCCGATCCTGCCGCTGGTCGGCCTGATCATGGCCTATATCAACCGCGGCAAGGCCGGCGGCTGGGTCGATACCCACTACACCTATGCCATCCGCACCTTCTGGCTCAGCCTGCTCTACATCCTGATCGCCACGGTCCTGGTCTTCCTGCTGATCGGCATCCTGCTCTACATCGCCGTCGCTGTCTGGATCATCGTCCGCTGCATCGTCGGCCTCCAGGCCGCCGGCCGCGGCGAGCCGGTGAAAAACCCGGAGAGCTGGCTGGTATAGGGCGGAACAGACGACGATTGGCGTTCAACGAGAGGAGGAGGCGATGAAGATTTCCGATGTCCTGAGTTCAGACCCCGAGATCGTTTCCGGTGCCGTCGTGTTCAAGGGCACGCGCGTGCCGGTTGCCGGACTGTTCGAATACCTCCGCGCTGGCGACACGCTGGAGGAATTCCTGCTCGATTTTCCAACTGTGGAGCGGGCGCAAGTAGAGACGGTGATCATGCTTGCCGGCGAGGATGTCGAACAGCTCGTCTTGAAGCACGCAGCGTGATTGCCCAGCTCGACGAATCCATTCCGGCCCGCCTGGCGAAGGACCTCGCCGCTGCGGGTGTGCGCACGCTCCGGTTTCCATCGGACTGGAAGGGGCTGAAAAACGGAGAGCTTCTGTTGCGATTGCGGGAATCGGGCGTCTCCAGCTTGGTCACGTGCGATAAAAATCTCCGTTACCAGCAGACAATCGCCCGCTCGAAACTGTCGCTCGTGGTCTTGCCGCGCCAGCGATATCAGGACTTGCTGCCATACGTCGCTGTCATCGCCAAAGCGGCGCTCGGCGCTGAAGCAGGCGAGACAATTCTCATTGACGGTGACGGCACCGTTTCGAAGGCATAGCGGCCATGCAGACCACCTTCTCCCTCGCCCAGCTCGCCGACCCGCATGTCGCGGAATCCGAGAAGATTCTGCGCAAGTGCGTCCATTGCGGCTTCTGCACGGCGACCTGCCCGACCTACGTCACGCTCGGCAACGAGCTCGATTCGCCGCGCGGGCGGATCTACCTGATCAAGGACATGCTCGAGAACGGCCGGCCGGCCGACGAGGAGATCG